>Ga0315903_10001671_pt1 | contig 33719 bp, 30 predicted proteins | sample LakEriMetagenome_7_FD_203524 | JGI IMG/M metagenome (GOLD analysis project Ga0315903, IMG submission 203524) | Freshwater fungal communities from buoy surface, Lake Erie, Ohio, United States - Buoy 2 MA119 | ecosystem: Environmental > Aquatic > Freshwater > Lake | place: USA: Lake Erie, Ohio...
CATCGCGGCGGCGCGCGGGTAGCGCTCGAAGACTCTGGCGAGCGGCTGATGGAGTTCGACGAGGCGCAGCGGATCGGTCTCCACCGATGAGGCACAGCCCTCGGCCACCCGGAGCGCGGCGAGTTTCTCCAGCTTGCGCCGCGGGTCCTCGACGCGGTCGAGGGCGGCGGAGAGCTGTTCGAAGCGGCTCTGAAAATGCTGGTAGAGGATTTTCTCCGGCGCGGTGTCGCCGAACATGCGCTTCGTTTCGTCGAGCAGTCCGAGAATGAAATCCGTGCCGGCATGGGGAAACAGCGCGTCGGCCTTTGCAGCGAGGCTGTAGAAGATTTCCGGGCGTCCCACTTCGGCGCGGGGCAGGCGGGTGCGGACGAGATAACCGGCGGCGGTGAGTTCCTCGCAATGGGTTTTCACCGCCATGTAGCTGCCTCCGGTGTGCTTCATGAGGTCGGCCACGGGCAGTCCGCCGGACTGTTTGAGCGCCTCGATCACCGTCCGCCACTGCGGCTTGATCAAATCGTTGAACACGGGCAGGAGCATCTTCTGGCATGCGAGCGTCGCGGGATCGGCGGCGGCAGGCAATGCGCAAATTCGCGCCATTCCCGGTTTGCGTCCGGTGCCGGGGCGGTTCCATGATCCGGCCATGTCCGCGCCGCGCACGGGAATGCTGTTAGTTGTTTCGGGGCCCTCGGGATCGGGGAAAACCACGCTCTGCCGCCGTTTGGCCGACGCCGGGGAGGCCGGGTACTCGATTTCCTGCACCACCCGCGCGCCGCGACCTGGGGAGGTGGACGGGCGCGACTACCATTTCCTGTCCCGCGACGAGTTCCAGACCCGAGTGCGGGCGGGAGAGTTCCTCGAGCACGCGGAAGTTCACGGGAATTTTTACGGCTCCTTGAAATCCGAAGTTCTAAAGCATCTGAAGGCCGGGCGCGACGTGGTGATGGATATTGATGTCCAGGGAGCCGCCCAGGTGCGGTCCTGTGAGGATCCTGAAATCCGGCGGGCCTTCGTGGACCTCTTCGTCATGCCGCCGAACGAGCGGGAGCTGCATGCGCGCCTGTCCGGCCGGGGGACGGACAGTGCGGAGGTGATCGAACTGCGGATGAAGAACGCGCTGGAGGAAATGAGTCACTGGCGGAGTTATTCGTATGTCTTGCTGTCATCGACGCGCGAGGAGGACTACGCGAGATTCCTGGCGCTGGTCACCGCCGAGCGGCTGCGGGTTTCACGCATGGTTTGATCTTTTGAAAAGCGGCTTGTTTGGTCGTTGGGATTGGTTTACGGATTCACCGGTATCGCGCGGTGAAAGAGTGCCAGCGGACTTTTCGAACTCATAAAACTCGCCATGAAGACGCTCATTCTCATCGGAACTCTCGCCGCTTTTTGTCACCCGGCATTCGCACAGAACCGCATCATCGTCCGTGATGGCGACGCCAAGGCGAAAGAAGTGTCCATCGACGCGCTGTTCGAGCCCGGCCAGCTCTGGAGCCAGACCGCTTCTTCCATCGAAACGTCCTGGAAGGACAAGGGCTTCAAATGGAACTCCGAACAAATGAAGGATCGCGGCATCATCCGCCGCGAGAACTGGGGCTTCCAACCACTGGCGCTCAAGGCCTTCGGCTCGCTGACCGTCGAGGAGGTGGTGTTCATTTTCAAGGAGGGAAAACTGACGGAAGTCGCGCTCCTGCCATGGAACAAGGGCGACTCGAAGGAAGCCGATATCACCGAGAAAACCTTCATGGGCATCGTCGATTCCTGGACACTGGAACTCAACAAGCACATCGCCCCGAACTATCAGGACCGCGGGCGCGACACGGCAAGCGCGGCCCGCGCGGAGCGCCGGATGTGGATGGGCAAGGAAACCCTCGCGCAACTCGAATACAGCGGCGGCAAGGAACGCATCCGCGATCCCTACAGCGGGCGCGAGCGATCCGGTCCGAACTTCCAGGGCGAGTTCATCCGGCTGCGCCTGCTGCCCAAGCCGAACAGCATGATCGGCCTGGACGCCAGCACCGGCGGCAAGGTCGCGGTCAGACGGGCCGAGCTCGCGAAATCCGTCGTCCGTGAGGCGTCCGGCGATGTGCTCATTCCGAACGTGCCGATGGTGGATCAGGGAGACAAGGGATATTGCGCGGTGGCGACTTCCGCGCGTGTGCTCAACTACTACGGAGTGCCCGCCGACCAGCACGAGATGGCACAGGTTTCCGGCAACGATGCGGGCGGGGGAGGCACCAATCCCGATGAGATGGAGGACGCGATGAAGAAACTCTCCGGGAAATACAAGACCCGCTTCACCACCGTGCTCGATCTCGACTATTCCAGCCGCAAGTATCAGAGTTTTCTGCGTAAGTATAACGCGGTGGCCAAGAAGCTGGACAAAAAGGTTCTCGATACGGACAACTACATCTATTTTTTCGGCGGCCTTGACCCGGACGTGCTGCGCGAGGTCAACGGCAAAGGCCAGACCTATGAGCGTTTCATGAAGGCGGTGACGGAAAACATCGACAAGGGCGTCCCGGTGATGTGGGCGCTCCAACTCGGACTGTTCCCGGAAAACGGCGCGAAGACGCCCCAGTCCGGTGGCGGGCACATGCGGCTCATCATCGGTTACAACACGGCCAAGAACGAGATCATCTTCAGCGATTCGTGGGGTGCCGGGCACGAGAAGAAACGTATGGCCGCTCCCGATGCCTCGGCCGCCACGATGGGACTTTACCTGCTTCAGCCTTCGATGTGAAACCGCCCGGATTTCACTTCACTGTCACCGCTTTGACCGGTCCGTAGGGAAACCAGCGGCCTCCAAGCCGGGTGCCGAGGGCGAGCATCCACCGATCGCCCTTCACCAGCGGCGCTCCCGCGGTGCTCTTGCCGAAAACGAAGCTGCTGGCGGTGTTGGGAAGCACGGTGGTTTTCCGCGGTTCGAGCCAGTCGCAGTTTTTGAAGGCGACGTCATCGATGAAAATGCCGGTGGGCGATTTGGGCGCCGCTTCGTGGGTATAGATCGGCTGCCCCTTTTTCGCATAATAGCGGAAACGGACACGGATGGGTTGACCGGATGACGAAATGGAAACGGCCGCGCGGGACGATGTCTCGTCGTATTTGGTATCGGAAACCCCGGTGATCGCCTTGCCGAACTGTTTCCATGTGGCTCCTCCGTCTTTGGATAACTCGGTCACCAGGACGCTGCCCTTGGTCATGTATCCGCGGCGGAAGGCGAATTCCAACCTGGCCTTGGACTTGGGAAGAATCAGGCGGTCGATTTCAAAAGACTGATCGGGAACGCCGCGCGCCAACTTGTCGTATATGGACGGAAATGTGAGGCGGAATGACCGGTTCTTGGACAGCGCGCCGAGACTGCCCTTGTCACTACTCGAGGTCAGAAGTTTGTATTTTGATGAAGTGCGGCCGATCACCTTCGGTTTCGGCGACTTTTCCGCGCCTTCCTTCCATGTCGCGGGCTTGCGCTGGAAGGTGGTGATCCGCACCGCCTCACAATCGGCCGGAGGGGTGAAACCATAAGTGGCTGTCGAGGTGGCGTTGACCAGCGCGCTTCCGGTCAGTGTCTGGTTGGAAGTGATTCGGTCTGGATTGATCAATGTCACCGAGTAGGTGTGGCTCGACGGTATGCCGGCTCCCTGAATGCCGGTGACGGTGACATGGAATGTCTGGTCGGCCGCCACGAACTTCGCTGCCGCCGGACCGGCGACTTCCCAGATGACGGCCGGGTTTCCATAAGTGGCATTGTTGCGAACCGCCGCGATGGTGACCGGTCTTCCGCCCGAGTCCTTCATGGATACCTTTGCCTTGCTGAAGTCCGCTCCCTCGCGCCCGAGCGACCAGAAGCGCGAATTTACCGGCGCCGGGAAAAATCCGGGCGACGGATAGCAAACGAAACCCGGAGTGGCGTCGGCGATTTCCTCGCCGGGACTCTGGGTGATGTAGAGCACGTTGGTGGGCGGCTGGAGCGGCGAACCTCCGGGTTGGTCGCCGGTGGCGAAATCGGTGGCATCCGGCACGAGGCACCAGCGGCGGTGGCCGACGAGACTGTTCCAAGCCGAGGTAGCTGTGCCGCTCACAACTTCCTCCATCATGTATTCGGTAATCGCGCCGGGTCCAAACAGCCCGAAGGCCAGGTTCCCATTGGCGTTGGCGTTCCAAGCGGCGGGAGTCCACCCGGCGAGCGACGGTTTCGGGTCGTGATCAATCGCCGGGTCCGTGCCGGTCGACGGATTGTAGTTCCGGAACAACATCATCGCCGCAGCCTGAGCCGCGTCCGATTTCCGCGTGGAGGGAGCCGGTTTATGGGGGTCGGCCGGGTCGATGACCACTGTGGATCCGGAATTGACCCGAGCGTTTGCCGGGACGCCGCACATCGCCCGGAAGAAATTGATGCGCCGTTCCACATCGTCCGCGAAAACCCTCGATACGGTGCCCGGATTCCCGGCGAGGCTTCCCGTCCAGCCGATCCGCTTTTCATATCCCTCCGAGGCTTGATAGACCGCATGCCAGAATCCCAGAACGTCATTGCGGCTCAGGTGGTTCACCTCGAAACCGCGGCTGTGCATCCGCGCCGGAGCCGGAGGATAAGTGCCGGGTTGCCAGGCGCTTAGCGCATGAGGAGCCAACGCCGCCAGCGGGGCGCAGAATCGGAAGAGGGAACGGGAAACAGGGATCTGCGACACCAGGCGAAGGTAGTTTAACCAATGCTGAATATCAACACGCGTCATCGCGTAGGCCGGTTACCGGTATCTTAGGCGGGTTTGCGCTTCCTGCAAACGCGGGTCTTCCGCTTCGTCATCCGCCGATCAGCACTTCCACACCCCTGCCTTCAAGATCCCGGATGATGCCCGGATCGGCCTCGCGATCCGTCACCAGGCAGCTGAGCGCGGTCGTTTCCGCGAAGAAAAACGAGGCTTTCCGCCCGAGTTTCGTGTGATCGGCCATGAAAACGATGTCCTCGGCGTAAGAGATCACCCGTTCCTTGAATGCCGCCTGGCGGGCATTGCTCTCGCTGACGCCCCGTTCCGGATGCAGCCCGCTGCCGGAAAGGAAAGCGCGGTGGATGTTGTAGCGTTGCAGCGATTTCTCCGCCGTCAGGCCGACGAACGAGCGCGACTTGGCGTCGTAGAGGCCGCCGGTGGACATCAGGTCGAGATTCGGGCGGTCGGCCAAGGCGGTGAAGACGTTCAGCGCGTTGGTGATGATCGTGAGCGGCAAATCCGGTAGGAATTCGGCCAGTGTCAACACGGTGGAACTCGCATCGAGGAAAATCGCTTCGTTCGCCTGAATCCGGCTCGCCGCCAGCCGGGCGATCGCCTGCTTCGCCTCCCGCTGGACTCCCTGCCGCTCGGTGAATGGCAAATCCCCCCGGATCTTCTCGGGCCGGCTGGCTCCTCCATGGATGCGGATCAGCTCGCCGCGCTTTTCCAACAGTTCGAAGTCCTTGCGCACCGTTTCATCCGTCACGCCCAGCGTTTCCGCCGTCTCAGTGGTGCGTAGCGAGCCCGCTTCACCCAGCAGAGCTAAGATCCGGCGTTGGCGTTCGATGGCGAGCATGATTTCGGTAAAATTCTGTGTTTCTTTGGGAAATTCTGGTTTTTTGGTTTGACTTGTCAACCAAATCCAAGAAAACAAAGCCAATCCATGGCCGAAACGCTCAAATCCTCCACGCCGCGCGCCGTCGTCGAACACATGGTCCGCGAGCAGGTCTATGCGAAGCTCGGGCTCCCGCTGCCCACTGCCTCCAAGGCACCGAACGCCCTGCTAGTGAACATCTCCGCCCGCCACTGCCACCTCACGCAAGCGGCGGTGGAAGCACTCTTCGGGCCGGGCCACAAGCTCACGCCGATGAAGGGGCTCTATCAGGAAGGCCAATACGCCGCCAAGGAATCCGTCACCCTCATCGGTCCCCGCAGTCGGGTGATCTCCAACCTCCGCATCCTCGGCCCCTGCCGCAATCTCAACCAGATCGAACTCGCCTACACCGACGCCATCTCGCTCGGTTTCGACATTCCGGTCCGCATGTCCGGCGACATCAAAGGCACCCCCGGCTGCATGCTCATGGGGCCTAACGGATACTTCGAGCTTCCCGACGGTGTCATCCGTGCCCAACCGCACGTCCACATGCACCCGGACGACGCCGCGTTCTACGGCGTGAAACACCTCGATCTCATGAAACTCAAGGTCCACGGCCCGCTTGGCATGACCTTCGACAACCTCGTCGTCCGCGTGGACCCGTCGTTCAAACTCGAAGTCCACATCGATACCGACGAAGGCAACGCCTGCGGCCTCAAGCCCGACACTTTCTGCGAACTGATCAAATAATCCAACCTCTCACACCTAACCAAACACCACCATGAGCCAAGCACTCGGCATGATTGAAACCAAAGGCTACGTCGGCAGCGTCGAAGCCACTGACGCGATGGCGAAGGCCGCCAACGTCCAACTCATCAACCAAATCCAAATCGGCGGGGCCTTCCTCACCGTGCTCGTCAAGGGCGACGTCGGCAGCGTCAAGGCCGCCGTCGATGCCGGAGCCGAGGCCGCCGGCCGCGTCGGCGAACTCGTTTCCGCCCACGTCATCGCCCGCCCGCATCCCGAACTTCTCAGTCAGTTCGGAATCGCCTGAGAATCATCCGACTCTCATCCCTCAACCATCAACTCTCAACTTCCTACCAACATGGCCAAACAAGCAATCGGCATCCTTGAAACCAAGGGCCTCGTTTCCCTCCTTGAAGCCTCCGACGCCGCCCTCAAGGCTGCGGACATCAAAATGACCGGCTGGGAGAAAATCGGCTCCGGTCTCGTCACCGGATTCTTCACCGGCGATGTCGCCGCCGTGAAAGCCGGCCTCGACGCCGCCGCCTCCGCCGCCTCAGGCCTCGGACAGGTCTCCTCCGTCCAGGTCATCCCGCGTCCGCACGACGACCTCTCCAAGCTCGGCTCCTGGCTCGGCTGAAGAACAAGTCATTGGTCAACAGACAGCGGCCATCAGGAATGATTCCTCCGCATGCCTGCTCTTCACCAATGACCGCTGACCGCTGACCATTGACTGCTCCCATGCTAGTCCTCATCGCCAACCTTGGTTCGACCTCATTCAAATACCGCCTCTTCCGCATGGACGAGAGCGGGGGAGAGGTCATCGCCAAGGGCGGCTACGAGCGGGTGGAGAATTATGCCGGTGTGATCGATGACGCCCTCGCCACGCTGCAACGCGACGGCGTCATCACCTCGCCGGATGAAATCGAGGCCGTCGGTTTCAAAACCGTGCTCGGCAAGAACCTCAGCGGCTGCGTCATCGCCGATCAGGCCGTGATCGACGCGCTCGAAGGCTTCGCCGCCGTCGCGCCGGCGCACAATCCGCCATATGCCAACGGCATCCGGCAATTCGCGAAATCATTGCCCAAGGCGAAACTCGTCGCGCTGTTTGAGACCGCCTTCTATCAGTGGATCGGCGCAGCGAGTTACAGTTATGCCATTCCCAAGTCATGGCGCGACATCGGCATCCGGCGCTATGGATTCCACGGTGCGAGCCACAAGTTCATCGCCGAGCGCTCCGCCGAACTGTGCGAGCACGAGGAAGCCGGACAGATCGCGCGCCGGCTCTATCTCGACGGACCTCAGCCTGTCTCCGGCAAGCCCTTCCGCGTGATCTCCTGCCACCTCGGCGGATCCAGTTCCGTCACCGGCATCCTCAACGGCGTGGCCATCGGCACCAGCATGGGTTTCTCCCCGCAGAGCGGCTTGCCGCAGAACAACCGCGTGGGCGATCTCGATTCCGGAGCCATCCCCTACGCCATGCGCACGCTCGGCATCTCCCTGGATGAGGCCGAACGCCAACTCACCAAGGAATCCGGCCTGTTAGGTCTTTCCGGGATTTCCAACGACATCCGCGACGTCCGCGAGGCCGCCGCCAACGGAAACCCCGACGCAAAACTCGCCATCGACTGCCTGGTTCACTCGATCCGCCACTGGATCGGAGCCTTCATGATCGAACTCGGCGGCATCGACGCCCTCGTCTTCACCGCCGGCATCGGCGAGAACAACGCGGATATCCGCGCCGCCGTCTGCGCCGGCCTCGAAGGCTTCGGCCTCCGGCTCGATCCCGGAAAAAACGCCGCCTGCCGCGCCTCCGAGGCGGACATCGCCACCGATGAATCCGCTGCCCGCATCCTCGTCATCCCCGCCAACGAGGAACTTGTCCTCGCCCGCGAGGTCTTCCGCAAACTCTCCTGATTCTCATTCTGAACACTGAACACTGAAAACTAACAAACTAAAGCCATGGCCAAACAAGCAGTAGGACTCCTCGAAACCCGCGGCCTCGCCTGCCTCGTCGTCGGCGTTGACGCGATGCTCAAATCCGCGAATGTCGAACTCGCAGGTCCGATGAAACAAATCGGCAACGCGATGTGCAACGCCGTCGTCACCGGTGATGTCGCCGCCGTCAAGGCCGCCATCGACGCTGGCGCCGCCGCCGCCTCCGCCGCCGGTGGCGAAGTCGTCAGCGCCCATGTCATCGCCCGCCCCGACGAGGCGATCGAAGGCGTGCTCCCCAAGGACACCGCCCGCGCCCCGCGCAAATAAGTCATCGGTCAATGGTCATCAGTCATTAGGCAGGAGCTTTTCTCCTCCTCGATTGGCTGGTGACCAATGACCAGTGACCAATGACCCCATGCCATGTTCCTCGCCGAAGTCATAGGACAGGTCGTCGCCACCAAGAAGGACGAGCAGATGGTGGGCAGGAAACTCCTGCTCCTCCGTCCCAAGCTCGTGGACGACAAGGATCCGACCAAATTCAAGGATGGATCCAACACCATCGTCGCCATCGACACCGTCGGTGCCGGCGAGGGCGAGCTGGTGATGTTCTGCCAGGGCAGCTCCGCCCGCGCCGCGCAAGGCCTCAAGTCCATCCCCGTGGACGCCGCCATCGTCGCCATCATCGACCGCGTCGAAGTCCACGGCAAAAACCTCTACAAGGGAGGCTGATCGCTTTTCTGGATTCGGCAAAGGAAACCACTGAAACACTGAGAACCACTTAGAGCACTGATGGGATGAAGAACTTTGACGAAGTGCAGTATCCGCATTCCGAACTGACATCGGAGATCATTGCTTCTGCTCAGACGGTTCACGAGGATTTGCGTCCCGGCCTTGACGAGGTGCTTTACGAGCGCGCGCTTTGTATCGAGTTTGCGGAACGGAACATCAACTTCGTCCAGCAGGAGGTTTACGCGGTCAAATACAAGTCCCGCTATATCGGCGACCTGATACCCGATCTCATCGTCGATGGGCGTGTCATCGTGGATCTCAAAGTTGTCGAAACATTCAACGACACCCATGTAGCGCAGATGCTCGGCTACTTGAACATAACCGGTCTCGAAGTTGGTCTCCTCATCAACTTCAAACATTCAAAAATCCAAATCAAACGCATCGCGAACCTTAAGAAATACACCTGACCCATTCAGCCTCTTCACTCAGTTCCCTCAGTGGTTCTCAGTGTTTCAGTGGTTCCCCGCTCCGATTCACCAATCCATCTCCGCATCGAATGAAAACCATCGATCCCGAACTTCTCCGCTCCGTTGTCGAGTCCGTCGTCTCACGCCTTGCCGAAGCCCAACCGAAGTCAGCCGCTCCGACTCCGGCCGCAAAGCCGTCCTGCGGTTGTTCCAACTCACCGTCCGGCGGCCAGCGCGGCGTCTTTGACTGCGTGACCAAGGCCGCCGAGGCGGCGAACGATGCCCACCTCAAGCTCAAAAAACTCGGGGTGCAGGGCCGCGCGAAAGTCATCGAAATCGTCAAGACCATGTGCGTTTCCAACGCCGAGTCCTGGGGCAAGTTCGAGTTCGAGGAAACCAAGATCGGCCGCCTCGATCACAAGATCGGCAAGCTGCTCATCACCAAGAACGTCCCCGGCACCGAATGGCTCCAGCCCTACGCCATGAGTGGCGACGGCGGCATCACGCTGGAGGAATACGCCCCCTTCGGCGTCATCGGCGCGATCCTTCCCGTCACCCACTCGGTGCCCACCCTTACCGGAAATGTCATCAACATGGTGGCCGCCGGAAACTCCATCGTCTTCAATCCGCACCCAGGCGGAGCCCGCAGTGCGGCCATGGCCGTGCGCGCCTACAACGAGGCGATCTTCCGCGAGATCGGCATTGATAACATCATCACCACCATCGAGCAGCCCACGCTCGAATCCTTCGACGCCATCTGCAAGAATCCGCTGATTCCGCTGCTTGCCATCACTGGCGGCCCGGCGGTCGTCAGCGCCGCGATGAAGTCCGGCAAGCGCGCCATCTGCGCCGGCCCGGGAAATCCGGTGGTCGTCGTCGATGAAAGCGCCGATCTGGCCCGCGCCGCGCGCGGCATCATCGAAGGCGGCGCCTTCGACAACAACCTGCTCTGCATCGGTGAGAAGGCGGTCTTCGTGGTGGCCTCGGTCTTCAACCGCTTCTGCGAGGAACTCACCAAAGCCGGAGCCGCGCGACTCAACGCGCAGCAGCTTGAAAAGCTCACCGCCGTGGCCTTCAACGTGAAACCCGGGGAAGGCGGCGGCTGCGCACACGCCAGCGTCAACCGCGCCTACGTCGGAGCCGATCCGGCGAAACTCGCCGAAGCGGCGGGTGCGTCCATTCCCAACGGCACACAGCTCCTTTTCGCGGAAACCGACGCCGACCACCTCTTCGTCCAGGAAGAGCAGATGATGCCGATGATGCCCATCGTTTCCTGCCCGGATTTCGAGACCGCCGTGCGCGAGGCCAAACGCGCCGAACACAACTACCGCCACTCCGCGATCATCCACACGCTCGACGTGAACCACATGACCTACATGGCCAAGGAGATGGACACCACCATCTTCGTCAAGAACGGCGCCTCCGTCGCCGGTCTCGGCCTCGGCGGCGAAGGCTACCTCTCCTATTCGATCGCCACTACCACCGGCGAAGGCATCACCACCCCCAAGACCTTCACCCGCGTTCGCCGCTGCGTGCTCGTCGAAAACCTCCGCATTATCTGACTCTTCCACCATGATCCCCGCCATCGTCGTCGGCCATGCGGTCAGCAGCCACTGCCATCCTTCGCTCAAGGGGTGCAAGATGCTGCTCTGCCAGGCGCTTGACGCCACGGGAAATCCGGGGGGCGCGCCCATGGTGGCCATCGACCTCTTCGGCGCCGGCCTTCACTCGAAGGTCTTCGTCTCCACCGACGGCGTCGCCGCCCGCCACTTCGTCCACGACGAGAAATCGCCGGTTAGAAACTTCATCCAAGGCGTCATCGACTGAACCATGCGCATCGCCCAAGTCATCGGCAGGGTCACCCTGAACGTTCAAGACCCCTCCTTCAAGGGAGGCCGATGGCTGATGTGCAATCCGGTGGATGCTTCGGACTTCAACTCCGCCTGCAAGATTCCGCCGCCGCTCTCCAAGGATTTTTCCCTCGTCGCCTATGACAACCTCGGAGCTGGAGAAGGTGACATCGTCGGTATCGTCGAGGGCGCGGAAGCGACCGCCCCGTTTGATTACGATATCCCCATCGACGCCATCACCGTCGCCATTTTCGATTCACTTCACTACGAACCCATCGCCACTCATCCATGAAAAAGAAAGTCTATACCGGAGCCGACATTGAAGCCTTGCTCAAGGCTGGAAAATCCGCCGCAGACATCCCGGCGGACGCGGTGCTCACGCCATCGGCCAAGGACGTGCTGCGCGACGGACTCGCGGTGTCCGCGAAGGGCTCCACCGCCTCCAAGGCTCCCGCCGAACCCATCCTTCCGGACTACGAATACCACTGGACGCCCGGCAAGGATCCGAAAACTCCGGCCGAGATCGAAGCGTTCTTCAACTCGCCCGCCATCGTCGAGTTGAAGGAGCGCATGGTCGATATCGGCAAGCGCATGTGGGCCCGCGAATACACCGACGGCAACGGCGGCAACCTGACCATCCGCGTGGGCGACAACCTCGTGCTTTGCACTCCCACTCTCGTTTCCAAAGGCTTCATGACCGTCGAGCAGATGTGCCTTGTCGATCTCGAGGGCAAACAGCTCGCCGGGAAATACAAGCGCACCTCCGAGTGCATGACCCACCTCGCCATCATGAAGCGCCAGCCCAAGGCCAAGGCCTGCTGCCACGCTCACCCGCCGCACGGCACCGCCTTCGCCGTCGCCGGTGTCCAGCCGCCGACTTGCATGATTCCGGAAGCCGAGGTTTTCCTCGGTCAGATCGGCATGGCGGAATACCGCACGCCCGGCACCCCGGCCAACGCCGAAGTCGTGGGCAACGCCGCCGTGGATCACATGGCCGTGCTCATGGTCAATCACGGCGTCATCACCTGGGGCAAGGACATCGAGGACGCCTACTGGAAGATGGAAAACGTCGAGTCCTACTGCAAAACCGTGTGGGTGGCCTCCCAACTCAAGGGCGGTGAACTGCTCACCATCACCGGTGGCCAGGCCAAGGAACTCATCGCCCTGCGCAAAACCCTCGGCATGGACGACAAGCGCGCCAACTGGACCGAATGCCAGCTTTGTGATAACTCGGACTTCAGTCCCGGAACCGTCTGCCGCATCCCGGATCAAAGCGCCCCGTCCACCGGAAAACTCGACCCCGAGGCGGAAAAACTCGTCCAGATTCTTACCGACCAGATCCTCGCGTCGATGAAGTGATGTGGCGGTGGTGGCGTCGGTCGATGTCCGTCGATGCCATTGAGATGCCTGCAGCGTCGGACTACTTGTCCCGCCGTAGCAGATAGGCGAAGGAGGATGTCCGTCGATGCGAATGAAACCGCCGGAACGGAAGAGCCTCCGCGCGCTTCATCGGCATCGACACTCATCGAGTGCCGCTACATGCATCTCCATCTCACGGTTTCCACGTTGGCTTTTCGCCGCGCAGCAAGCGGCCGATCGAGCCGGTGACCCGCAGGTAGTGATCCGATTCCAGACCGGGTTCCGCGAGAAATGGGCTCGCTCCCGCCGGCGGATCCTGGGTGGTCTTGAAGATGGCGGTGCCTTCGTCCATCTCGTCGAACATCGCGATGTAGATCGAGTCGAGACCCGCGTTTCTAACAGCTTCGGCCTGGCTCCACAGGAAGCGGCCGCCCAGCCGTGGGATGGCGTCCGGCTGTTCGTCACGGCCGCGGCTTTTCTGGAGATTATGCCAACTGAACCCTGGAAAGGCGACCGGCAGGTAGCGGATTCCGCGCTTGGTGCACCACTCAAGGTCGGGTTTGAGCCATGAATCGGCGCGCTTTGCCGCCTGTTCCGGCGTGCCGAAACGCCCGACCGCCCACGGGCTGACGATGTCGGCCATGGCGATCAGTTCATGCAGCTTCGGGTCGCGGATGCTGTCCCGTTCCAGCGTGCGCCAGTAACAAGGCACGCCCAACATCACCGAATGACCGGCGTCGCGGAAGAAGCGGATGAGTTTCTCCCATTCGATGAGATTGGCGGGACGGTCGTTGAAACCGATGCCCCAGAGAGCGACGAGCGGTTTTCCCCGGAAGGGCAGATAGGCAGGGTCCGGCCCTTTCATCGGACCATCGGTATGAAGGCGCTTCCAGTCGTCGATAAGTTTGGGGAAGTTCGCGGTTTTCATGCCGCTGAGGTCATACATGAGCACCCACTTGCGGTTCTCGGCGGCGGCGGCGGCACGGCAGTTGGCGAGCACGCGGTCCTGTCCGGCGCGAGCGGTGGGGTTGAGGGTTTGAGTGGCGAAGCGTTGAAGGAACACGCCGTCGATCCCATACTCGCGCATCCACCGGAAATGCCTGCGCACTGTGGCGGGGTGCGTGGAACTGAAAACCTCGGCCACCGTCCCGTCTGCATGGCGGAAGGACGTGGCGTGGCGTTCGTCCGCGCCGTATTCGCGCATGTCCGGCCACATCTCGATGTGCGAGTGGCCGGGTTCGAATCTGCCGTCCACCGCATAGTGGTGCCAGCCGCGACCCGAACCTTCACCCTCGCAGCGGAACCACCCCTGATAGCCACACATCACCCGGCCGGAAAGCTCGTCCGCTGGTGAGAGAACCAGACCGGCTAGCATGACGAGCAGGGTGCGAAACACGGGCATGCTTCGCCTACGGACCGAAAGCGTGGTTTTTCTCGTCTCATCCCGGCATCGACAGCGGGTTCGCGCGCGCTAGGCTGTGGGCCGAATGACCCTTGAGGAACTCGGATGGTCCCCGTTTTTCGCCGATGCTTTCGCGCCGTACGCCGCGAAAGGCTGGGTGCCCGCGCGCTTGATTCGCGAGACGCCGATCAACTACGGAGCGTTCCTTGCCGGCGACGAATTGGATGAAATCGAGGTCGTGCTCTCAGGCCGTGTGTGGCATGAGGCGGAAACCGATGCGGATCTTCCCGCCGTCGGCGATTGGGTGGCGGTGGAGATGGGCGGTGAGAATGAGGACCACGTGATCCGCGCGCGGCTGCCCCGCAAGTCATGCTTTGCCCGCAAGATGCCGGGCAACAGTTCGCAGGCGCAGGTGATCGGCGCGAACGTCGATCTCGTCGCCGTGGTCACCGATGCGGGGCCGGATTTCAACCTGCGGCGCATGGAGCGTTACTTTACCCTCATCGGCCGCAGCGGTGCGAAGGCGGTGGTGCTGGTGAACAAGTCCGATCTGTTTCCCAAAAAGCAAAACCAGGAGGCCGCGGCACAGATATCGGCTTTATGGAGCGAGGCCGCCGTTCATGTCACCAGCGCGGTGAAGGGCGAGGGCCTCCGCACCTTGAAAAGATATCTCAAACCGGGAGTCACCATGTGCGTCGTGGGTTCGTCCGGCGTGGGCAAGTCCACCCTCGTCAACCAACTCTATGGTGACGAGTGGCAATGGACCGGCGAAGTCAACGAGCACACCGGCAAGGGCCGCCATACCACCACCTCGCGCGAACTGGTGCCGCTCGATGGCGGCGGCATGCTGATCGACAATCCCGGCATGCGCGAGATCCAGATGTGGACCGACGAGAGCACCCTGCGCGAGAGTTTCGCCGATCTCGACGCGCTCACCGGCGAGTGCCGTTTCGCGGATTGCTCGCACCGCAAGGACGCCGGCTGCGCCATCCGCTCCGCTGTCGAGAAGGGTGAACTCGATCCCGCACGCCATGCCAGTTTCCTCAATCTGGAAACCGAGATCGCCGCGCTCAAAAAACGCGCGGAGAAACGCCGCATGGCCGTCGAACGCTGGGCCAAGCGCTCGCACCGCGTCAAGGCCCGCAATCTGAACGACCGCATCCAGCTCGAACGCGACGAACGCGGCGACATCTGAACCGGGCCGCCGGTTCTTCCCACTTGCCCCGCCGCGATGAAGCGGTGACTCTGCGGCGGTGAAACTCCATTCCGCCACGGTTCTATCCATTCTCTCGCTCGTCGTGTGGCAGCCCGCGCCCGCGCAGTTGCCGTCCTTGGGAAAACTCGCCGGGCAGAAAACCGAGGTTGCCGCACCGGAGAAACGGGAAGACGCCCGCAAGCGGATCGAACTCTGGCAGCACGAGGCAAGGGACCTGGCGCGCCGCATGGAGGCCGGAGGAACCGCCGCCACTCCGCCCGAAGGCGTGACCGCCGCCGAACTCGACGACCGCCGCCGAACCATCGAGCAGATCATTCTCATCACCGGAAGCTGGTTGAAGAACTTCGACATGGTCGCCGAGGCAAGGAAGGCCGCCGAGGCGGCCCGGCTTGCGGACTCCGGATGGGAGGGCTTCAAGGAGTCGCCTCCCTACTCGATCCTGATGATCGACGAATTGCTCAACGAGCGGGACGCGATCAAGGCGAAGCTCGCCGCCCACCAGTCTTCGCTCGACAATTTCGGCGGCATCCTCACCGCCACCCTGACGGAACTCAAGGGCTCGGAGGAGGCGGAAAACGCCGCCAAGCTCGCCGTTCGGGATGCGGAAGCCACGAAGGCGGATGCGGCCAAGTGGCGGCTTGACGCGGCTTCTGCCAATGCCCGTCTGCTCGCCGCGCGCGCGGGATTCCTTCAGGAATCCTGTGAGTCGCTCACCGAGCGCATCGCCGCGGCCAAGGCGGAACTCGCTCTCGTCGAACGGAAGATCCGCACCGCCGCGCCGAAATCGGCGCTGCTCGACGAGGACCTCGCGAAAATCGAGAAGATCGCCGCCGAGCGCAAGGTGGCACTCGACAAGGAACTCTCCGCGGTTTCCAAACGCATGAAGTCCGCGCTGGCCACAAAAGCGCAGGCCCAGGCGGCGCTCGATACGCTGCTGGAGAGCGCCTCCGGCGGCATGGAACCCGAAGGCGCGGAACTCGCCCGCTTCCGGCTGACTGTCGCCGAGCAACGCATCGAGTCCCTGCAGTCGGTGTCAGATGCCGTCGAAAGCCTCATCCAGTTGGAAAACATCGGCGTGAAGGCCTATCAGGAACGCGCGGTCCTCATCCGTTCGAAGGCTCCCGCCGAGCGCGACAAGGCGCTCCATGACCTCACCCTGATGGCCGACCGCCTCAAGGCCTGGCTCAACGTGGTCGAGAACGACATGTCCGCCTCCGGAGCGGAACTCAGCAAGATCGAATCACGGGCGGCGTCGATTTCGTCGGACGATCCGCGATTCCCGCTCATCAATGAGCAGCGGGCAGCGCGCAGTGAAATGCTCGCCACCCTCCAGCGCTCCTCGCAAGCGGTGGACGCCCAGCGCAAGCTGATCCGGCGCTGGATCAACGAACACACTCCCAAGGAGGACACCCGGACCTTCGGGGAACGCGTCGAAGCCGCCTGGACGACGACGTGCGACAAGGTGAAGGCGATCTGGAACTTCGAGGTGATGTCCTTCGAGGACAAATTCGAAGTCGATGGCAAACCGGAAACCGTCAAGGTGCCGGTCACTCTCGGCATGTTGCTGCGGGCCATCCTGTTCTTCGTCATCGGCTACTGGATCGCCTCGCGTGTTGCCAGCCGCATCCAGCGCACGATTGTCGCCCGCGGACACATCGCCGAGCCGCAGGCCCGCACGCTGCGCAACTGGGCGATGATCGCCGTCGGCGTGTTTCTCATGCTCGGCACGCTCTCGTTTCTCAAGATCCCGCTCACGGTCTTCGCATTCTTCGGCGGCGCACTTGCCATCGGCATCGGCTTCGGCACCCAGACGCTCATCAAGAACTTCATCTCCGGCATCATCGTGCTCGCCGAACGCAAGATCCGCGTTGGCGACATCCTCGATGTGGACGGCATCGTCGGCACCGTCACCGAGGTCAACACCCGCTCGTCGATCATCCGCAGCCCGGACGATATCGAGACGATGATCCCCAACTCGGTGTTTCTCGAAAACCGCGTGACCAACTGGACGCTCAGCAGCGCGAAGATGAGGCGCTCGATCCGCCTCGGCGTGGCCTACGGCACCGATCCGAAACAGGTCATGGAAATCCTCACCGAGTCCGCCGGCCGCCACGGTCTCATTCTCAAGGATCCCGCGCCCTTCGCCGTGTTTGACGACTTCGGGGATAACGCGCTCATCTTCAGCCTCTATTTCTGGCTGGACCTACACGGCGGCGCCAACGCGATGATTGTGTCCAGCGACCTGCGCCTGATGATCGACAAGCGCCTCCACGAAGCGGGCATCGGCATTCCCTTCCCACAGCGTGACATGCACCTGACGACCGAAAAGCCCATCGAGGTGCGACTCGCGAAAGAATGATCGTGGATCGTGGATCGTGGATCGTGGATCGTGGATTGAAGATTGAAGATTGAAGATTGAAGATTGAAGATTTTCACCACTATCCACTATCCACTATCCACTATCCACTATCTCTCTTCCCATGACCACCGACGAGCACTGGATGCGCCTTGCGCTGGACGAGGCCCGCAAGGGAGTCGGGAAAACCGCGCCCAATCCGCCGGTCGGTGCCGTGGTGGTGCGGGACGAAGTTCTGTTAGGCAGTGGCTGGCACGCCGCCGCCGGCAAACCCCATGCCGAGCGCGAGGCGCTTGCGGATGCGTTTGCCAGACATGGTGCGGATGCCGTGAAAGGCGCCACGGTTTATGTCACGCTCGAACCCTGCTCGACCCACGGCCGCACGCCGCCCTGCACGCAGGGGCTCATCGACGCCGGAGTGAAGCGCGTGGTCTATGCCTGCGTGGATCGCAACCCCGCGCACGCCGGACGGGCGGACGCCGTTCTAACCGAATTCGGAATCGATGTCGTCTCCGGCGTGCTCGCCGGGGAGGCTGCAAAACTCCTGCGCCCGTTTTTCAAGGTGAGCGAAACCGGTTTGCCATGGGTCATCTGGAAAACCGCGATGAGCCTCGACGGCCGCCTCACCCGTCCGCCGGGCGAATCCCGCTGGCTCACCGGCCCCGATGCGCTTGCCGATGTGCAGAAACTCCGCTCGTCCGTGGACGCCATTCTCACCAGTGGCGAAACCGTGCGCCGCGACAAACCGGCGCTGACCATTCGCGAGCCGGGTCTGTTGGAAGGACGCAAGCAGCCATGGCGCGTGGTGTTTTCGGATCAACCGGAGTCGCTTCCCCGGGATGCGCCGCTTTTCACCGACGAGTGGCGCGATCGCACGCTGATTCGTCCGCGCCACGATCCCGCGCAAGCCCTGCGCGCGCTCGCCTCGGAGCAAGGCGTGCTCTCGTGCATGACCGAGTGTGGCGGTGTGCTCTCGGCAGCTTTGTTCGAAGCGGGGCTTGTGGACGAAGTGGTCGTTTACCTCGCGCCCCTCCTCTGCGGCGGCCCCGTGCCCGCACTGGCTGGCACGGGTCTTGCGGAGAGCCTCAAGTTAATCGAAACGGAGTTCACCCGCTTGGGAGATGACATCCGGTTCAACGGAGTGATCATGCCCATGAAACGCCTGTAGCGGCGCTCTGCGAGCGTCGATGCCAAAGAGATGCGCGAAGTCAATTACATGGTGGCATCTCCTTCGCTTCGACGGACACAGTCCGCCGCTGCATTCCACTCACGCGCGGCATGTCGTCCGCCGCTCAGGCTCCGATGAGCTTCCACACAAGGCCCAGCCCGGCGCAGGTGGCGAGCGCCGGAATCACGCCGATCTTGTATCGCTCCATGGCGATCCACGCCCCGATGGCGACCGCGGCCACGAACCAATCCGGCTTTCCCGCAGCCGGAAACAGCGCGTGCCAGGCAAACCAGATCGCGAGATTGAGAATCACGCCCACGACCGCGGCGGTGATCGCCGTGAGTGCCGATGAAAGCGCCGGTTTCTCTCGCAGGCCCTCGACATGCGGCGCGCCGAGGAAAACGAACAGGAAACATGGCAGGAAGGTCACCCAGGTGGTGATCAGCGCGCCGAGCGTGCCCGCGACCAACGGACTGAGTCCGCCGGGATTCTGCCACGCGGCGACAAAACCGACGAACTGCAGCACCATGATCAGCGGACCGGGCGTGGTTTCCGCCAGACCCAGACCGGCCATCATCTGGCGCTGGGTGAGCCAGCCGTAGTGCTCGACGGCCATTTGCGAAACATAGGGCAGCACCGCGTAAGCGCCGCCGATCGTGACCAGCGCGGCCTTGCTGAAGAAGAGTCCTTCCTGAAACTGGACGCTATGCCAGCCTAACAGAATTCCGCAGGCCAGCACCGGCAGCCACCAGAGCGCGAGGCACAGGATCGAGATGAGAAGCGTCCGCCCGATGCTGGCGCGCGGTGCGGGTGGCAGTTCGACGAAAGGCGAGTCCCCCACGTCGGTCTTGCCGTGGCCCTTGCCCGCCGGAAACTGCTTGGGGAAACGTTTGCCGCCGATGAAGCCGATCAGCGCGGCGCCGACGATGATGATGACGAAGTTGACCTTCAGGAAGAAGATCGCGACGAAGGCGGTAAGCGCCAGCGCCCACAAAGCCGGTGTTTTCAAGGCTTTTGACCCGATGCGCTTCACCGCGGAGAGGACGATGGCGATGACCGCCGCCATCAGCCCGTAAAAGACGCCCTCGATCCACGGTATCTCGCCGCCCGCCATGTAAAGCCAGCTCAGGCCTAACAGAATGAACACCGAGGGAATGACGAACAACGCGCCCGCCGCGATGCCGCCGCGCGCGCCATGCAGCCGCCAGCCGAGATAGGTCGCAAGCTGCTGTGCCTCCGGGCCGGGCAGCAGCATGCAGAAGTTCAGCGCGTGCAGGAAGTGGTCCTCGGAAAGCCAGCGGCGTTTCTCCACCAGTTCCCGGTGCATGATCGCGATCTGCCCGGCCGGGCCGCCGAAGCTGATCCAGCCGAGCTTGCACCAGAATCGCAGCGCTTCGCCAAAGCCGGGCGGGGAAGGTGGATTCATCGTGCCGGATCAAACCAAGCGCCCCATCCCGTTGAAAGCGGAAAGCTCCGCGGCCATCGGCTCATGCGCAGATTGTAGCGGCACTCTATGAGTGTCGAAGCCGATGAATCGCGCGAAGTATCTTTCGTTGCGGCGTTTCCTTCGCATCGCCTCATTTCCGGTCCACGCGCAGCGCGGTGGCGTTGACGATCAGCACGTCGCCAGCGGATCCATCGGCGACTTTGCCACTGACGGTAACGGTGGCGAGGTTGGCCAGGCCGCCGGTGCCTTCGATGCCCTGTTTGAGCACGCGGCCTTCGGCGTTGACGATCTGGATGGTGGCGATGGCTTTCTTCTTGTCCTCGGGTGAATCGCAGCAGGCGTCCCATGGGGTTTCGCATTCGTCGCCGGGATTGTCGCTGCACGCGGTGATGAGCGAGGGATCGGCGAGCATGAAGGCGGCGCGGCCTTCGACGAAGGGTTTCACGTTGCCCATGATGCGGCCGGTGAGGGTGACCTCGTCACCGGGCTTGGCGCTGGCTTTCACCTCCTTGATGGCCTTGGCCTCGCCTTGGGGAGCGGTTTTGAGAACCTGCTCCATCAGGGTTTTTTCAGCGGATGGGCTTTCTCCGGGCGAGGTGTTTGCGGTCGGTTGCGACTCCTTGCACGCGGCGAGGAACAGGACGGTGGCGGATAACAGGTGGATCGGTTTCATGGTATGTTGCGGTTTGTGGTTTCAGGACATTCGGAGGGCCGAATGCAGAGAGGGTTTCAGACAGCGGATGGCGGGTGGCAGCGCGCCGAGCAGCCCGAGGAAGAATCCGGTGGCGATGCCCGCGATGGCGACTTCCGGTCCGATCTCAAGGGTGAACGAGCCGATGGAAAACGGCACCGTGCGGCCATCCAACAAAAGCACGGCCAGCAGCGACGCGAGCAGGGCCCCGGTGAGGCAGGCGAGCGTGCTTTCCTGAACGAGGCTGAGCAACAGCGAGCGGCGGCCGAAACCGATGGCCTGCAGGGTGGCCATCTCGCGGATGCGTGAGGCGAAGGCGGCGTAGAGCGTGTTGATGCCGCCGAAGAGCGCGCCCGCGGCGATGAGCCCGGCGGTGATCCAGGTCATGGCGCGCAATGGTTTGAAGAACGCACTGAGCTGGGCGTAGTAGTCACTTTCGCGCAACGCGGAGAGTTCCAGGTCGAGGCGTTGTTTGGCGAAGAGATCGGCTTCATCGAAATCGGCGGGGTCGTCGAGACGCAACACCACACAGGACAAGGTCTCGCGTTTCGCCAGCACGCGAAGGTCGCCGAGCGTGGCCCATAGCTCGGATTCGAGCACGGTGTCCGGCGCGGCGAAGATGCCGGAGACTTTCAGCGTCTGGCCATCGAGCATGAGTGAGGTTCCGGGCTTGAGATCGTTTTCGGCAATTCCGAGTTTCCGCCAGGCGAGGCGTCCGATCATGACTTCGCCGGAGCTTGGGAAACGACCCTCGGTCAATCGAACCTGTGGATGAACGCGCAAGGCTTCCGGGGTCACGCCGCGGATCGTCGCCTGGGCTTTCCGGCCGCCATCAAGTTGCACATAGTTCATGTAATGGATCTCGCTGGAAACGGCGCGCACGCCGAGTTGTTCGCTGATGCCGGGAATGCCGGCCCCCGCGATGCCGGGAGTGGTTTCCGGGATCTCACTGCGCTGGATGCTTTCCTCGGAGCCCGCCCCGACGAGAATCACATTGTGCGGCGATCCGGAGGCGGAGAGGACTTTTCTCATCCCGCTGTTGATGGCGACGGCGGCCATGACCAGCAGCACGACCAGCGCGCTGCCACCAATGGTTTGGAGCAGCCTGGTTTTGCTGCGGAACAGGTTCCGCACGGCGTAGGCGAAGGGCAACATGTCAACTGCGGAGGTTCTTGACGATGGGTTGGCGCATGGCCTGCCATGCGGGCCACAGGGAGGCGGAAATTCCTAACAGAAGCGCGGCGGCCACTCCGACGGCGACCACCACGGCATCCGGCCTGATGGCAAGCGTCTGGCCTTCGTTGCCCATGGTGAAACTCTGCCAGCGCAGGAAAGCCGTGGCGAGGCCGACACCAAACACACCGCCCGCCAGGCCGAGCATGCCGCCCTCGCTGAGCACGAGCAGGCCGATGGCCCGGCCGGGATAACCGAGCGTGCGCAGCACGGCGTTTTCCTTCACACGGCCACGCACGATCAACAGCAGCGCATTGGCGACGAGACAGGCGACGGCGATCACCGCGCCGACACCGAGCCAGCGGGTGAAGCCGATCAGTTCGATCAACTGCGCGGCGGTTTCCGCGAAGAAGGCTTTTTCGGGCCGAGTGTCGGTAGGTTCCTGTGCGGAGCGGAAACGATCGTCGATTTTCGTGGCGATGGGTTTCAAATCGGCGGACGAATTCACCCGGACGTTGAACTGGGTGACGACGCCGAGGCCGACGCGCGAGGCCTGTTGCAGGAACGGGAGTTTCACATAGGCCACATTGTTGTCCTGCGCGAAGGGCGAGCGGATGATGCCCGCGACGGTGACGGTGATCCCGGCCGCATCGAAACGGTCGCCGGGTTTTAGACCGCGCCGTTGGGCGAAGACTTCGCCTAACAACGCGCCGTCGTCGCGCCGGCTCCATTCGGCTTCGCTGCCGGCGATGATTTCGATTTCCGGGGCGAAACGTTTCAACAGCCCCTCCGGCACACCGCGATAGGTGATGACATCGAGCGATGCTCCGCAGTTGTTGACGACGATCTTGACCGGGACCACCTCGCGCACGCCGTCGATGCGGCGGATTTCATCGGCGTAGTGTTCCGGCAAACGGCTGGCCGACGGGCAGAAGCGGTTTTGGCGATAGACGACGAGTGTCGTATCGGCGGCGGTGGCTTCGGTGGCGGTGGAAAGCGAGCGTTGAAGGGTTTCGACAGCGGTGAAAAGGAACATTCCCGACGCCACGCCGAACACGGTGAGAGCCGAGCGCACCCGGTGGCGGATGAGCTGGATCCACGCGAGCCTGAGCATATTGAGAACGGGTGTCATACGGCGGCTTCGAGCAGTTGGCCTTTTTCGAGATGCAGCGTGCGGTCGGCTGCGGCCGCGGCTTTGGCGTCGTGGGTGACCATGACAATGGTCTTGTGATGCTCGCGGGCGAGTTCGCGCAGCAGTTCGAGAATGCGGAGGGCGGAGTCGCGGTCGAGGTCGCCGGTCGGTTCGTCGGCCACGAGCAAGGGCGGATCGGCGACGATGGCGCGGGCGATGGCCACGCGCTGCTCCTGGCCGCCGGAAAGCTCGGCAGGCGTGTGGTGCGAGCGGTCGTCGAGCCCCACCAACTCCAGTGCGGCATGCACCTTGGCGTGGCGTTCCTTTTTGCTCATGCTGTCTAGCAGAAGCGGCAGCTCCACGTTTTCAAAGGCGGTCAGCACCGGCACAAGGTGATAGAGCTGGAAAATGTAGCCGACGTGTTTCGCCCGCCATTTCGTGAGATCGCGGCGGGAGAGCGTGGCGATGTTGATTCCCGCGATCGTCAGCGAGCCCGAAGTCGGCGAGTCGATGCCGGAAAGCAGGTTGAGCAGCGTGGTTTTCCCGGAGCCGGATGGTCCCATCAGCGCGAGGAACTCGCCCTTGCGCACGGTGAGGTCGAGCGCTTCGAGCGGAGTGACGATGTTGTTGCCCTTGCGGTAGCTCTTTGAGATGCCGCGGCATTCGATCATGGTTTCATTCATGGTTGAGTGAGCTTGGGGTTGACGCGCTTGCCATCGCGCAGGTCGCGGGGCAAGAGGACGACCCATTCGCCGGGCCGCAGACCGTCAGTGATGCGGATGTGGCCGTCGCGGGTTTCGTCGGTGGCGGTAACGGTGCGCTTTTGCACGCGTTTCGATTCGGGATCGCAAACCCACACCGCTCCGTCGGATAAGGCGCTTGGAGGAATCCAAGTGGCGAGCAACGACGTGGTGCGCACGGATGTGCTATTCGCGGCGGTTTCCAGAAACTCGACCCGGCATAGCATTTCCGGCCGGAGTTGATCCGCGGGATCGATGATGCTCACTTTGGCTTGCAGCGTGTTGCGCTGAAGATCCGCCTCGCCGGTGATGTGAGTGACTTTGCCTTCAAAGGCGGTGTCGGGAAGAAGCGAGCAATGGATGCGCGCGGATTGGCCGACCTGCAATCCAGCCGCATCGGCGAGCGGCACATCGACGCGCACCTGCAGTTCATCGGGTCGGTAGAGAATCGCGATGGTGGAGCTGTCGGGATCATCCATTTGCAGCATCTTTTTCTGTCCGGGAGCGGCAAGCAGGCGGAGGATGCGGCCGTCGGTGGGCGAGGTGATCTCGGTGCGGCGCAACGTGAGAGCGGCTTGTTCGACTTCGACGGCGGCGCTTTCGAGTTCGCCGCGTTTCACCCCGGTTTCCGCATGGAGGCGGTCGATTTCCGCGCGCATTTGATCGATGGCGGCGGAGGCGGATTCGGTTTGGGCGATCTCGCGTTCGTGGTTCAGCTTGGCGGATACCACGTCAGCTTCGGGCACGGAGCCTCTGGGGAGTCGGTCCATGCGAACGGCCTTGTCCTCGGCGTCGGCCTGCCGTGCTTTGGCGGCCGCAAGTTCGGCTGTTAGACCGGCGACCTTTCTTTCCGCGGCGGCGATGGCGGAGAGGTGGGCTTTCAAGGCGGCCTGCAGGGTTTGGTGCTTGTGTTCGGCGGCGGCGTGGGCGAGCCGCGCGTCATCGGCGATGAGCGAGGCGAGCGGTTGGCCCTGTTTCACTGGGTCGCCGGGGTGCACATGAACCTTGTCCACCACTCCGTCGATCAACGCGGTGGCCTTGATCGGCAGCGGTGCGGGTTCGATCCAACCGCTGGCCTGAAACAGCGAAGTTCCGGTAGCGGGCGCTGCTTTCGAGGGACTGTCGGAGTTTTCCGCAGTCGTGGCAAGCACGCGCGCCACATCGACCGCTGGTGCCGGCAGGAGACGGTCGCCGAAGAGGGTCAGAAACAGGAGCCCGAAACCTAACAGAATTGCTACGGGAATGGTCCAAGCGGGCAGACGCCTGACGGTCTGGGGCGTCGCCTTGGGCTTGGAGGCAATGGTTTGAAGAATGGATGATGCTTTCACGGAACGGAACGAATGGATGACGGCAATCCCTCATGCGAGGGCGCTGAGCGACGCGGAACACGCGTCGCCGGACGCATGCGGAGCAGCGTCTCAAAGTCTCCAGACGTTCAACACGGCAAGACGGGCCGTGGGCGGACCGATTCCGGTCGGCAGCCGCGTAAAACAGGGCGGCGGCGGGATGTGCGTGATGATCCCGTGCGGTTCCGTGGAGATTGACGGGATGGCATAGCCGACAAAGGCCGGGGTTTCAAACAGACCGCCGGGCAGGGGTGAATCGGGCAGCAGGTCCAGATCCGCGCAGCAATCCTGACGAGTATCGTTACAAGAGTTGCAGCAGTGGTCCGAGCGCTCCTCGGAACCCAGCAAGCAGACGCGTACCGGCATGGCCGCCGAGGGAAGCAGTATCCCCAGGCAGATCGCCAGCATGGTTGCGATCAGTCTGCGCATGTTCGATGGAACCTACCCCGGAGTGAGCCGCAGGGCAAGGGCATATTCTCCGCCCGCCGCAGGACAATGGCGGCATGGCTGGCGTGCCGCGGTTCAGTGGAGATGCAGTTCGAAGCGCTCTGTCACTGCCTTGGCGTCGGGAGTGGTTTTGATGGTGAGGATCATCTGGACGTGGGCACCCTCCGGAAGGGCCTTGTCGGAGATGAGGACGTTGGCGTCCTTTTCCTTGCCTTTCGCGAACGCAAGTTTGGTCGGTGCGGTGCGTTGGATGCCGGCGAGGCCATAATCGGGGCTGGGGGAGTGATTGTGCGTTTCCGAACAATACGCGCCCTCGCCAACCCCGCGACCGAAGAGCCCCGGATGGATCAGAAGGATGAGAATGATGCCGCTGGCGGAACAAATGCGCCTGGCGCGAGTGCAAGCCCCGGTGAGACCGAGTCGCAAGGATTTTATTCCACCCGATCACGGCTCTGCGGCCAAGCCCGGACGTTCCGACTCCTCCGAAAGGTCGCCGTGGACGCCGCGCGCGATGATGTCGCGGGTGGCTTCGTCGAGATAGTTGTGGAGCAGCTTGGAGAGTTCGAGAAACTGCGGCCATAGAATCCGGTCAAGCATTGATCTGGTGGTTCGGAGCATGACGGTTCCCCTGCGTTGGCGCGGCAGGCGGTAGGGATGGATTTGGTTGCGGCGGCAGAGGGCGACGAAGAGCTGGCGCTTCCATGGATCATCGATCACCACCTTGAACTCGGTGAGTGGCTCTGGGGCGGCGGCAAGTTGGGCTTTGAGCCGGTCAAGCGCGCTCCCGGCCGCCTGTTTTTCTCCTGCGGAATCGGTTCCGGCGAAGAGGGCTTCGACTTTCAGGATTTTTTCAATGAGTTCCTCGCGGGTCATGGTGAGAGTCGTTGGGATCAGATGATCGGCGAGAGCAGATGGGACAGTGTCTCCGGATCGATGCGCAGGCTGGTGGTTTCCTCGGAGAGCAGGGCCTTGACTAAGGCGGACTTGTGTTTCTGAAGATCGAGGATGCGGTCCTCGATGCTGCCGCGGCAGACGAGTTTGTGGACGAAGACGGGTTTGTTCTGGCCGATGCGGTGGGCGCGGTCGGTTGCCTGGTTTTCGGCGGCGGGGTTCCACCACGGGTCATAGTGGATGACGGTGTCGGCGGCGGTCAGGTTGAGGCCGGTTCCGCCGGCCTTGAGCGAGATGAGGAAGATCGGGACTTCACCGGACTGGAATCGTTTGACGAGGGTGGCGCGATCCTTGGTCTGGCCGGTGAGTTTGAGAAAGGGAACTTTGGATTTCTCCAGATGCTCCCCGATGAGCGCGAGCATCGAGGTGAACTGTGAGAAGAGCAGGATGCGGCGGCCCTCTTCGAGGAGTTGGGGCAGCAATTCATCCGTTAGAAATTGCAGCTTGGCGGACTCGGTGACGTTTTTCGCGGCGGGAAGGTTCAGCAGGGTGGGATGGCAGCATATCTGGCGGAGCTTGAGCAGGGCGTCGAGCACGATGATGTGCGACTGGGCAATGCCCTTGGCGGCGATGGCGTCGCGGACGCGCTTGTCCATGCTGGCGCGGACGGACTCGTAGAGGTCGATCTGTTTCCTGGTGAGATCGATGTGGTGGACGAGTTCGGTTTTCGGCGGCAGGTCGGTGGCGACCTGATCCTTGGTGCGTCGCAGGATGAGCGGGGAAACGCGGCGGTTGAGAGCGGATTGGGCGTCGGCGGAGCGGTCGCGCTCGATGGGTTTGCGGATGGCGGAGTTGAAGGTTTTCTCATCCGGCAGATAGCCGGGCATGAGGAATCGCATGAGGCTCCAGAGTTCGCCGAGATGGTTTTCCATCGGCGTGCCGGAGAGACAGATGCGGTGCCGGGCTGTTAGAGCGCATGCCGCCTGGGCGGTGAAGGATTTGGGGTTTTTGATTTGTTGGGCCTCGTCGAGAATGACGCAGTGCCAATCGGTTTTCGCGAGCATGCCGATGTCGCGGTGGAGCAACGGGTAGGAGGTGACGACGATGTCGGCGGAAAGGAGATCGCCTTTGGTGGTGGTCCGCTCGGTGCCGTGATGCACCAGCACCTTGAGGCCCGGAGTGAACTTCTCCGCCTCGGCCGCCCAGTTCGGCACGACGGATGTGGGGGCGACGACAAGCGAGGGTTTTCCGGGGTTTTCCGCGTGTTCGGCGGCGAGGTGGGTGAGGGTCTGCAGGGTTTTGCCGAGGCCCATGTCATCGGCGAGGATGCCGTTGAGGCGGTGTTTGGTTAGAAAGCGCAGCCAACGGAATCCGTCTTGCTGATACGGGCGCAGTGTGGCGTTGACGTTCTCCGGAACGTCCTCGTGGGGCAGTTCGCGGATGTCCTTGAGCGAACGGCCCAACTCGGCGAGCGCGCGCATGGTGTTGCTGCTGCGAAGTCCGAAATGATCCGCGATGCCGGCGGCGGCGAGGCGATCGAGCACGAATCCGCCGGGCCCGGGTTCGCGGCCGTGGAAGAGATGGCGGACCTGGTCGACGATTTCCAGAAACCGGCGCGCGGGCAGGCGGATGAAGCCGTCCTCGGGATTGTCGCAAGGGATGGTGATCCACTCGGGCAAATCGGGAGCGGTGGCTGGCGGGAAGTCCTTCTCGATGGCCTTTGCGATCAGCGGAATGAGCGAGCGCTTCTCGCCATCGACTTCGAAGGAGACGTCAAAGCGGAACCAGTCGATTCCGTGGTCGGTTTCCGCCTCGATGGCCGGGAGGAATTCTCCCACGTCGTGGGCTGTTAGACCGGCCTTGGGTTCGATGGTGATGTTCCATCCGGCCTTGCGGAGTTTTTCGAACTCCTCGCTATCCAGACAGCGCAGCCACGCGAGCGCGGGTGTGGGCTGGGGGTTTTCCGGGATGAAGACGGGACGCAACGAAGGATGCAGCAGGTGCTCGGAGATGACACGTGAGAATGGAATGAGCCCGGCGGCTTTCAGTTTCCTGGCGAGGTTGGTTTCCTTCGCCTCGTCACGTTTCCAAACCACTCGGGTGCCGTTTCGCATCTCGACGTGTTGCGGTGGCATGCCCTTCGGCACCGGATGCGGCAGGAGCGGGCTGTCGCCATACCGGAACTCGAGTTGGCCGACGACAAAATCCTGCGGCTTGCCAGCGAGGCTGGCTGTTAGACGGGTGACGGTGAAATGCGGCGCCGGCGGGCATTCCGGTCTGGTTTCGATGGGAATCGCGACGGGAGCGGGGATGTTGGTGTCGGGGATCGAGGCGATTCTGGATGAAACCTGATCGACCATGGTGGCGGCGACCTCGGGGCCTTTCTCCCAAACGCGAAGCAGGTGAAGCGGTTGATCGGATTGCAAAGCGCCGAGTTTGCCCGTCCGCGGATCGAGATAGGCGGGAGGATCCGCATCGAGGAGATGGAAACCATCGGGGATTCCGTGAATGATGGGGGTGGCGTTTCCGGAGGGCAGCACTTTCCAGCCGAGTTCCACCGTGATGGGTTCGCCGCGGGTGATCGGAAGGTGGCTTTCGGTGGGCCGAAAGAAATTGGGTTCGGTGATATAAAAGAATCGCCCGGTTTCAAAGGCCAGGTCGATCAACTTCGCGCCGTCGCTGCCGGTGGGAAGCACGGAGGATGACCATCCGTCGTAGGTTCGCGGGTGACGCCGGTATGCGATGCACGCGCGGAGATCTCCGTCGGTGATGTATTTCGGTGGATTGGACAAATCCGCCCGGGCCTCGGAAGTCTCGATCCTCACCGCGCCGTTCTTCAACGCGGTGGCCGGATGCAGGACAAAGCGGAGTTTTCCACTGCGTGAAACTTCGAGGCAATAGGCGAGAAATTTGTCCTGGGATGGTACCTTTGGCTTGTCTCGCGCGGGACGCTCGGGTTTGGCTGCGGATTCAAGCGAGCGCAGCCATTCGTTCACTTCGCGCGGGAGATGGGTGCCCGGTGGAGAGATGCCGACACCGCCTTGGCGGATCAATTCGGTCACGTGCATCACCAGCGCGGCCGCATGCTTGCAGCGGAAGCCGACCGGGCAGTTGCAATAGTAGTCGGCATCCCACTCGCCGGTGGTGGCATCCGAGAAGAAGTCGATGGATGTGCTGTAGGGTCTGCGGCCGGATCCCAGAATCTTCGCACTGACAGTGACGCCGCCGCCGAAGGGTTCGTCGTCGTAGTCCGGAACAGTGGACTGTGCCGTGACCTTTGAAATCACGCCAGGAGCCAGATAGCCTTGTGCCCGTCTGAGCGCCGCCGGAGGAAAATCCAACTGCGCCTCCCACTCCCTGAGGGCGTCCAGCAGGGATGGTTCGTCGAAAAGCGGTTGGAGCGGGTTCGCCATCGACTCAACCCGCCACGATGTTGAGCAGCTTGCCGGGGACGAAGATGATCTTGCGGATGGTCTTCCCTTCGGTGTGTTCCTTTACCTTCGGGCTTTCGAAGGCGGCGGCCTTGGCGGCTTCCTCGTCGGCGTCCTTGGAGAGCATCAGGCGGTCGCGCAGCTTGCCGTTCACCTGGATGATGAACTCGATCTCGCTGCGGACGAGCGCGGCTTCATCGTAGGACGGCCACTTCGCTTCGCTCAGGAGTTCGCCAGTTTTCAGTTGGAAGTTTTCAGCAAGAAGATGATTGATTTCCTCGCTGAGGTGCGGCGCGAAGGGATTCAAAACCGTGAGGAACTCGATGAACTCCTTCAACGGCACCACCGGAGCCTGGGTGAAGGCGTTGGTGCAGATCATCATCTGCGAGATGGCGGTGTTGAAGTTCAGCTTCTCGATGTCCTCGCCGACCTTTTTGATGGTTTCATGCACGACGCGGAGGAGTTCCTTGTCGGTGCAGGGAACGTCCTGGATCTTCGGCGAGATGGTGAATGATCCATCCTGCGCTTCTTCGAAGGCCACGCGCCAGACTCGGGCGAGGAAACGGGAAACGCCCTCGACGCCCTTCATTTGCCAGGGTTTCACCTGTTCGAGCGGGCCCATGAACATTTCGTAGAGGCGCAGCGCGTCGGCGCCGTATTCTCTAACCACATCGTCGGGATTGACGACGTTGCCGCGGGACTTGGACATCTTCTGTCCATCCTCGCCGAGGATGAGGCCTTGGTTGACGAGTTTCTGGAACGGCTCGGGTGTGGTGACGTGGCCGAGATCGAAAAGGACCTTGTGCCAGAAACGGGCGTAAAGCAGGTGGAGCACGGCGTGCTCGGTGCCGCCGACGTAGAGATCGACCATGCCCGATTGAGGATTGTCGATTGTCGATTGTTGATTGGAAGAGGTCCAATAGGCTTCGGCTTCGTGGGAGATGAAGCGACTGGAGTTAGACGGATCGCAGTAGCGGAGATAATACCAGCACGAGCCGGCCCACTGGGGCATGGTGTTGGTCTCGCGGGTGGAACCGTCGGGGAGATTGACCCACTCGGTGGCTTTGGAAAGCAGCGGATCGGGCGTGCCGCTCGGTTTGTAGTCGTCGAGCGGCGGCGCGAGCAATGGGAGTTCGCTTTCGTCGATGGCGTGATGGTGGCCGTCTTTCCAGATGATCGGGAAGGGCTCGCCCCAATAACGCTGGCGGGAGAAGAGCCAGTCGCGGAGCTTGTACTGGATGCGGCGCTTGCCTTTGCCGCTGGATTCGAGCCAGTCGATCATCTTCGCCTTGGCCTCGGCGGTGGGCAGGCCGTCGAGGAAGCCGGAGTTCACGGCGGTGCCGGGTTCGGTGTAGCCTTGCCAATCGGAGTCGTTGGTCGGTTGAACGACTTGCAGGATGGGAAGGGAGAACTTGTTGGCAAACTCGAAGTCCCGCTCATCATGCGCTGGCACGGCCATGATCGCGCCAGTGCCGTAGCCCATCATCACGTAATCGGCGATCCACACGGGAATTTGCTCGCCGTTGACGGGATTGGTGGCGAAAGCGCCGGTGAAGACGCCGGATTTGTCCTTGTTGAGATCGCCGCGGTCCATGTCGGACTTGGAGGAGATGCTTTTCTGATAGGCTTCGACGGCTTCCTTTTGATCGGCAGTGGTGATTTCCGGAACGAAAGGATGTTCGGGCGCGAGCACCATGTAGGTCGCGCCGAAGAGGGTGTCGGGACGCGTGGTGAAGACGGTCACGGTTTTTCCGCCGATGGTGAAATCCACCTCCGCGCCTTCGCTTCTGCCGATCCAGTTCTTTTGCAACAGCTTGATGCCTTCCGGCCAGTCGAGCGTGTCGAGTTCGTCGATCAATCGCTGGGCGTATTTCGTGATGCGCAGCATCCACTGGCGCAGCGGGCGGCGTTCGACGGTGTGGCCTTTGGATTTCCATTCCTCGACCTCCTCGTTGGCCAGCACGGTGCCGAGGTCGGGAGACCACCAGACCGGAGTGTCGGCGACGAAGGCGAGCCGAACCGCATCGATCTGATCGCGGGTCCAGCCTTTGGCTTCGAGTTCGGAAACCGGGCGGGCGCTGTTGGTTTCCTCGCAGAAATACGAGTTGTAGATTTGGAGGAAAATCCACTGCGTCCAGCGGACGTATTCCGGATCGGTGGTGGCGATTTCACGGTCCCAATCGTAGCCGAAGCCGAGCGCCTTGAGCTGGCGGCGGAAGTTCTCGATGTTGGCAGCGGTGGTGATGGCCGGATGCTGGCCGGTCTTGATCGCGTATTGCTCGGCGGGCAGGCCGAACGAGTCGTAGCCCATGGGATGGAGCACGTTGAAGCCGTTCATGCGCTTGAAGCGGCCGAGAATGTCGGTGGCGGTGTAGCCTTCCGGGTGGCCGACATGCAGACCCGCGCCGCTGGGGTAGGGGAACATGTCGAGCACGTAGTATTTCGGCTTGGCGGGATCGAACCCCTCGTCACCCGGGCCGGGGGTGCGGAAGGTTTTTTCGGTTTCCCAGCGCTGCTGCCACTTGGGCTCGAACTCGCGGAAGGGGAAGGGCTTGCGTGCTTCGGACATGGTCGTGAAAGGGCGCGGACTGTGGGGAATGGGGCCGGGAATGAAAAGGAAAACCCCGCCGCGGGTGCCGGGGATGAAATCCGGGCGTGCGGAAATCGCGAGGCGCGTCATGGTTTCCGGCGTGAGCGGGATGAGGGAAATCGCCGAGCGGGTGTTGTTCGCGGAGACGCTGGAGGAGAAACTCCGGCTGGGTCCGCTGACGGCGTCGGACGACGAACCGGGGCGTGCGATCGCGCTGCCGGACGCGCCGGGCCGTCCCGCCGAGCTGCGGGTGCGGGGCGATGGCGTGCGTGCGGATTTCCCGGGTACGAACCGTCTCGACGACGAGCGCGAGCGGGGGGTGATGCTGCATTTCCTGGCGAACCACGAGTTGCTGGCCGCGGAGCTGATGGCGCTGGTGCTGCTGCGTTTTCCGGATGCGCCGAAGGAATACCGCGCCGGGGTCTATGAGGCGATGCGCGAGGAACAGGCGCACGCGATGATGTATGTGCGGCGGATGCGCGAATGTGGCATCCACTTCGGCGAGTTGCCGGTGAACGACCATTTTTGGCGCATCGTCGCACCGATGGAGACGCCGCTGGATTTTGTCACGCGGCTCAACCTGACCTTCGAGCAAGCGAATCTGGATTTCTCCAAACATTACGCCGGATTGTTCCGGCAGGTCGGGGACACGGCGACGGCGGCGGTGTTGGAAAAGATCCATCTCGATGAGATCGGCCATGTGGGCCACGGGCTGAAGTGGTTTCGCAAATGGAAGGAGCGTGGAGAATCGGACTGGGATGGATTCCGGAGATGCCTTTCGTTTCCGCTCACTCCGGCGCGGGCGAAGGGGCTTGCGCCGTTCAATTCGGAAAGCCGGCGCGTCATCGGCTTCGATGAGGATTTCATCCGTCGCTTGGAGGTATGCGAAGTCTCGCGAGGCCGCACGCCGGTCGTTCATTGGTTTAATCCGAACGCCGAGTCCCATGCGCGGGCCGCGTTTGCCGGAAAGCCGTGGCAGCCGGACAAAACCGCGCTCGCCCTCGAACGCGACCTTGAATCGCTGATGC
>Ga0315903_10001674_pt1 | contig 33693 bp, 48 predicted proteins | sample LakEriMetagenome_7_FD_203524 | JGI IMG/M metagenome (GOLD analysis project Ga0315903, IMG submission 203524) | Freshwater fungal communities from buoy surface, Lake Erie, Ohio, United States - Buoy 2 MA119 | ecosystem: Environmental > Aquatic > Freshwater > Lake | place: USA: Lake Erie, Ohio...
TCCTAGCGGACCAACAGGTTCAACAGGCGGAACGGGAGCAACAGGTGCAACTGGTTCAACAGGTAGTACAGGTTCTACTGGTCCTACTGGTAGCACTGGTCCTACTGGTTCTACTGGTCCGACAGGTAGTACGGGTCCAACAGGCGAAACAGGTCCGACTGGTGCCCAGGGTCCTACTGGCGCACAGGGCGTTACGGGACCTACGGGTCCAACAGGTTCCACTGGGTCTACAGGTGCCACTGGCGCAACGGGGCCTACGGGTGAGACAGGACCTACAGGTCCTACAGGAGCAACGGGCAGTACTGGTGCGACTGGAGAAACAGGGCCTACTGGAGCGACAGGAGCCACAGGCTCAACAGGAGCGACAGGACCAACAGGACCGCAGGGAGATGTAGGACCTACTGGTCCACAAGGTGTAACAGGCTCTACAGGCGCAACAGGAGAAACTGGCCCAACTGGACCACAAGGCAGCACTGGTGCAACGGGTGCTACAGGCCCTACAGGGGCCACAGGAGCCACTGGAGACACTGGTCCTACAGGTGACACAGGGCCAACAGGACCACAGGGTCCTACGGGCGCTACAGGCGCGACAGGTCCTACTGGACCTCAAGGTGATATTGGTCCGACAGGACCTCAAGGTGCAACGGGAGCCACTGGAGCGCAAGGACCAACTGGAGATACAGGACCGACTGGTCCTGCTGGTGCAACAGGTGCGACTGGAGCCACAGGAGCGACTGGTGCAACTGGACCAACTGGTGCTGATGCTACAGCGCTTCCAGCTATATTAATGCTAGGTGGAATGTAGACTTACCCAGTGAGAGTTAACGACTTCTTTGATAAGGTAATAGTAATAAACCTTGATAGAAGAACTGATCGTTTAGAGAAAATAGATTCTCAGTTAAAAGAACTTGGAATCCAATATAAAAGATTTTCTGCAGTAGATGGCAAGAAGTTAGATATAGATCCAGTACTTGCTGGAACTATGAGTCATCTACAAGTTATGAAACAAGTGTCAGGTCAGAGAGTATTAATACTTGAAGATGATGCACAATTTGTGGATAACTTTAACGAGAAGTTTGAAAAGGTTATTCAGACTCTACCTGAGGATTGGGACATATTCTACTTAGGAGCATTACTTCCTAAAGATGTTGGCCTAATTAGAATGGTTAATCGTCACTGGGGTTTACAAGTTTTAACAACAGGATCTCAAGCCTATTGCGTAAACCCTAGTAAGTTAGAATACTTTACAAGTAAACTTGAGGATTATAAATTTTATATAGATATTGGTTTAAGAGATTTTGCTAAAGGTCTTAAGCCTTATATAACACAGCCTAACTTAGTAACACAATTCCCCTCGTACTCAGATCTAAGACTAAAAGAGGTGAATGACTTTTGAAGGTAGCTGTATATACAATAGCCAAGAACGAGGCTAAGCACGTCAAACGATGGTTTGACTCAGCAAAGGGTGCAGATTACTTTCTAATCTGTGACACTGGTTCAGAAGATGATACTGTTAAGATCGCTAAAGATCTAGGTATTAATGTAGTTGAATGTAAGGTAGATCCTTTTAGATTTGATGTGGCAAGGAATTACGCACTTGCTTCATTACCACTAGATATTGACTGGTGTATCGCATTAGATATGGATGAGATGCTAGTCGGTGAGTGGAGAAGTGAACTAGAGAAGGCTTTAGTAGATGATGTTGATAGAGCCTACTATAGATTCATAACAGACTTTAATGAAGATGGAACTCCTAAGCACGAGTTTGATGGATTTAGAATCCACCGCAGAAAGAATGTTTTCTGGAGTCATCCGATCCACGAGGTTCCTAGAACATACGGTAAGAAGGAAGTAACTAAGAAATACAACATAGAGGTTTGGCATAAGCCAGATAACTCTAAAATTAGAAGTTACTACCTACCAATGCTAGAGAGTGCGGCAGAGGAAAACCCTGAACCAAGAAATCTTTACTATCTTGGCAGAGAGTATTACTACAAAGAAAATTTTGAGAAGGCGTTAGAAGTATTTAAACGCTATGTGGAGATATCAAAGTTCCCAGCAGAAAAAGGATTTGCACTGCGCCTTATGGCAAAGTGTGATCCAGATAAGGCTGAAGAATATCTAACGCAAGGCACTGAGGTATATCAAAGTAGAGAAGCAGTCTTAGCACTAGCTAATTACTACTATGAGAAGAAACAGTGGAAAGAGTGCAACTATTCATCAAAGGTTGCAATCGGTATAACTGAAAAGACTACAGGCTTTATGAGTGAATCTTGGGCTTGGGGTCATATGGCTGCAGATCTAATTGCAGTATCTGCTTGGCAACTAGGCAACTACAAAGAAGCATATAAGTTCGGAAAGATTGCTCTCAAGTTAAGCCCTAACGATGAGAGATTAAAAAAGAATATGCAATTCTATAAGGAGAAAATGAATGGCAACGTTTAATGAGATGGTCAACGAAGTAAAGACCAATCTGCAAGGTTATACCTTGAAGCAAGATCGTTTGACCTATCTTAATGCTGCCATCAATAGTGTTGCTACAACTATGGTAGTAGGTTCATCATCTAACCTAGCAAAAGGTCCTATTGAAATTGATGATGAGATTATCTGGATTGATAACTTTAATACAGCATCTAATACTTTAAACGTAGCACCAGGCTTTGGTAGAGGATATCAAGGTACTACACCTACTAGTCACGCTCAATATGCTCAAGTTACTTTGTCTCCATCATTTCCTAGAATCTCAATTAAGAAGGCTATCAACGATACTATCAACTCTTTGTATCCTAGGTTATGGGCAGTAGATTCATACACATTTACATTTAATGCAAGCCAGACTACATACGCTCTACCAGATGATCTAGAACAAATCCTGTTTGTATCTTGGCAGACTACTGGTTCATCTAAAGAGTGGCTACCAGTTAATCGCTGGAGAGCAGATGGTATGGCTAACATATCTACCTTTAATACCACCAACACAATTAATATTTATGAGAACATTCAACCTGGTAGAACAGTTCAGGTTTACTACACAACTACACCAGATACTTTAGATAATAACTCAGATGACTTTGCTGATGTAACTGGACTTCCTCAATCATCTCAGGATGTGGTAACACTAGGTGCGGCCTACAAGTTACTATCATTCCTAGATTCAGGAAGAATCTCACTGACTTCAGCAGAGTCTGACCTAGCAGATTCCAAGATCCCTTCAGGAGCTGGAGCAAATAACTCTCGTTATATCTACGCACTGTATCAACAAAGACTTAACGAAGAAGCACTTAAACTGCAAGACAAGTATCCGATCCGTCTGCACTACACAAAGTAAGGAAATAAATGGCCCGTCAATACTCATCTATCAGCGTTGAAACAACGCTTGCATCTGGTATATCCAATAGCCAGACAACTTTAACGGTTGCTACTGGTACGGGTTCAGCACTCCTTGGTGGTGCATCCCTTCCTGCTGGTAACGTAAACCAATTCACATTAGCAATTGATCCAGATACCACTAATGAAGAGATTGTCTTTGCTACAGCAATAGCATCAGATACCTTTACAATTACTAGAGGAGAGGCTGGATCTAGTCAAGTATCACACTCAGGGGGCGCAACAGTTCGTCACGTTCTTACCTCTGATGATCTAACATATTTTAATAATGGAGTTGCCACTGCAAATGCTGCAGTACCTAAGTCAACTGTAACAACTAAGGGTGATTTAATAGCAGCAACTGCATCAGCTACAGTAACTAGAGTTGCTGTTGGTGCAAACAATACAGTCCTTACTGCAGACTCTACAACTGCATCAGGAGTCAAGTGGGCTACACCAGTAGATGCAGATCTAGTTATAAACGCTAAGACTGCAGATTATACTTTAGTAGCAGGAGATCTTAATAAGTTATTAACTATGTCTAGTGCTAGTACTACAACCTTTACAGTACCATCTGGAGTCTTTACTACAGGACAACAGATTAACGTTCAAGGTATCGGAGCAGGATTAGTGCAGATTAGAAATAATGGAACTAGTACTTTGACCTCAACAGGTGCTACAGCAGGTGCTCCTAACCTAAGAGCGCAGTACTCTGCAGCAACAATTGTTTGTACTGGAACTAATACCTTCACAGTGATCGGGGATATAGCCTAATGCCAACCTATAAAGTATTAGCCCAGTCAGCACCTAGTGCTGCTACGCCATCTACACTATATACAGCAAGTAATGCTGTGATTGTATCTACTCTTAATGTATCAAATACAGGTGGAGCAGCCGATACTATTCGTATCGCAGTAAGACCAGCAGGAGCAACTCTTGCTAATCAACATTACTTAGTCTATGGAGTTCAAGTTCCATCTGGTGCAATCTTTACCTTTACTGGTGGACTTACACTAGCCAACACAGATGTTATTACTGTTTATTCAACTACTGGAACTTCATCCTTTAGTGCGTTCGGAAGCGAGGCAAACTAGTGGCCGTAGGTATAACAGGCGGTACCGTATCAGCAAGTGCTGCATTAGCATTTAATGCTCAGACTGGTACTACATACACATTCGTATTAGCAGATGCTGATAATAAATTAGTTACAGCCAGCAATGCTGCTGCTCAGACTTATTCAATACCAACCAATGCAACTACTGCATTTCCAATAGGAACTCAAATAAATCTTATTCAGATCGGTGCTGGTCAGGTAACTGTTCAGGCAGCAACATCTGGTACTACAACAGTAGTATCAACAGGGGCAACTCCAGCTACGCCAAAGTGTAGAGCGCAATACTCTGCTATTACTTTAATTAAAAGAGATACCGATTCTTGGTATGCAGTAGGTGATATAGCGTGAGTCCAATCCTAGGTATCTGGGCTAGTCAAAATTATTCAAGAGTTGCGCCAGATACTGGTGCTATGTTTCCACTTGGTATGGTGCAAGTAGGTTCTGCTGGTAGTGCAAATATTGAATTTACTTCAATACCCTCAACTTATACGCATTTACAAGTTCGCTTTATTGGTAGAATTACAAGAACAGAATTAAGCGATTTCCCTGTTTTTCGTTTTAATAATGATACGGCTGCAAATTATTCTTGGCACGCACTTGAAGGACAAGGCGTTAGTGCTTTTGCAGAAGCCAGTGCTAATGCCGATACACCTCGTAATGGTGAAATAACGGCTACAAATGCAGGCGCTAATATCTTTGGTGTTGGTGTTGTAGATATTCTAGATTACAAAAATACTAATAAATATAAAACTGTGCGTAATTTAGTTGGACACGATCAAAATGGTAGTGGCACAATATGGTTTGGTTCTAGCAGTTGGCGTAATACCAACGCAATAACAAGTATTAAAATTACTCCTGCTTATGGTACAGGATTTGTCCAATATTCACAGTTTGCCTTATACGGAATTAAATAGAGGAGCCTAATGAGTACATACACCCCCATAGCAACACAGACACTAAGTAGCGCAGCAGCATCAGTTACCTTCTCTAGTATTCCACAAGGCTATACCGATTTGGTTGTTGTAATGAACGGTGGAACTACCGCTAATGATTCATTTGCTAACCTAACTTTTAATTCAGATTCTGGTAGTAATTATTCTGTAACTATATTGTATGGAACTGGTTCGGCTGCTGGTTCTTCTAGATATTCAAATCAGGCAAGAATATTTTTAGGTTATATTGCTGCTTGGAATAGCACTAATCAATTTAATTCTATTTTGCAAATAAATAATTATTCAAATACAACAACTTTTAAAACTGCTTTGTTTAGAGCAAACAGTCCTGCTGGTACAGCATACCCAGGAACAGAAGCATCTGTTGGTTTGTGGCGTTCAACTTCTGCAATTTCTACAATTACTATAGAAGCAAATACAACAACTTTTATTGCTGGAACAACCTTCTCACTCTACGGAATCCAAGTAGGACAGGCAGCTCAGAAAGCGCAAGGCGGAAATATTGTTACCTCTGATGGTACTTATGTTTACCACACCTTCACATCAAGCGGTTCTTTTATTCCAAGCCAAGGCTTAACTGTTGACTACTTAGTAGTCGCAGGAGGTGGCGGTGGAGGTGCTGGCGCTGGCGGTGGCGGTGCAGGTGGTATGCGTTGTACTGTCACAAATACAGGCGGTGGCGGTTCACTTGAATCTGCTCTATCTTTATCCGCAGGTAAATCTTATCCAGTAATTGTTGGTGCTGGTGGTGCAGCAGCTACAAATGGTAATGATTCAGTTTTTGCAACAATAACATCAACAGGTGGTGGTAACTCTCCAGATTCAGTAAGCAATGGAACAAGTGGTGGTTCTGGCGGCGGCGGTGGTCGTGCTTCCAATACTGGTGGAGCAAGAACCGCAAGTCCAGTGCAAGGAAATAACGGTGGAAATGCTGGTGGATTTACAGCAGGCGGCGGTGGCGGTGGTGCAGGTGCAGCAGGTAGCGTTGGCACAACTGGCAACAATGGTGGTGCTGGCGGTAATGGTATAGCCACATCAATCAGTGGTTCATCTGTAACTTATGCAGGCGGTGGTGGTGCTTGGGGTGCTTCAACTGCAGGTGCTGGCGGCACAGGCGGTGGTGGTGCTGGTACTACTAGTGCTACAGGAAATGCTGGAACTGTTAATACAGGTGGCGGTGGTGGTGCAGCAGGTACTACTCCTGGCGGTGGCGGCTCAGGCATCGTAATCATTAGATATGCTATATAAGGGAGAATAAATTATGCCAAATATGGAATTAATTACCAGCGTAACTGTTGGTTCAGGTGGAACAGCATCAGTTACTTTGCCAGCTACTGGAACTATCCCTCAAACATATACTGATTTGAAAGTAGTAATATCTAGTCGTAATACTGATATTTATAATGAGATACATTTTAGATTTAATGGTGATACTGGTAATAATTATTCTGGTAGAAATATTTATGGTAATGGAAGTACTGTAACATCATCATTTAGTTCTAGTATTTCATCATTACAAAACTTAACTGTTGAATCTGTATCTGGACAAACTGCTAGTACTTTTGGTAATACTGAACTTTACATTCCAAACTATACTTCAAGTAATCATAAGTCAATAAGCGCTGACGGCGTACAGGAAAATAATGCAACTTCAGCACAGGCTATGTTAGGTGCTGGCCTATGGGCAAATACAGCAGCAATTACTACTATTACAGCATTTCCAAGTATAGGAACTTTTGCTGAAGGCTCAACCTTCTACCTATACGGCATCTCAAATGTGACTAGCGGTAGTAAAGCTACTGGCGGAATCGTATCCTCTGACGGTACCTATTGGTACCATATGTTCCCATACTCAGGCACATTTACTCCTACCTCTGCAATCAGCGCTGATGTGCTGGTAATTGCAGGCGGCGGTGGAGGCGGTAAAGATAAAGGTGGCGGTGGAGGTGCTGGCGGTCTTTGTTATCAAACAGGTCGTTCATTAAGCGCAACAGGGTATACAGTAACTGTTGGTGCTGGTGGCACTGGCTCCACTGGTTATACAACGGCCAACGCAACTGGTGGTAATGGAACTGCTGGCGCTAACTCAGTATTTGATACTATTACCTCAAATGGTGGTGGACTTGGTGCTACTGATAACACAACAAATTATAGAAATGGTGGAGCAGGTGGTTCAGGTGGCGGCGCTACCAGAGATGGAACTGCTGGTTCAGCAAACCAAGGAAATTCAGGTGGTGCTACTGGTTTTGGCAATGCTGGTGGTACTGGATATGGCTCTAATCCATATAAAGGTGGTGGCGGTGGAGGTGCTGGAGCAGTAGGTGCCAATGCCGACAGTAGCAATACAAATGCTGCTGGTGGTGCAGGAGTAAGTACTTATTCATCTTGGGCTACTGTAACTCAAACTGGTGTTGGTGGTTTTTATGCAGGTGGTGGCGGTGCTGGCGGTTATTTTCCTAGCGCTTCTCCACTAGGTGGAGCAGGCGGAGCAGGTGGCGGTGGTAATGGCGGTGGCGGAGGTTCAGGCGGATCAGGTGCTGGCGTATCAGGAACTGCTAATACTGGCGGTGGCGGTGGCGGTGGTGGAGATGGTAATTCTAATGGTGGTAATGGTGGTTCAGGGTTAGTTATAATTCGTTATGCGATATAAAGGAGAATGATGGCACACTTCGCACAGATAGATGAGAACAATATAGTTACTCAGGTATTAGTTGTACCTGATAACGCAGAGGATAGAGGACAAGATTACCTAGCCAATGACTTAGGTCTTGGTGGTACTTGGGTTCAGACCTCATACAACAATCGCATAAGAAAGAATTATGCAGGAGTTGGATTTACTTATGATGCAGTTAGAGATGCCTTCATAGCACCTAAGCCTTTTGATTCTTGGTTGCTAGATGAGGATACCTGCCGATGGGAAGCACCTGTTGCTTACCCTACTGATGGCGTTATGTACAAATGGAATGAAGATAAGAAAGATTGGGAGGCTATCGTAAATGAGTAATATGAAAGTTATCTATGATTGCGAGAAAAAGACTACCTCTTATGTTCCACTATCAGGAGCAGAGATTGCAGAGCGAGAAGCACAAGCTGCAGCCTATGCTGCAGAGCAAGCCGCTAAAGAGGCAGCAGCATTAGAAGCACCTGTAGTAGAAGAAGTAGTAGAAGAAACTCTCTAAGTTTTCCTCCTGAGCAACGAGGTTAAAAGGCTCCTATCTTTATGTCTAAAATCAAAGGAGAATAATGGTTCCACCATATGGCGATGATATTACCGAACGGATCCCCGTACCATTATCTAATCCAGCAGGTGCTACATCTTATGCCTTAACTGGCGTTGCCTACGATATGGCTATTGCAGGGTTACCATTCTTTGTTAATGCCTCCGATGATACTCCTTATCGCAGAGTTACAGCGCAATACCGTAAGCAACAGATTGACCAGACCAGAGAAGCTGGTGAGCAAACACTTACTGGTTGGTGGCTAAGAAGCCAGTCATCCTTTCATCAAGGACAAGGTATTAACTTCTTTGAACCCATCCAAGATGAGTCATTAAGATTTCAATATACAGAATCTAAAGGTTGTGATATCTGGACTAGAGGACAAGTAACCCTACTTAACTCTGTATCTAATGTGCATACAATTACTGGTCCACTAAGAACTGATTTACGACCTAATCAATATACTAGATCTATTCAGTGGACAAAGAATAGCAATCTATATGATGGCATCTTATTAGCAGATGAATATGATATTGATAAAGTATTTCCTCGTATCACCGTATCTATTAACAACAAGGCTTTAACTTCTAACGTAGCCACATTAACTACTCCATCACCACACGGGCTATCTGTTGGTATGCAGATCACCATCTCTGGTGTTGATGCTACCTTTAATGGTGAGTATCGCATCACTGGTGTACCTACAACTACTACTTTTACCTATGCTAAGACAGCAACTGATGTTGTATCTACTCCAGTATCGCCACTAGGAACTGGCACTGCTGAGGTAATCCACTTTATAGATTACAACGCTGGTACAGATTATCCAGTATTTGGTATCTGTGATGATGGTGTGTATGCCTACTGGGTAACTAACGTACTCAATGCTGGAACACCAAGATTTAGAATGTACAAGAAGTTACTATCAGATGATAGTTCTGTATCGCCTACTCTAATGATTAGCGATAATAGTGTTAGCATAACCAATGCAGTTCTAGAGTTTACTAAAGAGCGTATCGTTGCTTGTATCAATAACAAGGTTTATGAGATATCAACTACTGCTACATCTTTACCTACTGCTGTATATACCCACCCAACAGATGACTTTATCTATACCAGTATTACCTCAAGCGGTGCAGCTATTTATGTAACTGGCTTTAGTGGTATTCAATCTACTATCCAGAAGTTTACTCTTACCACTGCTGGTGCTATGCCTACTTTAACTAGCGCTATTACTGCTGCTGAACTACCAGTAGGTGAGAGATGCTACAGAATCTTTTACTACCTAGGTTATATGGCTATTGGTACTAACACAGGTATCCGCGTAGCAGTTGTATCAGATGATGGCTCTATTAACTATGGTCCTTTGATAGTAGAGACCACTCAGTGCGTATATGATTTTGCTGCAAGAGATTCATACATCTGGTGTGCATCTGGTGTAGATGGTGAACCTGGTGTAATCAGAGTTAACCTAGGTCTGCGCTTTGGTAATGATCTACTATTTGCCTATACAAATGATCTATATAAGCCAGGAGTTACTGGCTTTATTACTACTGCCTGTGCCTTTATGGGTGATACCAATCAACTAGCATTTACTACTGCTGATAATGGAACCACTGATGGCGCTATCTATATTGAGAACTTAGATGAGAAGATAGAAGAGGGATACTTACAGACAGGCTTTATCCGCTATAACACATTAGAGTTAAAGGTCTATAAGTTATTACAGGCTAGAGTTAATAACACCGATGGTGGATTAAATATAGATACAGTCACCTTTGATGGTGATGAGTACCGTATCGGTACCTTTGCTCAGCAAAGTTCTGTACCAGAGGTAACAGTTTCATACCCAACAGGAGCGCAAGAGTATCTAGGATTTAAGTTTACCCTTACTAGATCTACTGCAGATGTATCGCTAGGACCAATCTTTAATGGTTATAACCTTAAAGCATTACCTGCGGTACCTCGTCAGCGTTTGATTCAGTATCCACTATTCTGCTATGACCACGAGACAGATAAGTTTGGCGTTGAAGAAGGATACGAAGGATCTGCCTATGATCGTATGTCTGCACTAGAGCAGGTAGAAAATGTGGGAGATACAGTTAGAGTTCAAGACTTCAGAACAGGTGAGTCATACCTTGGCCTTATTGAAGAACTTGATTTTATAAATAAGACACCATCAGGACCTCGTTTCTCTGGCTACGGAGGAACATTGGTCGTAACTATTAGATCTATTTCATAGGAGAGATATGTCCGCAAATGACTGGGCTGCCTTAGCAGTATCTGTTGTAACATTAGTATCAGCTTTAGCAATGGGTGTAAGACACCTAGTCAAACATTTCTTGTCTGAACTTAAACCCAATGGTGGGTCAAGCCTCAAAGACCAGGTCAATCGGCTAGAGGAAAAAGTGGACACTCTATACCAGATACTAATACAGAAATGAGTAACAATGAAACTTGTTGCAAAGAAGGCAACTCCTGCTGCAATAGCAGTACTACGTCAAGCGACAGCGTTTTGGCCGAAGCGCAAGAAGGCCTCAGACGGCTTATTGCCTTCATCGGCACACATTAAACAAAATCCTAACTCAGATCACAATACAGGATTAGCAGTTGATCTAACCCACGACCCAGATAATGGAGTGGATTGCAAGGATATCTATAAGAGATTGCAGTCAGATGCAAGGGTTAAGTATCTAATATTTAAAGGTAGAATCTGGAATCAGGTAGATGGTGAAAGGGTTTATAGTGGAAAGAATCCACATAATAAACACTTACATATATCTATCAAAGACCAGTACGCTAAAGATGATTCCAACTGGTTCAGTTGGATGGGTCCTGTGCCTAAGAAGATAACACTTCCTAAGCCATTACCTAAAAAGAAACAGGAGAAATGAATGAACGAGCTACTAAAGAAGTTAAAGAGCAAGAAGACTAAGGCTGCATTTAAGTCTTATCTAAGGGCTGTACTTGCTTCAGCAGTAACAATGGGATTAGCACTTGCGGCTGACCTAGCACCAGAGTATGCAATTCTAATCGGTTCAATTGCTGCACCACTAGCGAAGTGGGCTGATAAGACTGAGGCAGAATACGGCCTAGGTTCAAAGTAGATTTAATACCGCGAGGCAACACAGGGGGGCGCTTAACTGCGCCCCTCTTTTTTTATGCCCTTTTAAGGGTCAAATAGTGGCGAGTTGAGGCTGTTTCAGGAGTGGGTAGGGATAATGTATGGGTAGTTAAAACAAAATGGCCCAACTCGTTAAGCCTAAGTTAGTAGAAGTTACTCTGGCCTATCTAATGGTGTTGGAACTATAACCAAGTTACCGCAGTTGGCACACTCACCGTCTAGGTGGTACCAAGATAATTCATAATCATAGAAGGATGCCATAATTGTAAAGGTCATTGAACCGCAGGGACAGGCGTGTAAAGGTCCAAGGTCTCTTAGATCAGAGCCAAACTTTGGTGGTAGGCTTTCTTTGTTTTTTCGCAGCCTTGGTAGACGGAGCATAAAGACCGTACCACTGCGGCGCTTTAGAGCGCCGCCTGTTTTAATTCGCCTCACGGCTCATATTGTAACCATTTCCGAACCCACTAAGAGGAATCATCCGCGGCGTGTCGCTACTGGTGTGTTGAGTTTCTTTCCACTACCATTATCCACAAGAGATAGGAGAGATAGTGACTACAGTTGTAGGTATACAAGGTAAAGACTTCTGTATATTAGCTGCGGATTCGCAGATCACAGAAGATAACCTTAGAACTATATCCTTAAAAACTCCAAAGATAATTGAGAAAGGTCAGTATCTACTAGCCATTACTGGTGATACTAGACCAGGAGATATCCTTACATATAACTGGAACCCACCATCATATAAAGTTACCTATGACCCAGTGCAGTTTATGGGTAAGAGAATTATTCCTTCAATCATTAAAACCTTCAATGAGAATGGTTATGCTTGGAATGATAATGATAAAGATAAAGATGCTGGCTTTGATTATCTAATAGCCTTTAATGGAGTTATATTCCATATTGCATCTGATATGTCCTTTATACAATCAGAAGCAAACTACTACGGTATTGGTTCAGGTGGTCAGTTTGCACTTGGGTATATGTATAACAGGCAAAGCGATAAGTTTCTAGTACAAGATGAAGCAGCACAGTTGGCACAAAAAGCGGTTGAGATAGCCAGCTTATTAGATATTAATACCTGCCCACCAATTCAGATTGCGGTGCAGAAGAGAAGGAAAAAATAATGAACAAGACTAGGAAGTTTGCTATCCAAGAGGCCTACGAAAAAGGTTATGAGGATGGGTTGAAATCAAGTAGGGACTCTGATATGAATTGGGAGGAGCAAAACAAGATGAGAGCACAGTGGCTACAGGACAATCCTGATGCACAGTATGAAGGATGGATGTCCATATGAGCGACCCAAAAGAATTACTACTACAAGTACTACGGGCTAAGGATGCTGGTAGGGCTAGATCTAAACAGACACAGGTAGGTCCATCTGAGTTAGGTGGTTGCCGTAGAAAAGTTTGGTATCGTCTTAACGATCAACCTGAAACTAATGAGAACGAATTAAAGTTAGCAGCGATTATGGGTACTGCTATCCACGCTACTATTGAGGAAGCAATACGCAGTGTAGATCCAAAGGGCGAGAAGTATTGGGTTGAAACTGCAGTTGAGTATTCTGGTATGAAAGCTCATATAGATCTATTCATTCCAGAGTCAGGTGATGTTGTAGATTGGAAGACAGTTAAGAAACAAAACCTTTCTTACTTTCCTTCAACACAACAACGCTGGCAAGTTCAGGTCTATGGCTACCTGCTTGACAAGTCGGGCAAGGGGAAAGTCCGAACTGTTAATCTTGTAGCCATAGCCAGAGATGGTGATGAGCGAGATGTATTAGTTCACTCAGAACCATATGATCCTGCTATTGCTGAAGAGGCTCTTAACTGGTTAGCGGGAGTTAAAGACTCAGAGGTAGTACCAGATCCTGAGAGAGATCAGAATTACTGCAAGTCATACTGTAAGTACTTTGATGCTACAGGTGAGATTGGTTGCTCTGGCTTAAAAAAAGAACGTATCAAGGATGACCTACCTGTTATTGAAGATAACAATGTTGATCACTCAGCCTTGATGTACTTACAACTAGATCAACAAATCAAAGAGCTGACCGAAAAGCGAGATTCATTACGAACTGCGTTTGACGGTATAACTGGAGAGACTGCTAGTGGTGTTCAGATAACTTGGACAACTGTTAGTGGCAGGGCTACAGTTGACACAGCCGAAGTAGAAAAACTACTAGGCTTTGTACCAAAGGTGGAGGGACAACCTTTCGCTAGATTAAATATAAAAACTGGAGGAAAATAAATGGCTGCACCTGAATCAACTAAGTTTCAGATCAACTATAAGTTGGCTGATGGAACATTAGTTAATCTATATGCAACAAGTCAGGCAGAGTTAGAGGCATCTCTAACATCAATCTCTGATCTATCAACACTAATCACTTCTACTGGCACCACACTTGGTGCTACTGCACAACCAGCAGGTGGCTCAATTGCTTATGCTAAGAAGGTATTGGGTGGTACCACAGTGGTACCATCAGGAGATGCACCTGATTGTAAGCACGGTGCTATGAGCTTTAGATCTGGACAAGGAACTAAGGGTCCTTGGAAGGGATGGATGTGCGCTGCACCTAAGGGTGCAACAGATAAGTGCGATACAGTCTGGATTAGATAACTAATGCGGGGGCCTGCTTCTTATGAGGACCCACTCTGTCAAGAAATCTCCACTGAATTATTCTTTCCCGAACTTGGGGAAGACAGAGTACTGATATCACAGTTAAAATCAATGTGTAAGAGATGTCCCCACTTGCAAGAGTGTGCAGAGTGGGGCATCAGGAATGAACGGTTTGGAATATGGGGCGGTCTTAGTGCGGTAGAACGCAAGAGGATTCGTAGACAACGAGGTATAACCTTGAGAGAGGCAGACGTTGCTTAATTTACGCAGAGCTTGGAATAGCACAACTACAAAGGCTACTCCTCTACCTGATGTTTGGAATGATCTAAAGTCCAAGCAGATCAGGTTTAGGAGAGGGCAGGTTTGTATGGTTGCTGCTGCACCAAACGCTGGTAAGTCTATGTTTGCTTTGGTCTACGCAATTAAGGCAGATGTTCCAACACTTTTCTTTTCAGCCGACACTGATATAGCTACTGTGATGCTGCGAACTGCAGCACATATCTCAGGTCATAATCAAACTCTGGTGGAAGAAAACTTAAATAAGAATAGTAAATACTATGATGATAAGTTTGATCAGGTACAAAACATTCAATGGGTCTTTGATTCATCACCATCTTTAGATGATATAGAGATGGAGATCAAGGCTTATATTGAACTTTACGGTATCGCACCAGAGTTGATAGTGATAGATAACTTAATGAATGTGGCAGCAGAATCAGATAATGAATGGGCTGGGCTTCGTCAGATAATGGTGGAGTTGCACGATATGGCTCGCAAGACTGAAGCCTGTGTGATGGTACTTCATCACGTCAGCGAGCAATCTGAGTATGGCTCCACCACTGAACCACCTCACCGTAGGGCTATTCACGGTAAGGTATCTCAACTACCAGCAATGATCTTGACCCTAGGTTATGAACCTATCGGACAACAACTTAGAGTTGCTGCAGTTAAGAATAGATTTGGTAGGCACACTGCAGATGGTAAGGATTACATAACTTTGTTTACGAACTATGGCTCTTGTCAGATCAGCGATGCTGATGACTATGGTCGTATGTTAAACAGAGATGCAAGGTTTGAAAGTATGAGAGACAAGGTTGGTTAATGGCTAATACGGAGATTCAATATGTCAAAAATAAAATTAATAAATTGGAAAGTGATTTTGTTGCTTTTACTTCTATACTTATACAGGCAGGAATTGTTGAAGTATCTGAAGAAGATGGCCAACAAACATACAAAGTAAACAAGGTAAAGGTAGATGAGCGCAAAGAATAAACGCAAGGGTGCATCCTTTGAACTAGATGTAATGAAGTGGTTTAGATCTAAGGGTGTTAATGCTGAACGCTTGCGCTTATCAGGACAAAAGGATGAGGGTGATCTAGTAGTTATTATTGCTGGAGAAACCTACATCTTAGAGTTAAAGAATACTAAGTCATTAGATCTACCGCAGTTCTGGAGAGAGGCTGTTACTGAAGCTCAGAACTATGCTGGTGCTAGAGGTATTAGACCAGCACCTTTATCTTATGTAATAGCAAAGAGACGTAATGCAGGAATAGAACAGGCTTGGGTAATTCAAGATCTAGAGCAATGGTTGGAGGAGAAACAATAATGTGGGAGTATTCATTAACTCCACAAGAGGAAGCCATCTCTGTTGAGATTGGATATCAAAGACAGAAGCCTTACTTTGGAGATCCAACCCGTAATGTTAATTATTCTGAAGGTGATTTATGGGAGATGTGGCAACACTCAGTTGCTGTTGGGAGTGAGTTAGCCTTTGCCCGTATGGTTGGCAAAGATGATTTTGTGCCACATTATAATAAATGGAAATCTGAATTAGATATCCCTGGTTTGGGAGAAGTAAGATATTCTTTTAGAGAGAAGCCACAACTAAGATATACAATAAGGGATGATGACTCCCTCATTTACATATTACTAGCAGATGGATTAAGACATAAGACTAGACGTAATGCTCCTAATTATAAAGGTACTCCATACAGAGCAATTGGTTGGATGGTAGGAGCTGATTGCAAGAGGGATGAATGGAAGTACAATGAGAAAACTTGGTACGTTCCATCAGAATCTTTAATACAAATGAAAGAGTTAGATCAAATACTACGAAAGGGGTAAGCGATGCCAGTACCTAGTGGAAAGATAACTACTACTAAAATAATGCAAGGCTTGGAGAAATCACCTGAGCCAGTACCAGATAAGGAAAAGGAAATAGTTAAAGAATGATCTGCGAACACTGCAAGAAGGGTGGCGAAGAGAATGTTAAACGCCACTTTAAGTTAGCCTATAAGCACCACTGTAAATGCAAAGGAGACTGCGGATGCCAGCACAAGACTGGTCCAGAAGTAGGAAGTCTAGCAAAGCTAATGGCAGAACCGATGCGAACGCAATTCCCATTGGAGTAGTAGTTCAGTTCTATGGTGGGGAAGTAAGAGAGGGCAGGGCTTGTTCAGTTAGGTGTGTTATGCACGATGACTCTCGTAAGTCAGCAGTGATTAACACAGTAGAGAACCTATACTTTTGTCATACCTGCGGTAAGGGTGGAAACACCGTCAATGTTGTAATGGAGAAAGAAAGTTTGGGGTTTAAAGATGCTCTCGCAAGAGCAATTGAAATCATATCTACAAGCGGCCACTCGCTACCAGCAGGGTCTAAACGTAGAAACCGCAACGTTTCTAAAAGAACGTGGTATATCTAAAGAGATAGCTGAGTCCTTTAGTTTAGGTACAGTGGTTGATCCACTACCTGAGCATCAGGGCTATGAGGGTTGGCTATCCATCCCTTACTTTACTGCTCTTGGTATGTGTGTTGGCTTTAAGTTTAGAAGATTAGATGAGGGCAAACCTAAGTATGGTATGGCTATTGGTCAGAAGACTCACCTATTTAATGTGAGTGCTTTACTAGAATCTAAAGACACTATCGCTGTATGTGAGGGTGAGTTAGATGCAATCATTTGTACTGGTGCTTTAGGCATACCTGCAGTTGGAGTTCCTGGTGTTGCTGCTTGGAAACCACACTTTGCAAAGATGATGAATGGGTATGGAAAGGTATTAGTTATAGGTGATAATGATGTTAAAGAAGATGGTTCTAATCCAGGAGCTGAGTTTTCTAGGAGAGTAGCATCAGAGGTTATCAACGCAACGATCTGTGTGTTGCCACCTGGTATGGATGTAAATGAGGTATATTTAGCAAAAGGTACAGAAGAGACAAAACGGATATTGGGGGCAGTTAATGTATGAGGAACTCGGACCTGACGGAATTAGCCGTATGGTTAACGACATTTGGAGTCTTGATAGTCAAGATAGATTACGAAAGCGAAACGATCACAGTATCGCCACCTCCAATCAAGGGATAAGCAAAGAGTTTATTGCTAATATGTGGAAGGTATTAGATGATGCAGGTAATCTACTTCTAGATAAGCATAAAGATTACGGTCCAACTAATATCTCTAACGCACCTGGTGGTGCGCTTAATGGATTAAGAGTGCGTATGCACGACAAGACTGCTCGCATCAATCACCTCATAGATACTGGTGCTGAGCCTACTAATGAATCTTTAAAGGATAGTTTTGTAGATCTACTTAACTATTCTGCTATTGCAATTATGGTTTTGGAAGGTACTTGGCCTAAGTAATTCAGCACACCTAGTAGATAAGAAGCGTAGAAAAGTAGATGACTAAAGAATTACACCCGATTATGCAAGACCTAGTACCAGCAGTGGCTAACTCTATTGCTCGTAAGTTTAAAGGTTGGGTAGAACGAGATGACCTAAAGCAAGAGCTTTATCTTTGGGCTATCGGTAGACAAGGTCAATACTTAGATCAACTTAATGAAGAGAACAAAGAGAAGCGTGAGCATAGTGAGCGCAGAATTGCATTTCAGATGCGTAGAATTGCAGAGAAGTATGCTCGTAAAGAGAAGGCTCGCAAGGCTGGCTATCATCCAACAGATGAAGCCTTCTACGATACTGCAACTATCGCTCAGTTAATGCCATCTATCCTTGCATCAGTTATTGAAGGTACAGTATTAGAGCAAGCACAAGAGTTAATCAATGATGGCACACCTCGTAAGCAACCAGCACCTGCTGAGGGTGGCAACCTCCTTGCTATCTTAATAGATGTAAAGAGATCATACTTAAAGTTAGAAGATGAAGACAAGATCATACTTCGTATGCGTTACTACGATAACAATACTTTGCAAGAGATAGCACAGTATCTAGAGGTAGCAGTATCTACTGCTGATCGTAGATGCACCTCAGCTCTGCGTAGATTACAAGATAACTTAGGTGGTGATTCACCTTGGCAATAGATGTACTAAGAGAGTCTGAGTTATTTGATTACCTAAAAGAGTTTCACTTCTCTGATCTGAGTAAGAGTGAAGATGAGTTTGATAGCTTTGATTGTGTCAGTATGGAACATAAGATGTTTATAGAATTAAAGTCTAGGAAGACACACTATGACGATCTTTTAATAGAGGAACATAAATACTCCTCTCTCATAATGGCGGCTGGTATCAGGTCCCTTACTCCCTGGTATATCAACTCCACACCGCTAGGCATCTGGGGGTTTAACCTCTCTAAACTCCCAATGCCCAAGTGGGAAGATAAGTGGCTACCAATTACTACTGAGTTTGCTAATAAGAAGAGTAGGTCTAAGCCTGTTGGTTATTTTAATGTTAAAGATGGGGAAGAGTTTTGATCTACGAATATAGATGTAATACCTGCAACCTAATCAAGTCAGTAGAAAGGTCTATGTATGATAACGAAGATATCCCTCTCTGTTGTGGTGATCTCGCTGTTCGGGTTTATGCTTCTCCTCCTGTAAGTTTTAGAGGTAGTGGCTTTTATACTACTGATAAGTAATTGTGCTACAATTCTCTTAGCCTCTTCGGTTCCTATCCCGAAGGGGCTTTCCAATTAAAAAAGCCCCGCAGTAAATGAACAAAACTGCGGAGCTTTCTGTTGTCCTAGGAAGGAACTATATTACATTAACAACAGTAGTTGCTTACCAATCTCCTTAGTATATATGGGTGGTATTGCTTCTACCAACTCGCCCCATATCATCCAATCAATTCCCATTGCCTCTCTTGCTTCTTCAATACTCTTAGCAGTATGACCACCCTTTGGTATCTCATCTCGCATAGATCCATACACACCTACTGGTTTGCCCTGTGATTTATGATCACAAGGTGATCCAACGATAGGTAGATTACTTTCAAATCTTCTATGCCTTCTAACCTTTAATCCAAAGTATGAACCACACATCTGTATTGGGTTAATCAATGGTGAGCCAGGCACATTTTCAATAACATAAGGCTTACCACTTGCTATCAATGCCTCTCTTGTCTGTGGTATCAAGTCAACCTTATCCGTTGATCTACCCTGAGCGTTGCGTAAGTGTTGAGTTATGCTATGAGTTTGACAAGGTGGACTAGCTGCTATCACATCAAAGGATCTTAGGAAATCCATATCCTTCATAAGTTCTAGACAATCAGCCTGAATAAACTCAAATGGATAACGCTTCTGCTTCTTTATATCTACACCTACTACCTCAAAGCCTGCTAACTGGTAGCCCTTGCTTGCACCACCAGCCTTGCAGTATAGATCAAGTAGTTTCATCAGTAATAGTTGTGCTTGAGAAAGAACTTGTATGCTTTACAAGGTGTTTGGTATCGCTTATCAATGTATTTAAGACCTCGCAAGATTTGATACTCAGGTCTGCTATCTCTCTCTCCAAGGAGTTGAGCAATTCCATAAGCACTTGATCCTCGTTGGTTCTTGGCAAAGTTGTCAAACCTGCTCTCACGGGTCCAAAGGGAGAGTAAGCACTCCCACTCTCTTCCTTTCCACCCGAAACCAGCCGAAGCGTAGTCCTTTGCGAGCTTCTTGTTATGGTTCTTCTCATCCTGAGTAGCCTTCCTGTTTTCAATTACACCATCAGGTATTCTACCTACTGGTGGTGGAAATAATTTATGATGACCTTGTGTGAGCAGACCTAGTGTTGCCATTAATATCAAGCCACTTCTTACCCATTTTTTCATCAGCCTCTATCTCTTCCTCAAGGTAGGTGCGATATACATTTGGGTAATCTTTACTCAAACGAGCCAACGCCCTATCCCTTGCTCTTCGGTAGTTTCTCTTACGAACGGCCTGAGATTTGGCCACCTCTATTCTTCTCTGAACCTTATCCATTTCCCCATCTTCCCATACAATCAGCGATAGTAGCAAGGACTATCGGTGTAATTTCCACAGGTTCTATTACCTGCTTGGCATCTTCCTCATCTGTTTCCCATTGCGATACCCAAATCTTACTCTCAGGTGGGCTATTACGATACCATTTAAGGGCTTGTGTGGGGTTCTCACCGCCCCAAATAGCTATCCCTTGACTATCTGATACCTCATAGAATATGACCGCTATCTTATCCCTATTGGGCAGTTCTACTACCTCACCCATTAACTCGCTCCCTCTCTCTCGCTATCATCTTATCCTCACAATCGGAGCAGGTGTAGGAGTGATACTCAGCGTAATCATATTCGCTGGCACACTCCTTACACTTGACTATATCTAACTCAGTTCCAGTGAGAGCATACTCATCTCCCATTAAGTAGCGTGGCTCAGCCATTAGACATCTCCTTCTGTCGTTCTACCTCTTTGTCCATTAGACAATCATCACAGGCATAGCTCCCGTCATAACTGTTATACCACTCAGGTTTTGTTATCTCCCACCCGCAGAATTGGCAGATAGTTTTCATACTCCCACCTCCACTATCTCTATCTTGTCCTCACTACCATCTAACATTTGATAGTCAGCGATAGTCAGATTATTCGCTTGCTTCCACGCCTCCTCTAGTGAGGTAGCCTTCACCCTCGCTTGTCCATTAGAGGTGATAGTTATACTTACCTCATAAGTTTTCATACGCTTGCCCTCTCTCTCAAGATAGTTTCTTCCGCATTGTAGATCATATACTTAGCCATATCTGGATTGGTTTCTTCCAGCATAATATCTTTGGCGATTGCTATCGCCTCCTCCTCATTACGGGCGGAGATATAGATACCGCCCTCGTAATTAACTCGTACCTCATAGTCTTTATAGTCGCTCATATTCCTTTCCTCTCTAGTTTAGTTTCGTAATACCAGCAATTATTACAGATAGATATAAGTTTTCTCCCTATCTTGTGTGCTATGTATGCGCCCTCACACCCGCATAAGTTGCAGTTCATTTGCTCATTTCCTCTCTCTCTTTTGCTAGTTGTATCAGCCTCTCTGCTGATTGTGCTATCTCTCTCATATAACTTAGGCAATCGCATTGATCTATTGGGACTAAGTGGTCGCCACATATTGCTGGTGTAGCCTTCATACAGCCACCTCACAATGCTTAGTAGTATCGCACTCTTTGATATGCCAGCTACAAGCCATACAAGTTAGTTCATAGCAAGTAAAGTCTGAGTTGATATGCTCATTACAGTAATCAATTAGAGCCTCCTTGCCACAGTTATCACACTTGTTCATTTATCCATCTCCCAAGTTAGGTCATCTATGTAGTGTTCAAAACTCATACCATTATGAGCCTCTTCATCCCACTCAAGCACCCAATCTGGAACTCTGTCTGGTACTCGCCAATAACTCTCATACCCGTTGAACTCATCCCAGAATAGGGTGATCTCGTATTTGTTGCCTTTGTATTCAAAGTAGATGTATCTCCTCCACCCAGTCTCCTCGTGGTGAGCGCCATCAACTACGATCTGATCCTCTAGATGTCTTTTGATCTTACTCATTACTATTTCCTTCCATCTTTAGATCTTCTCTAGTTAATTCCCAACTACCTGCCTCGTGCCATAACTCATCAAGAGATAGGGTAAAGGCGTACTTAAACCACTTATCCGCCCCCACTTCATTAACTAGATCTGTATCTTCTTGATCCATTTCTTCATAAAGATCCCATAAGCGCATAACTAGGTTTTTATACTCCTGTAGAATTGCGTTAGTTTTATCTAGGATCTCTTGCTTAGTTGCAGTTTCCATTACTTCACCGCCACAACTTCAGGAGTTTTTAATCCAAATATAAATCCGCCCCCATTGCCTTCAGGATCTTGTGAGATCTCAATCTGGCTTAATGTGCCATCAGCGAATTTAACTGTAAAAGATGGAAATCCATCACCGAAATCTGACTCGGTCATTCCATCAAATGAAAGTATTTCAGCCCCAACTAAAGAGCCATAATACTTTGACCAGAATTTATTGCTCATTACCTTCTCCTATCAGTAATTAAGGCAGAGCGTTCGCTCTCCCTCTCTCCTACTGTTGGTAGGATACCACACCATCCCCCACCTGCTGGGGATGGCATAGAACGCCACCAAAAGCTGTCCCTTATGTCCGATTTTTATCCGCACACCTCCAAAGTTCCCACGCACCAACCTCCCCCGTTCCACCAGAAGCGGGTTGAGATTAGGTACAAGGCGACCAACAAGGAGAGCCAGAAGGCGATCCTTGCCATCTTTCTCACTCGGTAATAGGTTTTAGATCTCATTAGCAATCCACCCTTAATTCATTGATAAAATTCTCTGCGATCTCTCTCCAGTTCACTCTTCCAAGTGATCCAATATCGGTTAGCATATTGAATAGATCCCGATTGCCTGAGATATTTTCCAAGGTGAGCAGATCATTCTCTATCCAATTCCGCAAGGTTTCTCCAAGGTGGTAAGGATTGATTACCTCCTCCTGATCGTGGCCTTCAATCTCCTGTTTGGCGTAATCTGTTGCAATCTCATAAAGCCCCTGATCGTTGGTTATCCATAAATTGGCTGACCAAGTTTCATAATTAGACCAGCCGTTATATTCCTGATCGTTCATTACTTAACCGCCTTTCTATGGTTAGTGCGGACACACTTACCGCAGATTTGGTACTTAGTAAATGCGGTTAGTAGATCTAATTCTTGCCCGCATTGTTGGCACTTAGAGTTCATAGTCCTATCTTTCCCACTCTGCTCAGTTTGAGAGAGTGCCACCGCCTACCTCGTAGAAGATAGGCGATAGCCCGCCATCAAGCCTTATTTATCTTTTCTTGCTAGATAATAATCATCATCTTGGCAATCAGGGCAAACTGCATTACAGCAATCACAATCTGGATCTAAATCGTGCTGACAGCACTTATCGTCAACATCAAAATTCTGAATTGTGCAGTTGATGAATTTAGTCTCGTAATCTTCATCTTCTTGCTCTGCATTGGTTGGCTCTTGAATTTGAAGAGTTAAAGCATTTTCCAAATTCATTAACTCTTGCTGAGTTAAATCTCTGTAAGTTTGAAATGATAATTTGAATTCGTAGTGGCGCATTACTTCACCCCACAAGCAGTTAAGAATACTGAACGATTGAAGCGAGGATTATCTAGTGCCAATTCATCAGCGAGATTTGATGCAAAACTTAATTTTAAGTCAGCACTACCCCACCAACTTGTCGCAATTACATTAGCAATTAACTTGTAGTCTTTACGGGTCATATCTTTATTCTCCTCTTAGGCTCTTAATTGAAGCGGTGTGCTTCAATAGGTAAATGGTAAGGGGTGATCCCCTATTAGGTCAACTACTGAATTTAATCCAGTTTCAAAGTGTCGCCCCGTTCATAAGCTGCGACACGCCCGACCTCGGGGTAAGGGGTCAAGTGATGGTTGAGGGTTTGAAGATTGGGATCAGGGATTAGATCTGCAACTGGATCGGGTTGGATTAAAATCTGGATTTAGATCTGGATCGCAAGCAGTTTATTAACTAGGGGAGAGTACTGGATTGTGCCTGATCGGTAGCAAGCCCTCACACCTTTACCAATACGGGACAGGGCAGGGCAGGGGGTGGGGGTCTGCCGTAGCCTGTGGATAACCAACCCCACCCTTTAAGTTTTGCGGCTAATTGTTACTGTACTCCCCAAATAAATATATTTCCTAAAGTGTAACCTAGCTGTCCGTAATGTCCGATTTGGTATACTTTATAAGTGAAGTGTATCACATTAATAAAGATTTTTTGTGAGAAAACGGGAAATGAGCTATTTTTCTCGGCTTATATATAGTAGGGGAGTAAAACGGGGTGTGATGAGTTTTACGACCCGTCATCGCTACGGCGAAGCCTCCGCGATGCCCCTAAGGGCGAGCGAGGCTTTACCCCTCACTTCGCTGTGGCTCGTTCGGGAGCGTAACGTTCTAGTGAAGCGAACCGAACAGCACACACACTTCGCGGCAGGTGTAATAGATTATTCGCTCCACTAATAATTTTCCTCCCCACTAAGTTAAGATATCTCGTGGAGTTATCCACAGGTTTATCCACAAGGGAGATTAATGGCTGAGAACTCAGCAGATATAGCAAAACGGATTATTCTAAGTTGTGTAGCAGAAGCTATGACAATAGAGCAGGCTTGTGCCTCCGCTGGAAAATCTATGAAGACCTACGAGTACTATCGTAGAACTGACAAAGTCTTCGCTGACAAAGTAGACAGAACTAGGCTAGGTCTTAAGGACAAGCAGTTCGCATCAGGTGATGCTCACGATCTATCCTTTGCAGAGTTCAGACAACGCTTTCTCCATAATCAGACCTTTCCCCACCAACAGAACTTGGTGGATGTTATAGAAGGGCAAGAACCTTCCTGGTTCCACCCATCTATGAAGTACGAAAAGGGTATTGCTAATAACCGTATCCTTATAAACATTCCTCCAAACCACGCCAAGTCAATCACCATCACAGTTGATTATGTAACCTGGCAAGTTTGTAAGAACCCTAACTTTAGAATCCTAATAGTCTCCCAAACCCAGCGCTTAGCAGCAGACTTTCTTTACGCTATTAAGCAACGTTTAACACATCCAATGTATGAAGAACTACAGACTGCCTACGCTGCTGGGGTTGGGTTCAAATCTAAGTCAGCATCGTGGCAAGCAACTCGCGTTACCTTCGGTGATGAGTTGCGTGAATCTAGCGAAAAAGATCCCAACATAGAAGCAGTTGGTATCGGTGGTCAGATCTACGGTAAACGAGCAGATATGATTATAGTAGATGATGCTGTAACCCTATCAAATGCAAATGACTTTGAACGCCAGATTAAATGGCTAACCCAAGATGTTAGATCTCGTCTTAACCCAACAGGTAAGTTAATTATCATTGGCACTCGCGTAGCCTCAGTTGACCTATACAAAGAACTACGCAACCCAGACAGATACCCTGGTGGTATAGTTCCTTGGACCTACTTGGCTATGCCAGCACTTCTAACCGCAGATGAATCCCCTGAGAAGTGGGAAACTTTATGGCCTGCCTCAGATCAACCCTTTGATGGACAAGCTGAAACGGATAAGAACGAAGATGGCTTATACCCCAGATGGAACGGGCGCAATCTTTTCAATGAGCGACAGAGTATGGATGCTTCAACTTGGGCGCTCATTTACCAGCAACAAGACATCTCTGATGATGCAGTTTTTGATCCTGTGTGCGTTCGCGGCTCTATTGATGGTATGCGTAAGAGTGGTCGGCTTACCCCAGGTCATCCTGGTCACCCAAAAGATTTAAATGGTTTTTCTATAATCTGTGGTCTAGACCCAGCAATGATTGGTGATACTGCAGCTATCTGCTATGCGATAGATCGCATTAACCATAAGCGTTATATAGTAGATGCTATAAAGATCACTAGACCAACACCTGCACAAATCAGAGATTTGATATTTAACTGGACCTCTATCTACGGTCCTACTGAATGGATTGTAGAGCGAAATGCTTTCCAATCATTCTTAACTCAAGACGAAGGTATTAGAGCACACCTTGCAACTCGTGGTGTTATATTACGAGAGCATCATACTGGTAACAATAAGTGGGATGCAGGATTTGGTGTAGCCTCTATGTCTACCTTATTTGGAACTAAGCAACAAGATGGTAAGCACCATAGAGATAATCTAATGCACCTTCCAAGTGATCAAACTGAAAATGTTAAATCATTAATAGAACAGTTAATTACTTGGTCGCCTACTACTAAAGGCAAGACCGATATGGTTATGGCTTTATGGTTCTGTGAGATCCGAGCAAGAGAGATGCTCAACCAAGGTATACACGCTAAGCATCATATGAGTAACCCTTTCCTATCTTCTTCAGAGAAGCGTAAGAGAGTGGTTATAAACATAGATGAGATGCTTAGCGAAAAGCAACGTACCTTTATTTAAGGAGAACAATTGTTAACAGTTAAAGAGATCTACGCAAAGGCGCAGAGACTACAGACCAAGTACGCCTCTCGTGATCAACGTATGCGAGATGTACTCTCAGTTCGTCAAGGTGATATCTCTAAGGTATATCCTTCTATGTTCTCAGAGGATTATCCAAAGCCACTAGTAGCAAACTTTATTGATGTAGCAGCAAGAGACTTAGCAGAAGCAATGGCACCTATGCCATCATTTAACTGCTCCGCTACCAATATGGTTTCAGATGCTCAGCGCAAGGCTGCTGATATTAGAACCCGTATTGCTAACTACTATGTTGCAGCATCAGATCTACCATTACAGATGTACTCAGGAGCTGACTGGTTTAACACCTATGGTATGTTACCTGCTCTCGTTGAGATGGATTATGAAGGTAACAATCCCCGCATCCGACTACTTAACCCATTCGGTGTGTATCCAGAGATTGACCGTTTTGGTCGTACCACATCCTTAACACAGGTAGTTGTATCAGATGCTGAATCACTAGCAGCACAGTTTCCTGAGTACGCTAATGAAATTCTAAATGTTCGTAGCGTATATCAATCAGCATCACCTTATCTATCAGTAATGCGTTACCACGATAAAGACCAAGATATGCTCTTTATCCCAGAACGTAACAACCTAATTTTATCTAATACACCAAATCCAATTGGTAAGTGTTTAGCAAGAGTCGCAGTTCGTTCATCTTTAGATGGCGAAGCTCGCGGACAGTTTGATGATGTTCTATCAGTACAACTTGCTCGCGCAAGATTTGCTATTCTACAAATTCAAGCAGCAGAGAAATCTATCCAAGCACCTATTGCAATCCCACAGGATGTACAAGAGTTAGCACTTGGTCCAGATTCAATTATGAGATCTGCTAATCCACAAGGTATTCGTAGAGTTCCACTAGAATTACCACCAGGAGTCTTTACAGAATCTGGCGTACTAGAGCGAGAACTTCGCTTAGGTGCTAGATATCCTGAGTCTCGTTCAGGTCAACTAGATGCTTCTATTATCACTGGTCGTGGTGTGCAAGCATTACAAGCAGGCTTTGATACACAGATCAAAGCAGCACAAGCACAGTTTGCTAAGTTGTTCCAAGATGTAATCGGTCTATGCTTTGAGGTAGATGAGAAGATCTTTGGATCTATGACTAAGTCTATTAAGGGAACCGATGACGGTACTCCTTACACAATGAAATATATTCCATCTCGCGATATCAAGGGCGAGTATGGCGTAGATGTTCGTTACGGAATTATGTCTGGTATGGATCCTAACCGAGCCATTATCGCATTACTACAAATGCGTTCAGATAAGTTAGTTAGCCGCGACTATGTTCGCAGAGAGATACCACTGGATCTAAATGTTACACAAGAAGAACAAAGGGTTGACATTGAGGAGATGCGGGATTCTCTTCGCGTTGCTGTTGCTCAGTATGCTCAAGCTATACCCGCTCTTGCCTCGCAGGGTCAAGACCCAACTCAAATTGTGGCTAGGATCGCTGAAGTAATCCAGGGTCGTCAAAAGGGACAATCTTTAGAATCAGTAATTGAAAAAGCATTTGCACCAGAACCAGTTGCTCCAATGGAGCAAGCAATGGGTGGTGCAGCACAACTTCCAGTAGCAGGTGCGGCCCCCGCCCCTGCCTCGCAGCCAACTCAAGAACAACAAGTCGGTGCGGCCCCTGCTACTGGACAATCTCAACCCGATATAGGTCAACTACTCGCCGCCATTGGCGGAGCGTAAGGAGGTGGAAAATGAATAAGGGATCAAGAGCAGCAGCACCAACCGCAAAGCCAACTGAGGGCAAGAACAAGCCAGCAGGAAAAGAAGGCGGAAAAGTGTTTTTCGGATATGCAGCACCAGCTCGTAAGGGCAAGTCAGTAAAGAAGTAATTATTTAAGAAAGGGGCTGGGCGTTATGGATGAAGATCTGCAGCGCCCAGTTCGCTCATCAGATTTTTTCGTAATAATATCAGGATTCTTTTTAAATTTAATTAGCGCATTTGAAGCGCTGGCAGAAGATCTGCATCATATGAGTATTTATTATACAAACCAGAAAAGCCAAGAAGCAAGAGTCTGGCAAGAGTTTACACAAGATTTAGAAACTATTAAGGAGAACAACGATGGCTAGAGGCCCATTAGCAGGAGCATCAGGTCCTGGTAAGTTCTCAAAGAGAACAGATTTAGATTTAGGATCTACAGCATACGGTGAAGGACAAGAGACTGCTATGTTAAATACAGCAGCACCGAAGGCAACAACTCGTGGTATTGCAGATAATGTAGGTGGAAGACCAGCAAATCCATTAACTCCAGTAACTCCTTTATTTGCTCCATCAGAGCGTAGAGATGAGCCAGTTACTGCAGGTGTTGCAATTGGTGAGGGTCCTGGACCAGAAGCATTAATGATGCAATCTAAATTTGCACAAAGAAAACTGTCAGATATTTTAGCTGATATGATTCCTTATGATGACACTGGTGATGTAGCGATTCTTTATCAGCAGGTTATAGCAAGAGGTCAATAGTGTCTGAAAACTTAAAAGCAGCAGCATTTGCGGCAGGTTTATCAGAATCAGACAAAAAGAAAGTAGATAGCCTTAGTAAATTATTAACTGTTCATAAGGAACTATCTAATCTTCCATCTGATCTTGCACAACGTCAGGCTGCTAAATATACTCCAGCACAACAAGATTCTTTAGTTAAAGTAATGGGTAATGAAGACCCAATAACTAAACCATCTCGCGGTGCGCTTGGCACCGCTTGGCACTATACAGGTGGACAAATTGGAAACCTTGGTGGCAAGGTTCTTGCTGGTTTACAAAACGTATCAGATTTTTCTACTCGCTTATATCGTACTGGTGCTATTTCATTAACAGAAGGTGTTGATCTAGAGACTGCCTGGAATGAAGCAAACGATAAAGGTGATAAGAAGTTTAACCCTAATCGTATAGAAGATGCTCGTTCTAAGTTTGGTAATGATGCAGTAGCAGTAGCAATGCGTATTGCTGCTGGAGAAAAGATTGATGAAATCATCAAGACTGCTACTCCAGAACAATCTAAGTATCTAGCACTTGCTGATCCTAGAAGAACAAACATTCCTGGCTTTCAAGATAAATTAGCAGAAGATCAGGCTAGAGGATTATTTCAAGACACATTAGATGCAGTTAATGCAGCTAAGTATTCTCCTGGCCGTCAAGTTGCTAACTTACTATTACCTGGCTTTTTAGAAGGATCTGGATTTGCTTATAAAGCAATCTCAGGTTCAGTAGATGCTGCATATAGAGTTTTCGCAGATCCATTACTTCTTGCTGGTAAAGTTAAAAAGTTAAATGATATTCGTAAGTATTCAGTAGAAGTTATTACTGGCAGTGCTGCTGCAGATGGCGTTAAGTTTAATCAGTATTTTGATCTACCATCTACTCAGAATTTCTGGAACTCATACGGTGCTAAATTAAAAGATCTACGCAAGGCACAAGAAAGTAAAGATACTCTTGCTGCAACACAGATCAAAAAGGAATTGTCTACACTAGCGCCTGAGTTTGGTCCTGCAGTAATTCAGTCTTTTAATAAAGCAGATGAACCTATTGAGGATGTTTTAACAGCCAAGGCTTTTTTCTTAAACGGTAAACAAACTGGCGAAATGATGATTGGCTCTGCTGGTCGTAGAAGAGTAATTGCTCCTCGTATGACACCAGGCCGCCAATTAAGAGTTGCGACACTTACTACAACAAACAAATTATTTAATATTGATAAAGTAGGACCTGCGTTAGTTAACTCTGCCTTCTTCGGAGAAGATGCAACAGATGCTGGTATCTATAAAGCTATTGTTGATGGCAGAGAGCAAATTGTAGAATCCGTACAGGCTCTTAATAAAACTAGAAAGTTTGGTCCTGCAAGATTTTCAACTGCGGATATAAATGTCCGTATAGATAACTTTAAGCGTAGATTCGCTTTAGCGCCTATGTTTAAAGATAATGAATTAGATGTGGTTGCAAAAGATGCTCCAGATCAAATCTATCGTTTATCTCGTTTAGTTCTGCCACAAAGAGAATCTAAACTTATATCAGAGGCCTTTGCTAATACACCAGAAATTGGTAAGCGCAAAGAAATGTTTTATGGCTTAATGAATACAATTACAGATATTCGCGGTATTAATACTACTGAGCCAACAAGAAATGTTGGCCGACAAATGGTTGGCAAGGGTAAACAAAAATTTGGAGTAGATGATGCTCTAGATGATGTCGGTGCTTTTGCTACAGATTTTAATAGCAAGGTAACAGTTCCTAGCTTGGTAGATATAGACAGATTATCTGCTCGTAGTACTTTAGGACAAAGGTTAATAGGCCCTGTCGCTAATAGTGCCTTCCTTGAAAGAATGACAGGATATTGGTCTTTCCTAACTTTGGCTGGTCCTCGTTATGCTCTTCGTAACTCTATTGAAGACTTAATGGTTAACCTATCAATCGGTAGTACTCCTTGGGGTGTTGCTACTGGTCGTAGGTTAAATACTAGAGTTTTAACCGCATTATCTCCTGTTGATAAAGCAAAAGCATTAGACACATTTAATGTGGATACAATGGCAGAAAGCCCATTGGGTTCTATTATGCGTATTGTAAATAGAGATGAGTCTGTTAAATATTCAGAACAAATCGCTAAACTAGATGAAGAAATTATTGCTGGTAAAAAGAAAATTTCTGAACTTTACGCAGTAACTAAATCTAGTAAAGATCCAGCAGAGATTGCAACTGCCAAGGCAGAGATTGCGAAACTACAAGCCAAAACAGAAGGTGGAGTGGTAGAGCAAACCAGAAAGATTCTTGCCACCGCTTTATCTGAAGGTCGCGTTAATCGCTATCTAGAAGCTGCTGGTCTAGGCAAACTAGATGATGAGGCAATTGAACTTCTTGGCGAGCAAATCGTTTATGGCGATTATGAAAATGTTTTATCAATAATTTCTGAGGGTGGATTTAACTTTGCTACTGGTGGAGACTTTTTAACTAGTGCAGTAGATATGGTTCGTCAAGTAGGTACTCGCGGCGCAGCCGTTCGTATCGCTGGCCCTAAGACTAAATATACTAGACAAGCAGGTCAACTAGGATTTAAGAATGTTCGCTTAGATGGTCAAGATGAGGCTACATTAGTATCCTGGTTATTGCGTATCTCTTATATATCTAATGATGAATTAGGTAGAGTGGCTGTTGCTAACCTACATAAGACTGAAGCACAGGCTATCTTAGAAATTAAGAACGCTATACAAGCCAGACCAGACTTGGTAGATTCTTCAATTCTTGCTGCTAAGAATATTGATATAGATCAACACGCTAAATTAGTTTATGATCGTACAAAAGAAGTTTTTGTAATGAGCAAGAACGGTAAAATCAACTCAGATCTTTTGAGTAAGGTTCGCGTTCTAGATGAAAAAACTGGTGAGTATGTAGTACAAGGAAAAGTATCCCTTGATGATCTACCTACTAGCGAAGGTGATATTCCTAAGTATGTAGTTGGCCCATCTTTGGTGCCAGTTTCAGATACTGGAAACTATGCGGCTACATTCACTCAAAGTGGATGGCGATGGTTAGGTATGGCTAACGCTCGTATGTCTCGTCAACCAATTGTAACTAATCAGATAATTCAGATTCGTAAGCAAATGCGTAAGTCTGGATTTGAAGATGCTTGGATTAAGTCTTATACAAAAGATATAGATCCAAATAGTGCTGGCAAGTTAGCAGAAGCCACAAAGAAAGCTAAACAAGATCTAGCAAGAGTTACAGAAGAACGAGCATTGGGCGAAGTACTAGCCTATGTTGATAATCCTTTAATTAGAACTCAGACTGCTTTCTCAATTCGTAACTTTGCTCGGTTCTATCGGGCTACTGAGGACTTTTACAGACGTATTTCTCGCGCTATTCGTTACAATCCAGAGGCAATTCAAAAGGCAGCACTAACTTATGAAGGAATTAGCCACTCAGGATTCATACAACAGGATGATCAGGGTAATGATTACTTTATTTACCCAGGAATTACCCCAGTTTATAACGCAGTAAATAAGGTTTTAACAACTCTTGGCCTACCAGATGAGTTTAAATCTCCACTTCCAATTCAATTTGGAGCGCAAGTGAAGATGATTACTCCATCTTTAAACCCAGATTCATTAATTCCAACATTTGCTGGTCCAGTTGCTGGTGTATCTGTAAGCACTCTTACAAATTTAGTAGGAATTTGGAACCCAGGCGCTGCTGATACTATTACTAGATATACTTTAGGTAAGTATGCAGTAGATCAACCAGTAGTTTCAGCATTTTTACCTGCTCATATCAATAGAGCATACGCTGCTTTAAACAGAGATGAGCGTAATTCTCAGTATGCAAGCGCTTGGCGTAAAGCAGTTACATATCTAGAGGCTTCAGGTAATGGTATCCCAGAGCGTTTTGATGATCTTGGCAACAAGATTCCACCAACTGCTCAAGAACTAGAAGAATATAGAATCAGAGTTAAGAATACTACTATTGGTATTCTAGGAACTAGATTCGTATTTGGTTTCTTTGCTCCAGCATCGCCACAGGTACAACTAAAGTCTGATATGGCTGAATGGATACGCGATAATGGAAGAGCCAGCTTCAAGCAGGTTTGGACTAATCTATTAAATCAATATCCTGGTGATTATGATGCAGCAATGGCTAAGTGGGTTGAACTATATCCAGACCAAATTCCATTTACAGTTACTGAATCAGAGCGTAAAACAGTTGCATATTTTAGATATGCAGAAGAGTCTGGTCAGTTCGTAGATCAAAACAAATCTTTGTTTGAGAAGTATAAAGAGGGTGCAGCCTTTTTAATACCTCACAAGGGCGGATTCTCATTTGATGCTTATAAGACTATGAGAGATATGGGTCTTATTGAGAACAAGAGAATAGAGGATTACTTAAGAGAAGTACAGACAGCATCTTCTTTACAGCAATACTTTGAGAAGAAAGATGAGTACGAAAGAACTCTTCAATCCTCAGGTAGTGATTATATACGCAGATTAGCCCGTCAACAATTTAACACTTGGAAGACAACATTCTTTGCTGGTAATCCATTAGTGGCAGAGGAATTATCTCAAGGTA
>Ga0315903_10001677_pt1 | contig 33656 bp, 27 predicted proteins | sample LakEriMetagenome_7_FD_203524 | JGI IMG/M metagenome (GOLD analysis project Ga0315903, IMG submission 203524) | Freshwater fungal communities from buoy surface, Lake Erie, Ohio, United States - Buoy 2 MA119 | ecosystem: Environmental > Aquatic > Freshwater > Lake | place: USA: Lake Erie, Ohio...
TCTGCAGGTCGCGTGCAATCTGTTGCGACAAGACTTATTGTTGAAAAAGAACGTGAGCGCATGGCTTTTATCTCATCTTCTTGGTGGGATCTCAACGCACAAACCGATCTTGGTTTTACAGCGCGATTGCTGACAGTTGATGGCAAAAAAGTTGCTGCCACCGCGGACTTCGGTGCAGATGGCGCAGTTAAAGAAAAGTCTCTTGCAAATATTTTGTTACTCGACGAAACCGGCGCACGCTCACTTGTTGAGTCCCTTAAAGGAACACCACTGACTGTTAAGTCAATGGAAGAGTCTCCACGCACCGAAAAACCAAAGGCACCGTTTACAACTTCGACTCTGCAGCAAGATGCTGGTTCACGTCTTGGTTGGGGCGCACAGATCACAATGCGCGTTGCACAACGTCTGTACGAAAATGGTTACATCACATACATGCGTACAGACTCAATCAATCTTTCCGAGCAAGCAATCAAAGCTGCTCGCGCATCTGCAAAAGCTTTATACGGCGCAGACCATGTTGCCGACGCACCACGTGTGTATCAAGGAAAATCTAAGAACGCACAAGAAGCGCACGAAGCGATTCGTCCCGCAGGAGATGCATTTAAGACACCGGGTGAATTAGCGCCAGAGCTTTCACGCGATGAATTCGCGTTATATGACCTTATTTGGAAGCGCACAGTCGCATCGCAAATGGCTGATGCTAAGAAGATGCAGATGCGCGTTGATTTTGGTGCAACGACGAATGATAAAAAAGAGACTGTTTTTCGCGCAAACGGTTCTGTTATTACTTTCCCAGGATTCTTAGCAGCGTACGACGACGTCGTTGAAGAAAAAACGGATGAAGAATCAGAAGATAAGCGCTTACCTGCAATGACTCTAGGACAAGCAGTAAAGGTCAATGAGTACAACTGCGAAGGCCATGACACCAAGCCACCAGCTCGTTACACAGAGCCAACACTTGTAAAGAAGCTAGAAGAGCTCGGCATCGGTCGTCCGTCAACGTTCGCATCAATCATTCAAACAATTCAGGATCGTGGATATGTCTACAAGCGCGGTCGCGCACTCGTTCCAACATTCTTGGCTTTCTCTGTTACAGGTTTGCTCGAAACACACTTCACCAAGTTAGTTGATTACGAATTCACAGCAAGCATGGAAGAAGATCTCGACAAGATCGCAGCGGGTGAAGCGGGGCGCGTTGATTGGTTACGTGACTTCTTCTATGGACACGATGGCCAACCAGGACTTAATGAATTATCCGCTGACCTTGGTGCAATTGATGCACGCGAAGTAAACACAATGCGTTTGGCACCGGACATCGAAATTCGCGTTGGTCGCTACGGTGCCTACTTGCAACAGGGCGAAGGCGAAACACGCAAGCTTGCAAATATTCCAGAGACAATGGCGCCAGATGAACTAACTCTTGATACTGCAATCGAAATTCTTGCAAAGCCATCAGGTGAGCGCGAACTCGGAATAGATCCTGCAACTAACTTGCCAATCATTGCTAAATCCGGACGCTTTGGTCCATACATCACTGAAGTTTTCCCAGTAGAAGTTGTTCCGGAGGGCGCGAAGAAAAAGCGCAAGAAAGCAGATGCTCCTAAACCAAAGACAGCGTCCCTTCTTTCTACGATGACACTCGACACTGTTACTTATGAAGATGCAATCAGATTGCTCTCTCTTCCACGCACGCTTGGCACCAACAGCGCAGGCGATGACATCACCGTGCAAAACGGTCGCTACGGTCCTTATTTAAAGGCTGGCGCTGATTCACGCACGCTGACCTCAGAAGATCAACTTTTTTCAATCTCATTGGATGAAGCACTAGAGATTTATTCAAAGCCAAAAGAGCGACGTCGCGGTGTTGCAAAGCCACCACTTAAAGAACTCGGCAAAGATCCTGCGACTGAAAAAGAGGTAATCGTTAAAGATGGCCGCTTCGGCATGTATGTCACAGACGGTGAAACAAATGCAACGCTACGTCGCGGTGACACACTAGAAGCCTTAACTCTTGATCGCGCACTCGAATTACTTGCTGGCCGCCGTGCATGGGAAGCTGAAAACGGTCCATCTCCTAAGAAGTCACGTAAGAAGGCTGCGGCTAAGTCGCCTAAGGCTAAAGCGCCATCTCTGACTAAGAACACAGTCAAAGCTACTGGCAAGAAGAAAGCCGCTAAGAAAGAATCTACTTCGTGAGTTCACTTCCAAGACCGGCCGCGCCTGCCCAAGATGAGACGCGCGGTGTTTTGGCGATTCCTGCGTTTCGAAAACTCTGGAACTCCATGTTGTTTTCCTCCCTCGGTGATTGGCTCGGTCTACTTGCAACAACTGCGCTCGCGCAACAACTCTCTGGTGATAATTACGCAAAAGCTAACTTTGCAATTGCAGGTGTTTTTATTGCTCGTTTACTGCCATCTGTCTTCTTAGGACCACTCGCTGGTGTATTAGCTGATCGCTTTGATCGTCGCAAGCTCATGGTTGTCTGCGACATCTTGCGCACAGGGCTCTACATCTCAATTCCAATTTTTCACAATTACTTCTGGTTATACACCGCAACAATTTTGGTTGAGTGCGTAACTCTTTTCTGGTCACCAGCTAAAGAAGCATCAGTTCCAAATCTTGTTCCACGCAACAAGCTTGAGAGTGCCAACCAAGTTTCACTACTAGCTGCATACGGCACAGCGCCGATAGCTGCGATTATCTTCTCTATTCTTGCTCTGTTCAGTAACGCTTTTAACGCACTGCTTCCTTCCTTTGCGACAAACGCTGTTGATATTGCACTCTACATAAACGCAGCAAGCTTTGCATTTGCTGCATACACAGTCTGGGGATTACATGAGATCCCTAAGATAAAAGATTCAAAGAAAGATTCAGAAGTAGGCGTTGGTAAATCACTCTGGCAAGGTTGGAAAGCAGTCTCTGGTTCAAAGATTATCCGCGGACTTGTTGTTGGCATGGTTGGAGCATTCGTTGCAGCTGGTGCGGTCATTGGCCTTGCACGCACATTCGTAGGTGACCTTGGCGGTGGTGAAGCTGCTTACGGTGTTCTCTTTGGCGCAGTCTTTACCGGTCTTGCTGTTGGTATTGCGGCTGGACCAAAAGTTTTTGCACAATTCTCTCGTCGCCGTTTATTTGGAGCATCTCTGACAATTGCAGGAATATTCCTTGTATTTCTGGCTGCGATTCCAAACTTAGTACTCGCTGTAATCATTGTGATTTTCCTCGGTGCATTCTCCGGAATCTGTTGGGTTACAGGCTTCACGATGCTCGGTATGGAAGTACAAGATGAAGTACGTGGTCGCACATTTGCATTCGTTCAATCACTTATCAAAGTCACACTGGTCGCTGTTTTGGCCATTTCACCACTTATTGCTGCCGCCTTTGGTGAGCACACCTTAAAGTTTAAAAACACAGAGCTGAACTACAACGGCGCTGCAATCACGATTCTTATCGCTGGAGTTATTGCAGCAATCATTGGTTCTATTTCTTATCACCAGATGAAAGATCGTCCGAATGTTTCTTTATGGTCGGATATCTCAAATGCACTTAAAGGCGAACTCGGTTCAATCACAGGCGCTCCTGTGCAAGGCGTCTTTATTGCATTCGAAGGCGGCGAAGGCACAGGAAAATCTACGCAATCAAAATTACTTAAGAAGTGGCTAGAACAAGAGGGCGAAGAAGTTGTTCTCTCTCGCGAACCTGGTGGCACAGATTTAGGACAGGGACTTCGAAAGATTTTGCTTGGTCATGAAACTGGTGCAATCTCCCCACGTGCAGAAGCACTTCTCTACGCCGCCGATCGCGCACACCATGTTTTCTCAACAATTCGCCCCGCACTAGATCGTGGCGATGTCGTTATTACTGACCGTTACTTTGATTCATCGATTGCCTACCAAGGTGCCGGTCGCGTTCTACAACCAAATGAAGTGGCGCGTATCTCTCGTTGGGCTACTGAATCACTCTTTCCAACGCTGACAATCATTATTGATCAACCAGCGGAAATTGGTCTTGCACGTCTTAAGAGCCGCGATCGCCTGGAAGCAGAACCACTTGCCTTTCACGAACGTGTGCGCAACGAATTCTTACAAATTGCATCGATGGATCCTGAGCGCTATTTAATTGTTGATGGCACACAGAGCATTGATGAAATACACGAAGAAATTATTTCTCGAGTTGGTGAAATACCAGCACTCAAGCGCAACTCTGAAAAACAGAAGAAGACAAAGACAAAGCGCCGAGCATCGAGAAAGCCATGAGTGTCTTTGACACATTAGTTGGGCAAGAGCACATGATCGCGCAGTTACAAGGCGCGATTCTTTCTGCAAAAAATGGCGAAGAGACACAAGAGATGACACATGCGTGGGTCTTTACTGGTCCACCCGGCAGCGGTCGCTCCAGTGCTGCTGTTGCATTCGCACAAGCACTTGTCTGTCCCAATCTCGGTTGCGGCACATGCAATGCGTGTTTATCTGCGGCTAATGGTGGGCACCCGGATGTTGAAATCATTCGTACAGAAGGACTATCAATCAAGATTGATGAAGTACGCGAGCTTCTTGCACGAGTTGCTTGGGCGCCTTCAATGGGCGGATGGCGCGTGGTTGTTATGGAAGATGCTGATCGGTTAACCGAATCAGCAGCTAATGCGCTTTTAAAAGCAATCGAAGAACCTGGCAATCGCACCGTCTGGTTGCTCTGTGCGCCAACTCTTCACGACGTATTACCAACTATTCGCTCACGTTGTCGCCACATGCAACTTGTTACACCGAGCACAAAAGATGTTGCCGCTGTTTTGCAATCGCGTGACGGAATATCACCACAGATGGCTGACTTTGCAGCGCGCGTTAGTCAAGGACACATCGGTCGCGCTAAGTACATTGCCACAAACGAACACGTGCGCAGTAATCGCAAAGTAATCATGAACCTCGCGCTGCACCTGACAAATGTTGCTGATGCATTTAAAGCAGCGCAGACTCTTGTTGAACTTGCAACGGAAGATGCAAAAGCTGCAGCAGAAATACGAGATGAGAAAGAACAAGAAGAACTTGCACAGGCTTACGGAAAAGGTGCCACGGGTCGGGGAATGGCTACTGGTGGATCTAAGGCACTAAAAGAGTTGGAAAAAGAACAGAAGACTCGCACCACTCGCATGGTGCGCGATTCATTGGATGCGGCTCTCCTTGATATTGCTACTTTGTATCGCGACATCATGATGATTCAATCGGGACACGTTGATTCGCTAATCAATATTGAGATGGCGGAAGAAATAAGAACCCTTGCCACTATTTTGCCAACGCATCGCACGATTCAAAAGCTGGACGCGATTATGAAAGCACGCAAGAATCTTGGCTACAACGCAGCACCGCTGCTTACTATCGAAGCGTTGATGTGCGAACTCGTTTAATCACTGCGCTGGCTGTTGCTGCGCTGCTGCTTACGGGATGTGTGCAAGAAGTAAAGCCGGTCAAGCTAGAAACACTTCAGGATTTTCAAAACCAAAGGATTAGGTGGCGCACATGCTATGACTCAATGCTTTGCACAGATGTGTTGGTGCCGATTGATTACACAAATATAAAACTAGGAACATTTAAGATCTCTGTGCTCAAGCACGAGGCAAGCAACAAAGAAGATCGCATTGGCTCTATGTTTGTTAATCCAGGTGGCCCTGGTGCGTCCGGCGTGGAATACGCCTATCAAGCCGAATACATAGTCAGCCCGCAGCTATTGGCCCTTTTCGACATTGTTGGCTTTGATCCACGCGGGGTTGGTCGCAGTGCGCCTATTCGCTGCCTCACAGATGATGAAACAGATGCGAATTACGCCTCGGATTCGAAGCCAGATAACGCTCAAGAGTTCGAAACGTTAGTTAAAGAAGCACGGGATTATGTTGCAAAGTGTGAGAAAAATACAAAGAACTTAACCGCGTACAGCACAGAAAATACTGCGCGGGATATGGATGTTATTCGTGCGGTGCTGGGGGATAAAAAACTAAATTATCTCGGCAAGTCATACGGCACATACCTTGGAACTATTTATGCGCAACTATTTCCAGACAAAGTTGGCAGACTCGTTCTAGATGGAGCTATTGATCCAGGTGCTACGCCGCTACAGCAATCACTCATACAAGCTGTTGGTTTCGACAACGCACTAGATGCCTTCATTAAAGATTGCTTACAGTTAGATACATGTCCGCTGCCTAAGGATGCGACAAAGCAATACTTCACGGATTTGTTTGACTCTGTTGCCAAGAAACCACTGACCACAAGCACCAAGCGCGTTGCCACCGAATCACTTGTTGTGCTCGGTACAGCCTCCGCTTTATATGACAGCGAATCTGGTTGGCCAATGCTGCGAGTTGCACTTAAGCAAGCAAAGACCGGCAACGGTTATATGTTCCTGGCACTCGCCGATGCTTACACAGGTCGACAACTCAATGGAACGTATCCGAGCAACGAAGGTGACTCCGGGTTTGTTATTGATTGTTTAGATTGGAATGACTCGCGCAGCAATGAACAAATCGCACAAGATGCGCAGACGTTTAAGGCACAAGCGCCAGTATTTGGTCCGTATCTCGCGTACTCAGGAATCTCATGCAAGTACTTCACTGATATCAAGCAACCAATAAAGATTAAGCAAGTAAAGACAACGCCAATTATCGTTATTGGCACACTGCGCGATCCGGCTACGCCGTATTCATGGGCGGTTGCACTGCATAATCTGATTACTAATTCACGGTTGATTACTTTGGATGGTGATGGCCACACCGGTCACGGGCGCGGATCTTCTTGTGTTGATAAAACCGTGGATACCTATTTTATTACCGGCAAGATCCCTGCCAGAGACCAGAAATGTGACCTCAGTACCGCTCTTTAACTCTTGTTTCACGCACGCTAAATGGTAAAAAGCACCCCTTTTCATAGGGTTAGATTTACCCATGCGCTTAGACCATGTCTCATATGTAACGTCCCATGATCAACTAGCCGACACCGTTCAACGTCTTGGCGCTCGCCTCGGCAGCACCTTTGTTGATGGAGGAATTCATCCACGTTTTGGCACACGCAACTTCACACTCCCATTACAAAATGGTCACTATCTAGAAGTTGTCTGCCCACTCGATCACCCATCATCTGATTCAACTCCATTTGGTAAAGCTGTTTCACAACGCGCAGCAGAAGGCGGCGGTTGGCTTACATGGGTTGTTGCAGTCGATGATGTTTCTAAGATTGAAAAGCGTTTGGGGCGCGCTGCGGTTGATGGTCACCGCACTAAGCCAGATGGAAAAGATTTAGCGTGGAAGCAAATTGGTGTTCTTGGAACACTAGAAGATAAGCAACTTCCATTCTTTATTGAATGGTTATCTCTAGATCACCCATCAACAGATGGAAAAGCAATTGCAAAGATTGTTAAAGTCGAAATCGCTGGTGATGAGTCACGTATCGAAGAATGGCTTGGTTCCGAACTCCGTGCTGCAATTGGTTCAGATGTTGAAGTTGAGTGGGTTGAGGCTTCTGCGAATGATGGGGATTCGGGGATTGTTGCGGTGCATGTGATGACGCCTAGTGGTGTTGTCAGGTTAGATTGAATCAGTTAAACAAATTACAAAGTTATCGCTCTACTAAATTAAGCATATCGTTTATGAATTCAGCAGCATTCGTTGCATTCAAGCACGCATAGTTTTGCCCTCGGTCATGTGGGAAAGTGGCCCACATGTCTGACAGAAACACATTCCTACTCAAAAGTATTTCTCGTTTATTCTTTTCATGACTAATGTTTTCTGGCGCAAATATGGGTTGTGCAACGTGGCTTGAATTATATTCAATACCTAAAACTTCTGGTGTATCTAGATTATTGGCACTAAAAATCTTTGCTAAATCTAGCTTTGCTTGTTCTTTAGCAATACTCTCGCGTTTACGATCGTCGTTCTTGAGATTATCAGCAGGGACGTACCTAGCAAGATAAACATAACCATACTCATGTTCTAATCCAGTATTTGACAGCGCTAAAGAATGATTAATGAACACAGTGAAGTTAGTGTTTAAGCCCAATAAGTTTAACCAATAAAAAGAGAGAGCAGGACGTTCTGCAAGCTGAAGTATTAAACACTCCACGCCATTTGACGGCGAACTTTGAGAAAAAATATTATTTGAACTTGCAAAAACAAAGGAATAATCTTTGTGAATTTTTCCATTTTGGGAAACGAGGGAAACTCGAGTTCCAACATTTTCAATTTTTGAAACTTTTTCTTTTACCAATCGAAAATTTGGATCGGTTAACAACCTGTGCTGGATTGAGTTCCAAATAGCACCAAACCCCCCTTCTACAAATCCCAGTTTCACAGATCTATCTGCAATACGGGATGCTAACCAGGCAAAATCGATTTCCTTCCAACTTGCCTGGAATTTTTGCCTTAACAACGGAATCCAAATAGATTGAGCGCTCTTCTTTCCAAAAACCGCACTTAAATAAACCTCCATATCCTTACTCATCCAGAAACTTCTTGGGGTAATTTTCACCATTATTACCCCAAATAAAAGTCTAATAAAAGAAGTGAAACCTAACTGATCAATAAGTCCTTTAGCTGAATCTGCTGATGAAAGGGCTTGCGAATCGTACAAATTAAAAACAGGTAAGCGCTTCCAGGAAATAGAAAAATTCAATTCTTTACATAACTTTCGGATGCTTTTATCTGACTTAAAAATATGATGGTAGAACATTTCGATATCGGCAAATTGGCGTGAATTTGAGGCTAAACCACCAATAAAGCCATCTGCATTGAATAAATCTATTTGAACAGATCGATTATTTTTTAGAAGTTCAAAAGCGAATGTCAACCCACCCGGCCCGCCGCCAACGACAGCAACTTTCTGCATCTATTTTTCGATTCGTGAAACAATGTAGGAAGGTAAATTTCGCGAAAAAGAATAAACTCGTGTTATCAACGAAAGAGTAAAGTAAAACAAGAAGCAAGTAAAGGTAAAAAACAATGAACTAGTAAGTAAAACTAGGGGTAAACCAGGGGCAGTTTTTGATCCGCTAAATAACCTGAAATAAACGATATAAATAACTAAACCTATGGAACAAAAGATGGAAATTGCAATTATTCTTCCGAGGAATCCAAGGAATTTCTTCGGCTGAGAAAAAAGTCCATCAATTGCAAGTTGTACAGAATCATTCAATGAATAATGCGTTGAACCAGCGTGTCTTGAATCCCTCTGAAATTCAAAAAATTCCGAATTTTTTCCTGTAACTTCAAACAAGTTGATTCTTGTGCTCTGAAAATGAGACGCGCCTGAATTTAAAGCTCGAGAAATTACAGGTGAAATAACAAAAAAATTTCTTACTTGAGAGAAATTCTTTGAATCAATAACAATTTTTTGAATCCAGTAATAAATCTTAGCCAAGAATTTTTTTGATAATTTGTCTTGTCTTTCAATTGATCTTCCAAAAACAGGAAGTTGCTGCAATCGATAGATATCCAACATCGATACAAGCACAGAAGGCGGATCTTGCAAGTCCGTATCCATTACAGCTATACAATCGTATTCCAATTCATTCACAACGTACTCGAGACCAGCACGAAGAGCTTTTTCATGTCCATAGTTTTGGTGTAATACCAAAAGATGGGAATGAAACTGTTCATCTTTGGGAAGAAGATCTCGTAACTTGCTTAAGCTCGCATCTAACGACCCATCGTCAATAGCAACTAAATCAAACTCATCATTTGTTAGACTTAAGTTTTCTTTTAAAACTCTTATGAATTCAGGAATGACCTCTTGCTCATTATAGAAGGGTAATAACAAGGCAACTTTCACGTTAACTCCAACTTAAATCTTTCGAAGGATGTAGTTTGAAACGACTAACCGACTAATTGCCATAATCGTACCTTGTGGGCTTTCACCTATACTCGTCGGCAGAGAACTAGCGTCTGCAACAATTATGTTTTCATAATTTTGCAATTTCCCCTCAGGATTCACGACAGCTTTTCGATGACTGCCCATGGCACACGTGGACATTGCATGTACTGACTGCAAGTTCCAGTCACTAAATCTTGATTTCTTGATTATTTCTGTAATGGAGGCCAAATCATGAAATTTAGAATCTGAAAAAGATAATTGTAATTCTTTCGCACCCGATGCAAAAAGTGCTTTTGCCAGCAAAATATTGGCTTCTTTGATTAACTGTATGTCTGATTTTTTCCAAAAAATGAAAGGTGGAATTTTTTGGCTAAATAGGTAGGCTGGCGACGCAACTTTGATTTGAGCGGTGAAAATCCCCGATTTGTTATACACACCCAACATTTCTTCAATTAATTCGCTCTTCTTGGTGCCAAAAGCTAATGCCAAAAACTCTTTTCTATAGTTGGTTGGCATGAAGAGGATTCCTCTTTGCATGAACTCTTGGACTTGGGAAGTAAAAATTGTTCCTTTGTCCGCATTAATCTCTTCTTCCCAAGTTGCAAATATTTTTGTATTTACATGAAACTGGGTTTTCAGCAGCTTCAACTTTAAAATCCTAGATCGGAAAAGCAAATTAGGAGTTTGGAAAACCCCTCCAGCCAGTATCAAATGTTTAAAACCGATGTAAGAAGTTACACCGGTTCTTAGATCTTTAACTTTTAGTGCAACTCCACGATTTCTTTTCTTGTATATTTTTAGAACTCGCGTATCAGTCATCACTTTACCGCCTTTTGAAATACCACGAGGGATAAAAGTTTGCGCCATAGAGTTTTTCTTATTGGTTGGACATCCTGAACCGCATCGATTGTCTCTCAAGCAATCGGGTACTAAACGAGGAACGTCAACAACTTTCCAGCCAAGAGTTTCTGCACCAACCCTGAGCAGGTCAGAATCCTTGTCAAATCCCACAATCTTTTTTTGATCAGACACCTGTAAAATTTCTTCAAGATAATTAAAATGGGGCCAAAGGTGCTCAGACGTTAGCAACGGCAAATCAAGACGCGATTTCCAATCCTCTAAAATAAAGCGAGGTGTACGCCAAAACAATCCGCCGTTTAGCTCCGTTGTACCGCCCAAAAGTTTGCCTTCCCCGAAAGCAACTAGTGGAAAACCAAGCAAGGGAGTTAATCCTGAATTTCTATAAAGATTTTGCATACCCCAGGAAATATCCTTTGAATAGTTCTTGCTTTGATTTGAACCTTCTTCCACCATTAAAACATCAAAACCTTTTTGTGAAAGTAGTTCAAAAGCAGTTGAACCGCCAGCGCCAGAACCCACAATCAAATAATCGTGATTTAACTTGTAATCAAATCTTCTCATGCTTATTTCCTGAAAGCTCAACAAGCCTCAAAAGACTCAGGGTCCGCAAGAAATCCCCAAATTGTGAGAATCCGGGTAAACTTCTAAGACGATTCCAAGCATTTATCTGTTGAAGTAAATCAATGCGACTAAATCTCTTTCGGTAAAACAAGAGAGAAAATACATCTATCAACAAAAACAAAAAATTCGTCAAGAAGTTGAACAGTCTGCCCGAAAGTTTGATTGATTCAGAACAGTAATTTACAACTTCATCCACTAACGGATCTTGACTAAGAAAAGGGTGCTCGTTTCGGATAAGTGACTTCAACTTGGAAGTGTTATCCATTTGAAGAACCAATATAGTTATTACGAATAAATTTCAACAACAACTTTGTGGGATCGACATTTAACGCGCCACGCAACGCTTCCTCAATTTTTTCTACTTCTGCTTCTGCCGCTATCATTGGTAGAGAAATTTTCAATAGTACATCTTGATTAGTGCTCATGAATAGAAGCACAGAGAATTCTGTGTAGCAGTGATCTATTATCGAAGCAACTTGTAGCTTCTGTAACAAACCCTTTTCGTTTTTAAAAGGGGTCAACCGGATCATTCTATTTAGCAATTTTTCAGAATTAATCGGTTTAAGTTTAATCCCCCATAAGGCACCAGCGCCCCTGACCTCTTCAATATGATTCGGAAATTCCTGCTTCAAATGATTAAAACTTTCTTCAAACAAATTACCAATCTTTTGAGACTTTTCAACATAGTTATCTTCAACAATAATATTTATTGATTCGATTGCAGTAATAGTTTCTTCGCCGAATCCATAGTATGTTGTGCTTTGCAACATTACATCATTTCGGTTATCGTAAGCTTTTTGATATATCTCTTTTTTCGCCGTTAATCCTGCGATTGAAGCTTTACCTCCACCAAACGATTTTGCATAACATAAAATATCTGGAACTAATTTCTTGGTATTCATGAAGTAAAAAAGATTTCCAGTTTTGCACCAACCAGAATAAACCTCATCAAAAATCAGAACTATTCCAAATTTTGTGCAGATTTTGCGGAGTCCGAGAAGGAACTCGGAACTGCATGCTTTCATACTTGAAACATTGAATGGTTCAACAATAACGGCATAAACATCGCACCCGTTTTTTTTTGTGAAATGGGCTTCAATGATTTTTACGAAATCGTCGAGATCGTTGTACTTAAAGGTATCCGTGTTCGGAATCCGGGGAAAATTGAAATTTATCTCGGATGATCCCGTGATCGAACCAGAGCCAAAAAGTTTTCCGTGAAAAGAAATATCAGAATGTAAGATGAAATTTCTTGTTCCATCATGATACTTGTATGCCATCTTCATTGCTGATTCAACAGACTCCGCACCGCTATTTGGAAAATATGAATGTGTTAAAGGTTTAGGTAATATCTTACAGACGTTCGCACTCAAGGCAGCAAGGTATGGAGAATGAAAAGACTTATGAACTTCCATGTTTTGTTTTCTCGCGAAACGCTCACGAGCTTTCAATATACGTGGATGATTATGACCATGATTCAAAACACCAATTCCACCGGTTGCATCAAGAATTTTTCTATTCTTTGATGTATATAAATAGCATCCGACAGCCTTCTTAATTAGGTCATCACCAAAACGAAAACGACTGAATAACTCGGTTTGCGTTTTACTAATATTTTTTTTATATATTTTTTTTATTTCCGAAATTTTGAGGTTTTCAACCTCTTGCAGCGAGATCATCTTTTGTTTACCCATAATCAAATCTCCAAATCTAAAAATAGAACTGAGCATTGCTCATTTTCTGCCACGAGTTTGAAACCAAGTCCACGGTAAAAGCCAATTGCATCAGAGGCCTGGACTCCAACATCAACTAGCACGCCTCTAAAGTCTTTAGAAGCCGCCGCTAACATTTTATTCACCATCAGCGCCCCATATCCCTTGTCCCTAAAGTCAGGATGAGTGAACAAAGTTAACAAGTATATTGATTCGGAAAATTTCTTATTTTCAGTCGATACCAAATTATCAGCCAGATAAAAATCTCGAAACATTGCGGGATGCAGAATTGCAAACTTGAGGTATCTTTTTAGGAATTTCTTACGGAGTAAACCTTTTAAAATGTTAACCCTAAATGTAAACGAAATTGAGGAGACGACTTGACCATCTATAGAAAGTGCAAAAATTTCGCAATAAGGAATATTGCTCAACAATTTATAAACTTCATAAATATGTGCTTCACCGATTTGAGAATTGAGTGTCCAAGCAAGTGACTTTTGGTGCAACACGGAAATTTGTTTATAATGGTCTTCTGACAGATTTTTTGTTGATAAAACTTCCACACTTCAACTATACCAAATCGATTATTTGACCGTGTCAGGCTCAATATCCTGGAGATTTCAATAAAATTAGGAGATAATCAAATATAAGTTTTGTGGATGAATTTAAGGCCGGTGCTGAATATGAAGGAGCAGGGCAGTCAAATCGAGCGTAAGAATTTAACATTCATGAGGGATCTTTTTTTTGTGGGAATGCTGCTCGCACTTTTAGCAAATTTTTTAGTTTCAAGCTATGCCAATTTAAAGCCAACCGAAATGTTAATCTTCCACTCAAATGACGGATGGTGTGAATCAGATACAGAAGGAATCGGTAATCATTGTTTTGGCGATTTTGCATACGGATTCAAACAAGAATCTACTTCACTACTTAATGATTCACCTTGGACCGTAAACAAGAACTGGACCTACCCACCTTTGGCCCTATTGTACTTTAAACCATTTTATCAATTGAAAATTCTTACGGGTAATCCTTCAATACCACTCTATACTCATCTATTAATTTCTATTTTTTGTTTATTGTTTCCAGTTTTACATCTATTCGCTAAAAAAATTATTAGCTTAAGACGTTCATTTCTAATATCCACCATGATTTTGTGTCTAGCACCAAGTTTGATGATAATTGATAGAGGAAATAATTTAGTTGTTTTGTTACCATTTTTGTATCTCTTTTACATTAAATTTCTGCAAGAGAAATATAGTATTGCAGTTTTTTTAATTGCCCTCATGACAATTTGGCGTCCACAAATGTTTCTTTTATCCCTGGCCTTTTTGCCCAAAAGAGAGTGGTACTGGATTATCAAAACATCAGCAATGTCAGTTGCATTTCTCCTAACTAGTTTTTTTGTCTACCAACCTGGGAAATTCATAGAAAACATTTCAGCGTGGTTAGAAAATTCCAGGAATTACCAAGGCATTCAAACACTGCCTTCAGGTTTTCCCACAAACTGGTCATTTGCAAATTCTAGTTCAATGATTTTCGATCTGCTCAGGAAGTTACTGTTGAATTCAAGCGATACATCACTTAAAATTAGTGCTCAAGATGTTCAAAACCTTAGTATTATTTTTCTATTGGTAACCGGATTTTTGCTGTATAAAACTAAAATTAAGAATAGATTCCAAATTTTAACAATTTCTACATTACTTCCTATTCTTTCACCAGGAGTAACATTTGGATACTACCTGTCGCTGCTGATTATTCCTGCAATACTCATCATGACCTATCTGCTAAAAAAGGAGGAGTCAGTTAATTCGATAGAGGAAAAATTCATTTACCAATACGTTGTAAATCTTCTTGGAAGAGGGCACTCACGTGCTTTAACTGCAGCGACAATCTTGTTGGTCTTCGTTCCCTGGCCTTTGACATCACGGTTATGGGATAACTCTTACCAAGATCCAACATCTGCTCTGAGTATTACTTGGCTTGCAGCTCCTGTTTTTCTCTTAATTTGGTTTTTTCTGAATTTTCGCACTACAACTGCTAGCAATAAGGAACATTAATGAAAACGGTATCAGTTGTAATCCCTGCGTTCAATGAATCTGAGTGCGTTCACGAACTTGGAGTGCGGTTAATTGAATTGTTTAAGGTAGAAAATGAGTATAAGTGGTCGGCAATCATCATTGAAAATGGGTCAACGGATGATACGTGGGAGAAATTAATAACTCTCGCTCAGAGAGATTCGCGCTTTAAGGTTTTAAAACTTTCTAGAAATTTCAGAATGGATGGTGGCCTAACAGCGGGACTCGAGTATATAAATACAGATGCTTGTGTATTAATGACTGCAGATCTTCAAGATCCACCCGAAATGATTTCTCAATTTTTAAGGAAATGGGAAGAGGGTTTTGAGAATATATATGGCGTGATTAAGAAACGCAGTGGTACTAATTTACTGAGAAAAATAAACTCAGTATTGTTTTATAAAATTGCTGGCAAAATGACAAACAGATTGATACCTGAAAATGCGTCAGATTTTAGACTTGTTGATCGAAAAGTTTATGAGGCCGTAAGAGAAATGAACGAACGTAATCGATTCGTCCGTGGGTTATTTGCTTGGGTCGGATTTAAATCTATTGGAATTCCTATGGACCGCCCAGAGAGGTATGCAGGCAAATCTAATGCGGATGCCTTCAAGGTTTTAGAACTCGCAATCAAAGGATTGTTTGCTCATTCTTATAAGCCACTCAGATTTATCTCTTTAGCCGGCTTGATAATTTCGCTCATATCACTGGTAGCTATTATCGTTCTAGCAGTCTTAGCAGTTTTCGTTGGCGTACCTTTCGCAGGTTTTGGAACAATTGTTGCCCTAATTATTGGTGGATTTGGATTCCAAACATTATTACTTGGAATTGTGAGCGAATACTTAGGCTTAGTTTATGAGGAGTCTAAAGGTCGTCCTAATTTTATTGTGAGCGAAAAAATAGGTTTTTAAGCGATTAAAAAATTGCTAACCATTGATTGTCGTCAAGACTGTAATTTGTTTTAACCAATATCCAGTTATCTTCTTTCTGAGTCGAAAGTACTTTACTATTCTTAAAATTGAACATTCCAGAATCTATTTCTGAGTAAACAAAACAGATTTTCATACTTTGAAGTTTGGAGTATTGACCAGCAATCGGTTGGCTGCTTTGGTCCTCTAAGATTGGGTTAAATCGAAAAACAGAAAGCATGTAGTAATCCTTTGTTCGATCAGCCCACCAAGTCTGCGAATTTGGTACGCCTCTAGGCTTGAATCGAAAAGCACAATCTTCGAAATTTTCAAATTTTGAACCTAGTCCCAATTCAGTTTTACCTAAATGAGCATTTCTTTTTTCCATATCACGATATGCACGAGCACCGGTTTGTAAGGTTGGGAAAATCAGTGAAGAGATTACAACAAATACTCCTAGTTGCTTAGACAAACGAACCATAAATTTAGAACGGTAAAGAAAATAAATCAATGGAAGTAATAACAACGGAAGCAAAAAACCAAGAGATTTTGTGAGCAAATACTGGTTGTATTCAAGAATAAAAAATCGTCCAATCGCAACGGAAAAAAGTCCGATGACAATGGCGCCAAAGCTTGAGAAAGTTGTACTAATTGACTTGGTTTTATCAAGCTTACCAGCACGACGATAAAAATCGTATGAAAATTTGAGATTGGACAGCATCCAACCAAGAAAGCTTAAAATAAGGATCAAACCAATCAGATTTACCATAGCTAAATCGAAAGTTCTGGATTCCAACAAATTTTTAACTGAAGTTTCTCTCCACAACCATTCCAGTGGAGCGTGCCATGAATTTGACCATCCAATCAAATCAGAAAACCAAAGTCCGCGAGGGGCCGGATAACCCACATTTTCGTAAGTTGGGAAAAAGATTGAACGATAGTATGGAAAAGTTATTTTTAAGTTTGGTATTAAGAAGATAACAAAACTCGTCATGAATAAAAGCAAATTTAGAAAATAGAACTTATTGAAGTTTCTATTCAAAATAGTAACGAAAAATTTAAAAACATAAAACAAAAGAAGTGTGCCAAAAAGCAAAGGTAGAATTTCGGCATAAATAACAACGGTAGCTCCTAGTAGAGAGCCAAATAAAATGGCTGTCTGAACATCCAGCGAATTAATGTTAACAGACTCAATAAAGAATAAAGTCAAAACTAACAAAAGCAGAATAGCAACTAAATTTGGCCATTGTGCCTCTTGTAACAAATGAATGAAAAATGAGTTACAACTGACGCCAATCAGAAACAAAACCGAAAAAAGAGATTTGTTTAGGATTCTTCGCAAATATATATAACCAGAGAGGCCGATGAGGAGCAATACGGTTGCAAACAACGGGTAAGCAATCTGCAAAGAATTTTCAATGTTGAGGAAATTTGATACAGAAGCTAGTAAGAAAGATGTTCCCCATCTGAAATGAACAAAAAAGAGAGCGGTAGCTAACGAACCAGGATGTAAATTGGCGATCTGTTCCAAACCAGGAGAATTTTCATTAGCCAAAAGAGCCTGTGCGCCATCAGCGTATAAGGCACCATCGATACCAAGCCGAAGGCTCATGATCTTTGTCGAATCTAAGAAAATGTAAGGAAGAACAAAAACCGTCAGCAATATCCCTGCTTCAAAAAGCAATTTTCGCTTTTGCAACCTGGTCGAATTCTGTGTAAAACGTAAATTAATCGTCGGAATATGATTTCGAAAAATTAGAGCAAGACTCAAACTAACAATAACTAGCAAGATATTAACTGATTCAATAGTGACTCCGCGCGGGATCAACCATGACGACCACAAAAGTATGCTTACTAATCCAAAAACAGGTGAAAACACTAGAATTTGGGCGAAATCAAATCTTCTTTTACCCAATGCTAAGGTCAAACCAAAACCAACCGAGAATAAAAAAAAGAAGATAGCAATCGATGTAAAAAAGCCATAAATCATGAATTTGGCTCTAATCTTGATAGACGCACATGCATATAGTAATGCTCATTCCAACTTTATTCCCAGAATCTGTTAAAATATGAACATATTGACTGTGAGTAGGCATAAATGAGCAAACTGCTGGTGATTATTCCCACCAAGAATGAAAAAAATAATCTAATCAAAATAGTAAAAATTCTAAACGAATCTTTAAAGGAAATCGACCATCAGATTATTATTTCAAATAATTCGGATCGTGATCTTAATTTAGATCTTTCGAACCTAGAAATCAAACAGTTAAAAACTCCAGAGAGATTCATAACGGCAGAACAACATATTTTCTGGGTGATTGAGCAAGTCACCTGCGAATACATCTGGTTCCTTGGAGATGACGATATTCCGATCAAAGAAGGAATCAAGCAGCTCGCTAAAATCGTGAATCAAGGAGGGTTTGATGGCTATGCATTTAATGGCCTCCGGGATAATCCCCGAAACGAAAAATCTGTCAGAATGGTAAACAATAATAAAAAATATCAAGGTAAAATCAAATACTTTTATATGAATAGTGGATTATTAAATGGACCAGCTTCTATCAGTTTATATGTCACAAAAAAAGAATTTCTTGAAAAGAGACACCTAACTGAAATTCAAGATTTAAACGCACCAATATATAGTCATTTAATACTATTTTTGCGAAGCCTTAGCAATGCTAACTTCGCCTATCATCCCATAAACATTATTAAACATCGTCAATCTGATGTTGGACAGAATAAAGAATTCAGCTCGAACTGGATTAAGTACGCTGAAGAATCTGGAAATATTTATCACTTTCCATGGACGTTAGGACTATTACGCAACATTAATTATCTAATCAAAAAAGGATCCATTGAAAAAGATTTCCTCTCAACTATTGTTGAGTCAGATCCAAGGAGTAGAAAGTATCAATTGCTTCCACAAATAGAGGACTATATTCGTCAAATTTTTGTGACTGGAAAAAGTCACTCAAGAGAAATTACAGAGAATGAACTTTTGGAACTCGAAAAATATCTTACAGAGATTCAAGGATTTAGTGAGGAAATACGATATATCGTTTCCTGCGAAGATCCAGTTAAGGAGATAATTAAACTTTATCCCCACATCAATCCTAAAGTGAGATATTTGCGTCATAAGTTAGAAGTTATTCAGTATTCAATTGCCGTTGTATTCAAACAATGGCTGAATGATGAGTTTTGGAATCTTGTAACAAAGATTTGGCCGTACATACCTAAATACTTGAAATCATCCTTGAGAAAATTTAAACATGCACTCAGGAAATTGAAGTGAACGCTTCAATTAGTTCCAAGGATTTAAATCATGTAATTAATCACTCGGAGTCATCCCTCACTGCTTTACATGGTGGAAACTTGCTTATTTCAGGTGCCTCGGGTTTTGTCGGCACCTGGCTAACCTCTTCGCTACTTTTTGCTCACAAAAGATTAGGTCTAAATCTACAAGTAACAGCAATCGTTCGAGATCGAAAAAGAATACTGAACCGACTTCACGAGGTGCCCGACAATTTCAAAATCCTGGAAATCGATTATTTACGAGAGCCTTCAATCGATTTGGAGCCCAATTTCACTCATATAATTCAATCTACAACGCCGTCCATGCCGAATAGTGGTTCTCTAGATCAAGGAAATGTTTCCCAAGTTAGTTATCGCTCCAATGAAGCTTTACTAAATTTAGCAAAGAATCACAAAACCCCTCCAATCTTTTGCCACTTAAGCAGTGGTGCGGTTTATGGGAGTCCTGAGAAAATAGTTGGTCCTATTGAAGAAAAGATTCCTTCAGAAGATAATTCTTCAATAAGTAAATATGCGTTCGTGAAGAAATCTTTGGAAAGTGATGTCGAAGAAGCGACTCATCGAGGAGATATCCGTGGTTGTAATCCAAGGCTCTTTGCTTTTGGAGGTCCCTTTTTGCAATTAGACGCACAATTCGCAATAGGTAATTTTATGCAGAATACAATTAAAAAAGAACCAATTTTGATTAAGGGTAACCCTTCTACACTTCGCTCCTACATGTATCCAGCAGATTTAGTCATTTTTTTACTGGCTTTGCTGAATAATCCAACCTTAAATCCGATACATATAGGTTCGAATGAAAGTACTTCGATGTTTGAATTAGCAACCTTATTTTCAAACTGTTTTGATTTACCAATTGAAATTGAATCTAACGTGGAAAGTGTTTTTTCTTCGTACTTTCCGAGTACAACAAAGACAGAAAAGTTCCTTGGAGTGGAACAGAGAATTTCTTTAGAAGATTCTGTAATTAGATGGAAAGATTGGCTAACCAACCAACCAAGGAACTAGACCAGATTTAGCATATTCAGAAAGTTCGTTTTTCTCACGCAAGGTATCCATTGGCTGCCAAAAACCCTCGTGATGAAATGCACGAAGTTGATCTTGTTTTGCCAATGTGGGCAATGCGCTTGTTTCAAAGGGGCTTGAATCAGATTCAATTAATTCAACAACCGAAGGTTCGACAACAAAGAATCCGCCATTGATCCAACCACCATCTGCATGTTGCTTTTCACCAAATTCTGTAACTTTGTCGCCATCTAATGTGAGCTGACCAAAGCGGGCCGGTGGCCGAACAGCGGTAACCGTGGCTTTTTTGCCATGATGGTCATGGAACTCAAGAAGCTTGGCAATATTCACGTTACCAAGTCCATCACCGTAGGTAACCATAATTCTTTGAGGCCCGATCTTTTCCATACATTTCTTAATACGGCCGCCGGTTTGTGTTTCCAAGCCGGTATCAATTACTTCGATAGACCAATCCGTTTTTAGATTTTTTACCCAATCAAAAATTACTTCACTCTTATATCCAGCAGCAACAACAAAGTCTGTAAAACCATGTTTCGCATAAACATTCATAAGGTGCCAGATGATGGGGTTTTCATCGAGTAGAACCATTGGCTTTGGTTTGTTATCTGTTTCCTCTGAAATCCTTGTGCCCAGACCACCGGCTAAAATTACTGTTTTCATTGTTTAACGCCCAGAATTTCATAGAGTGACGAAATCATATAGTCGAGCATTTTCTCTGTTAATCCAGGCCACACGCCAATCCAGAATGTGTCGTTCATGATGATGTCGGTATTAGTCAAGGTTCCTACAACTCGCTGAGGAGTATCAATGAAAGCAGGTTGGCGTAATAGGTTGCCACCAAACAAAAGTCTAGTTCCAATTTTTCGTTCATTGAGTGCTTGAACAATTTCATTCCGACTTACTTTAGAATCACTTTTTACTGTTAAAGCAAATCCAAACCAAGAAGGATCGCCGTGTTCTTGTGTTACCGGAAACATAAGAAAATCTTCTAATTTGGATAACCCATCACGAAGGTATTTCCAATTCTTTTTGCGCGCTTCCACAAAAGACGGCAAACGATCAAGCTGCGCTAATCCAATAGCCGCTTGGATGTCACCAGATTTTAAATTGTAACCAAGGTGTGAATACGTGTACTTGTGATCGTAACCTTCAGGAAGTCCACCGAGCTGCCACTCGTATCGCTTAAGACAAGTGTTGTCGCAACCAGGTAAGCACCAACAATCTCGACCCCAATCTCGAATAGACTCAATTATGGGTTTCATTGCTACTTTTTTAGCAAGAACCGCTCCACCTTCTCCTGTTGTGATGTGGTGGGCGGGATAAAAACTAAAGGTCGAAACATCGCCGAAAGTTCCTAGATTTTGTCCTCTGTACGTTCCACCGAGTGCATCGCAACTATCTTCGACTAGCCACAGATTGTGTTTCTTCGCTAACTCTTGAACCAAGTCGAGATTAAAAGGGTTACCAAGAGTGTGGGCCATCATGATTGCTTTTGTTTTTGGGGAAATGGCCGCCTGAAGTTGCTCGTCGTTGGCGCCATACGTACCTAAATCAACATCGACATAAACGGGCAAGAGTTGATTTTGAATTATTGGCGCAACGGTTGTTGGAAATCCTGCTGCAACAGTTATAACTTCATCTCCAGGACGGAGTCTGCGATCTCCCAATTTTGGACTTGTAAGTGACGTAAGAGCAATTAAGTTTGCAGAGGATCCAGAATTAACCATATGTGAAGTTCGCATACCAACAGTTTTCGCAAATTCACTCTCAAACTTTTCGGTGTAAGGACCCGCTGTTAACCAAAAGTCCAAGCTTGCTGAAACTGCTGCGCTTATTTCTGGTTTACCAAAGACTTTACCTGTGACGGGAATTGATGATTCACCAGCAATAAAGGGCTTGGGCGCATGTAGTTCGTTGGCTGCCTTTTCAACCAAATTATTGATATCGGCATCAAATTCAATTCCCAATTTGCACCCTTTCGCGCTTATAAATGTATAACTTCTTCATTTAATGACAAGTCGTAGACTACAGTTTAAGAGTGGAAAACAGAGTAGAAAAGGCTTTAAAAGCCCTAGACGGACCAATTTTGATAACCGGTCACACTGGTTTTAAAGGTACCTGGATGACCTTGCTCCTTGAGCAAATGGGTTTAGAAGTCGTAGGCATCTCATTGCCGGCGGAAGAAGAATCTTTGTATCAGCGAATGCAACGTGTAGGGAAAATTCCAGAAAACTTTATAGATATTCGCAACTTTGAGCTTACCCAGAAGAAAATTAAAGAGTTTGCACCAAGTGCTGTTATTCATATGGCGGCCCAGCCTCTGGTTTTAAACTCATATAAATCACCGCGTGAAACTTTTGATATAAACGTAATGGGAACAGCAAATGTTCTAGAAGCAAGTTTTGGAGCCAAAACTGTCAAAGCAGTGGTTGCTGTAACAACAGATAAAGTTTATAAAAATTCAAACAACAACAATAGATTCACCGAAAATGATGCACTTAGCGGTAAAGATCCCTACAGTGCCAGCAAAGTTGGTTCGGAAGCGGCTATTTCTGCATGGCAACAGATGGCTCTTGTAAACAATGGTCCGCGAGTTATATCAGTGCGCGCAGGTAATGTGATTGGTGGCGGGGACTTTGCAGAGAATAGATTGCTGCCAGACCTAATTAGAGGATTCAGCAAGAATGCAAGTGTTTCTGTTAGAAACCCACATAGCACTCGCCCCTGGCAACATGTCTTGGATCCACTCAACGGTTATTTGTTGGCTCTCGCACATGCACTTAAAGGCGGAAATGAAATTGCTTTCAATTTCGGCCCTTCAGAAGAAAGTTTGAAAGTTGAAGAAGTTGTTAAAATTGCTGCGAAATCTTGGGGGGATTCTGCAAAATTTATCTTCGATCAAGAAATGAATTCTGATAAAGAGTCGCTAACTCTCCAGCTCGACTCAACTTTGGCAAACAAAGTTTTGAATTGGAAGCCATCGTGGGATCAAAAAGCATCCATTATTTCTACGATGGATTGGTGGAAGAAGGTTTTACTCAACGATGTAAATCCATCTGAGGCTTGTTTGTCAGATATTAATTATTTATTAAATATATGAATAAACAATTATTTTACATTTACGCACCTGCAATCAGACTTAACTCTGCAGGTATTCGAGTGCTTCACTACCTATGTGATGCTTTGAATGAAACGGGTCAGGAAGCATGGTTAGTTTTACATAACCCTAAGGAAAATATTAATCCTGTTGACCCTGAACTAAATACACCAATAATTTCTCAGGAACAAGTTAATAAACATTTGGCTGAAGGACGTACGCCCACCGTCATTTATTCAGAAACAGTTCCGGGCAATCCATTAAAGGCAAAGCGCGTGATCAGATATTTATTGCACTTCCCAGGGGCTCTAGGTGGCACCAAGAAATTCAATGGTACTGAATGGTTGATTGCGTATTCAAAGAAAATAATGGACACAGTTGATGATTGCCATGAAGCCCTATTCTTGCCGGCAATTAAAACTTCAGAACTCCCACCAGTGTCCAAAAAAGATCCAAACCTGCATTTGATGTACGCCGGAAAGTACAAAGCGTTCGTTGGCGAACCAGCTAACCCATCAGAGTTTGATTTGCTCGAAATCCATCGAGATGGGCCGAAAAGGCAGTCGCGCACAGAGGTGCTAGAACTATTGTCTAGAGCCAACTCTATCTATGTGTGGGAAAACTCTTCGATCGCAACGGAAGCCGTTTTACTCGGCACGGTTTGTGTTTTTGTACCAAACCCATTTCTTGGTGAATTAATTGCTGATCACGAATTAGGTAGGAATGGGTTTGCAACTTCGTTAAACCCTGCTGAAATCGAACGAGCAAGAAAAACTCTTCCCAATGCCAAACCGCAATACGAGAAAGCTCAAAAAGAATTTAGAAGGCAGCTCGAAGATATTATAAATACTCACCAGAAATGGTCTGCAAATTTACCAACTCAGGAAAAAATGAAAATACCTGTTATCAGCTACACAATAAATCGACACAGAATCAGATTATTTTTTGCAATGCTAAAACATGAAGGCCCAAGAAAAACCTTCAGAGTTGTTAAAGAGTTTGGTTACCTACGTTTTAAATAATTATTGAATCTTTGTATTCAAAACTTTCCACCGCGATTCAAGCATATCAATTCTCTTTGCATCTTCCTGAGTGATGTGACCATAGTAGTCGCGTTTATTTGTTAGCCAAAGTAATTCAAAATGAACCGCATTTAATAACCCAGATTCGATGCTATCTTTTTTAACAGCATCTCCCGCAAAAACAACTTTACGTGTTTCAAAGCGAGTTAACTTTACGTCAGCAACCTCCCTGACTATAGAAAGTGCATCGATAGAAATTGCACCACCCATGACCAAATCTAAGTTTGATTCTTTACAAAGCTTCGCAGTTTCAATAACAGAATCAGTAACTTGACGAGAATCAACTCCGTCGCGGCTCAATCCAAGGGAACCTGAAAAATCTACACGACCAAAAACTATTCCTTCAACGCCGTCATTTGAAGACGCAACTTTTACTAATTCATCTCGGTTGTTAAATCCAGTGATTGTTTCCATATTAAAGAGAAAATCTGTGTCTTCTTTGTCTTCAGCTTTATAAACCAAATTTTTAGCCGCAATGTACTTTGTTAACGCGTACGGTGTTTCTATCATCGGAGCAACAATGTATTTAACACCAATTTGCTTTGCTTCAAGCAGGTCTCTGATGGCTTCACATCCACCAATTTTTACAGTAAGTGGTAATCCTGCTGTCCGTGCGATGTCTACTAATCTAAGGAGTTCATCCATTCTTGTGCCTTCAGCTTCAAATTCAGCCTTAACACTCACGACACCAAATTCAGTTCGCCCTCTTTCGAGGATCTCACACATTATGCGTTCTGTTTTATTCATATCGTTGGACTCACACTTCTAGATATTTGAATACAGCCAACTCTATATCATCAGGTAATTCAGGGGTCATTAAGTGCAATGGATTCGATTCCATTTGTCCGTTCTCGACCACTCTGCTAGAAATTTTAGGAAAATATGTCTGGTCAGGATCAATAGGAACCAAGAATGCACGGATTGAAGAATCCGCAAGCGCCTCTAAGAACATCGAATCCGCAAAAGAAGCTGGATTCATTTCAAGAGTTTCGATGCCATAAGCCTCAAACAATTTCACCCAATCAGGTAACCCAAGTCCTGTGGATGTATCACAACCAACGTACGCTCCATCGAAGTAGTTTCGCTGGGTCATTCTGATTGATGCGTAACCATTATTTGAATAAATAAAAATCTTTAAAGCAGCGCCCGAAACCACAGCAGTTCCCAACTCTTGAAGATTTTGCGCAAAACCACCATCTCCTTCAACAAGAATCACTCGTTTGTTCGGATTGGCATAAGCGGCACCAATTGCTCCTGATAAACCGTATCCCATACTTGCAAGGCCTTTATCCGAAACAATTATCTGTCCAGATTTTTGGTTGAAAGCTTGCATCATTGTGGTGAATGCCCCGCCACTACTGCAGGGAATAATCACATCTGAACCAGATAAGTGTTCGGACAATTTTTCAACAAAATCAAATGGATTTATGTATTCTGGTGAATTCGAATTAGCTAATTCGCTATTTGGAAGCAAAGTACGAACAGACTTGCCAAAGTCAATCCATTCAGCAATTTTCTCGACCTTGATTAGTACATCACTTTTTTTTAAAGAATCTAAAAAGCTTTTGGCATCACAATTAAATTCAAGATCGACTTTCGGATGTCCTTTTTTGATTTCAGATTGGTCGATTTCAACCTGGACTATTTTTGCAAGCGGTGCAAACCCCTGCCAATTAAAGCCACTTTGTTGAAGCCCAAGTCGAGTTCCGATTGCAATTATTAAATCAGATTGCTGAATCAAGATGTTAGATGCACGTTGTCCCCATGTGTTAGGCCTGCCCCAAAACAAATCATGTGAAGATGAAAAGCGATCAATACCATTCCAGGTTGTCATCACTGGAATTCCTAACTTTAGGAAGAATTCTTCATGTTCGGTTGCAGCTTTTCGGGTTAGGCCTCCTCCAACTAAAATTACTGGTCGCTTAGCTGAACTCATAAGAGAAATTAATTTTTGTATGGCAGTTGCATCAACTGAAGTTGCACCACCTTGGTGATCCTTAGAAACATTTTCTGCAGGAAAAACATAATCTGTAATAGCTTGAACATCCAAACAAATTTCAAGGAATATCGGTCCAGGTTTACCGCTTGAGCCTGTTCGAATTGTCTTTTTGAACTCACCTTCAGAAATTGGTGATTTGAGTTGACGTGAAATTTTCGTTATTCCTTCAACTATTGAAACGCCATCAATCTCTTGAATTCCGCGTTGTCGCAGATCGCCAGTCATTAAATCTGAGGTTTTTACCTGTCCCCCTATTATTAATAATTCTCTACTTTCGAGCCATGCACCCGCAATGCCGGTAACCGCGTTCGTGATTCCAGGGCCGGCGGTAACTAGAGCAAAAGATTTCGCACCACTACTTGTCTCGTTAAAGTACTCCACTGCAATAGCAGCAGCGACCTCGTGAACAACAGGCACGCATTTGAATCGATTCCTAGCAGAATTTAATAAATGCATGATGTTTCCACCAGCCACGAAAAAACAATGGGTATAACCCTCTTCGACTAACCAATCACACAAATTGTCTGCATATGTCTTATTTTTCATTTTTACTCAAATCTTCTATAACACGCTTGACCGAACGCAAAGCCTTCTCTAAATTTTCAGAATTTCTTTCAATTTCTATAATTTTCAATTCACCATTCAAGGATAGGATTAGTCTAAATTTTGATGAGATGTGCTTCTTGTCGCCAGAGAAAGCTGACTTAAAACTTTCATCATCAAAATTTTGAACTTCAGAAATGATTTGAGCTCTAACTGGCTGGAGAATTTTCCAGATTTCCGTACTTAATTCATCTTCAAGGTGGTTTTTTGATTCTTGATTAAAGTTGAGCGCAGCCAGCATTCCGAGAGACACTGCGATTCCATGAGGCACAGAAAATTTGGTTGCATTTTCAAGAGCATGTCCAAACGTGTGTCCAAAATTAAGTAATTGCCTTACTCCGGTATCAAACTCATCTTCTTCTATAAACCACTGTTTGGACATCAAAACATGTTTAATGAGGTTTTCTCCATTTGTACTATTCAAATCGTCAAAATCCTTGTAAAGATCTACAAAACCTTGAAATTCTGTTTGGCCACGGGCATAGCAGATTTTAATAGCCTCACTGAGGCCGCAAGCGAGAGCTGTTGGGTTTAAAGATTTTGTAACTTCTAGATCAATTAAAACGCTTGTTGGTGGATAGATGTTTCCAATCAAATTCTTGAAATTACCGCTATTTATGCTGCTCTTTCCACCGATGCACGAATCAAGTATTGCCATGGTTGTTGTCGGGAAATATTGCCATTTAATTCCGCGCATGAATAAAGAAGCTACTAAAGTAGAAATATCTTGCACATATCCACCGCCAATAGCGATTAGATTAGTTTTGCGGTTAGCTTCAAGCATCTTTAGTTGTTCGATAATAAATTCACACGTCTGTAAAGTTTTGGTACTTTCATTTGCGTCAAGAAAGATGATACGTTCAAAATTCGCTGGCATGTATGTCTTCACAGCTGAATCTGCAAGAATTATAGAATTTTCCGGAGAGAGTTGAGATATCAGGTTTCTTCCGATTGTTACGGCGTAAGATCCTTTTTCACTTTGAATTTCTAGCTTAGACATTTCTGGAAATTGTCCAAGCGTTGTCGACAGTTATTGATTGCCCATTAATTCCTTGGGAATTTTTCGACGCTAGAAATTCAGCGACTCTAGCAATTTCTTCTGGGCGAACTAATTTCTTGCTCGGGGTCTCATCAATGATCTGGTTTACCTGTTCTTGAGTTAGATTTTTACGTGTCATCGGAGTGTCGATAATTCCAGGCAGTACTCCATTTATAGAAATATTCACATCACCTAATTCGCAAGCCATAGATCGAATAAACCCACCAATTGCAGCTTTACTTGAAATATAAGCCGATTTATTTTTACGGGCAACATTTTCCCAAACAGAACTAAATACGACGAGTCGGGCACCTTCACTTATTGAATTGCCATTAAGCAGAGTCTTCAAGGTTCTTGTTACAAAGATAAAATTTGCTTCCCAAATTTCATCCCACTGCTCTTGGTCCATGTCTTTAAAAGTGGATGTGTGGTTAGCGCCTTGAGCCCAAACAATTGCACTTAGATTTGCATAATCACTTAACTTCTCTACATTTCGATCGGACGTCAGGACATTCCATCCTTTTGTTGCAAAATGTTTCGCACATTCTGAACCCAGTGTTCCTGAGGACCCGAAAATTAGAACGTTATCCATATATGTAAAAGTATAGGAATTTCACCTAAAAAGGCCTACCTAGGCCGTCTACGACGCTGACTTGAATTCGGACGTGGACGCTTTCCACCGCTGCGCGCAGGTCCACGGGACTCAGTAATCGGTGCTACGTACGGGATTCCACTTGGTTCTTGGGCTCCGGTGATGGTCATTAGTTCAGCATCATTTGGCTTTACGCCAACGAATTTAGGTGTGACACCGGCGCGAGAAGTTAATCCTTTAACTGATGTTTGTTGTTTTGTTGTTGCAAGGACCACTACTCCACCAGCTTCACCGGCACGTGCTGTGCGGCCAGAGCGGTGTAGATAATCTTTGTGATCTGTTGGTGCATCTACGTGAACAACAAGTGAAATGCCGTCGACGTGGATACCGCGGGCTGCGACGTCGGTTGCGACGAGGGCTGCGTTTTCTTGCTCTTTAAATAATTTGAGTGTGCGCGTGCGAACTGCTTGTGATTTTCCACCGTGCAGAGCACCGACAGGTACGCCAGCTTTTGCGAGGTTGTCGGCAAGACGATCTGCGCCGCGTTGGGTTTTAACAAAGAGAATTGTTTTTCCATTGCGTGCTGCGATTTGTGCGGTGATTAAATCTTTATCACCTGGGTGCATAACAAGAACGTGGTGATCCATAGTTGATACGGATGCACGGTCGTTTTGTAGTGAGTGTGTCTTTGGGTTCTTTAGGTATGACTTAACGAGTGAGTCAACACCGCGATCAAGAGTTGCTGAGAAGAGCAGACGCTGTCCGCCCATTTTTCCTTGATCTAAAATCTCTTTTACAACTGGCAAGAAGCCCATGTCAGCCATTTGATCTGCTTCATCAAGGACTGTGATCTCGAGATTATCGAGTTGAACTTCTCCGCGATTAAGTAGATCGATGAGGCGACCAGGTGTTGCAACAAGAATGGCAGTTGCTTTGCGCATTGCAGTGATCTGCTTGGCATATGGCATGCCACCAGCGATGACTACTGATTCGTGACCGATTGCGCGAGCAAGAGGTGTTAGAACTTCATCGATTTGTTGTGCAAGTTCGCGAGTTGGTGTGAGTACTAAAGCAAGCGGCTTGTGGGGCTTTGCTTGCTTGTTTTGTAGGTTATTAAGGAGGGCTAAACCAAATGCAAGAGTTTTTCCTGACCCTGTTTGTCCGCGACCCAAGATGTCGTGACCTTTGAGTGCATCAGGAAGTGTTGCAATCTGGATAGGAAATGGTGATGTTTTACCTTGTGCAGTAAGTGCATTGATAAGAGGTGCTGAAATACCTAGTTGTGTCCAGGTTGTGTTTGTGTCAGTTAGCGTTGCACTGGTTGATGTTGTCGGTGTTGGATCGACGATGTAATTATCGTTCGCGCCAAAATCAACAGCTTCACGGGTGTGTGTGCGTGGGTATGCAGTGGTTGATTTCTTGCCGCTGTATGACTTGTTTACTGTGCGTGAGTCAGTTGTTGAGCGTGGTTTGAAAGTTCTTTCGCCTCTGTTATTCGCACGTGTTGTATCTGGGCGCTCTGTCTCTGGTTTGCGTGGCTTTTGACCAGGGATCCATTTAGTGCGCTTTTGTGGGACAAAGTTTGGACGACCGTCATTGGATGGGTCCGCCTTCGCCGCTTCGCGGCGTGTAGTCGGACGAGTGTCAGATTGCTTGTAGTCGGCTTTTTTGAACTCTGATTTTTTATCGCTCTTTTTGAAAGTTGTCTTCTTGTATTCACCGGAGCGGTATTCAGTTTTCTTAAATGTGCGCTCTGTTTTTTCGGCGCGCTCAGCGCGTTCAGCGCGTTCAGCGCGTTCTGTGCGCTTTGCTACGAATTCATCGGCGCGTGAAGTTGTCTTTGCCTTTGGTGCAATCTTTTCTTGGTAGCGCTTTGCACGTAGCTTTGAGCGTTCTAGGTTGCGCTCTTCTTTACGTGTTGGAGTTCCCTTTGGACCATCGCTGTAACGGCGAGTAGTTTTCGGCGCATCTTTTTTAACTGCGCGTACTTCTTTATCTATTGGGTTAAATGTTGATTTAGTGGATTTAGCAGCGTTCTTCTTTGTGCGCGGCTTTCCAGCTGAGGCTGCGCGGCGGGCTTTTCCAGGGGCAGCAGTACGTGGTTGTAGAGACATGATTTTTCCGTTTACCAATCGAGAGACAAGCGCGTCTCGATCAAGATTGGTGCTTAAGACTCGCAAGTAAGTGTTTTATAAACACTTTGGGGGAAGAGCTTTCTTTCGGATGAAAGAACGTGCTAATTCTAGCGTGGATTATTGGTGCTCTTTACCAGGGGTGTTTTTAGCTTATGCGCGCTGGGAAATAGAGAAACCAACAGGTAATTCGAGTCTGTTGGTTTTAAGTAGTGATTCATTGGTCAAGATTGAATGTGTTGTGTCATCGGCAACGATGATGCCGCCGGAGAGAATAACTGAGCGTTCGCAGAGTTCGTATGCATATGGCAGATCGTGAGTGACCATGACCATTGTGATGTCCAGTGAGCGCAGAATGTCAGCTAATTCGCGTCTGCTCGCTGGGTCCAGATTTGATGATGGTTCATCTAGTACAAGGATTTCAGGCTTCATTGCAAGAACAGTTGCTACTGCAACGCGGCGGCGTTGGCCGAAAGATAAGTGATGTGGTGGGCGGTTTTTGAATTCGCTCATGCCTACTTGTGCAAGTGCGTTATCTACGACTGCATCTAGTTCTGCGCCGCGTATGCCCATGTTGTAGGGACCAAAGGCGATGTCTTCACCGACTGTTGGCATAAAGAGTTGATCATCTGGATCTTGAAAGACGATGCCGACTTTAGAGCGGATCTCTTTGAGTGATTCTTTATCTTTTGCATCTACTAGCTGGCCTGCAACGTGGACAGAGCCGTGTGCCGTTGGATGGATGCCGTTCATGTGCATGACAAGAGTTGTTTTACCTGCGCCATTGGGGCCAAGCAGCGCAACGCGCTCGCCTTTTTGAATTGTGAGGTTCACACCGTAGAGCGCTTGTGTGCCATCTGGGTATGCGAATGCAAGATCTTTAATTAATAAGCTCGGTGCACTCATACTTAGAATCCTAACGCCATAGTTGTCAAAAAGATTAGTGAAGCAGTAATCGGAAGAGTAAGAGAGCGCAACCAAAGAGTCAGTGGGATATGTGGTGGTTCATCGTGAGGCAATACACCGGTGTAACCACGAGAGAGCATTGCAAGGTGGACTCGTTCACCGCGTTCGTAAGAACGAATGAAGAGTGCACCAGCAGCTGTTGCTAGAACTTTCCAGTGCTTGATTCCAGTTGCTTCAAATCCGCGGGATTCGCGAGCAACTTTCATGCGTTCCATTTCATCGTTAACAACATTTACATAGCGCAACATAAAGGATGCAATCTGCACCATCAGTGCTGGAAGCTTCAGACGTTCTAGTCCGCGCAAGATCTCGCGAGCAGTTGTGCTTGTGGAAAGAATGATTGCGGTGATTACGCCGAGTGTTCCTTTAACGAATATGCCTGTGCCAGCGAGCAAACCTTCGCGATATAAATTAAGGCCAGCGACTTCAAATCTTTCGCCTGTGCCGAAGAAAGGCATTAAGAGCGCGAAGAAGATGAAGGGGATTTCGATGAGTGCGCGCTTAAACATAAGAGTAAATGGGATTTTTGCTGCAGCCACAGTGATGAGAAGAATGACGAAATAGCCAATAAAAGCAGCCCATTGCTGGATAGGCGTTGAGACGGCGATCAAAATAAAAAGAAGCGCTGCAACTATTTTTGCGTGCGAAGGAAGCGAATGAATTACCGAGTGGCGGTGAAGATAAAGTCTTTCTCCAACATCATGGCCATGGTGATGTCCATGATGTTGCTCAATTTTCATTGCTTAAGCGTCTTTTTTGGTTTGCGGGCAAGAAAAGTAAATAGAAGGCCACCTACGATTGCAGTTCCGATAACGCCGATAACGCCTGCAACGCCAACTGATGCGCGTTCGTTTTCGATTCCCTTTACGCCGTAATCAGCGAGGACGCCATCAGCGTTCGTGTGCTCTTTTGCAGTGTCGAGGAATCCAATATCTTGGGCAACTTTTTCTAGACCATCTGGATTAGATGATGCGTAGAAAGAAACTACGCCAGCTAGAAAGAGTGAGACGACAAAACCGCTGATTAGAAACTTTTTATTCTTATCCACGGCGAATCTCCAAAACTGTTGCATTGCCTTTCCATCCATAAACCAAATCGCTGCGGCTAGCAAGAACAGCGCTGACTGTTAGGCCAGTAATTAGCGCTTCTCCGATACCGATTAGCACGTGTGTTCCGACCATTGCACCGAGAACAGTTGAGACAGAAAATGTTGCGTTGGCACCCATTGCGTATTGAAGAGTGAAGCCGAGCGCTGCAGCTGGAACAGAGATCAGTGCACCGATTGCTGATGCGATAACGATTGATGCTTTGCCACGTGGAAGAATTTTCTTAACGAGAAGAAATACTGCATAACCAACCCAGACGGCGATGATGCTCATGTTAAATGTGCTTAAGCCGAGAGCGGTAAGTCCGCCATCTGCAAAGAGAAATGCTTGCATGACGAGTACAACAGTGAGTGCAAGAGTTGCAGCCCACGGTCCGACTAAGACGGCTGCGAGCGCGGCACCGATCAAGTGACCACTTGTTCCTGCAACAACTGGGAAGTTCAGCATTTGAACAGCGAAGATAAAGACTGCGGTTAATCCGGCTAGTGGTGCGCTCTTTTCATCTAGTTGAGCGCGTGCACCCTTAAGGGATGCGGCAACGCCTGCGGCGGCAAGGCCGGCAAAGATGGCCGAAGTTTGGACATCGATGAACCCGTCAGGAATATGCATGGGACAAGGTTAATGCAAATCATTTGCATCTGCATCTTGAAGGCAAGAGGGGAAGATTCACAGGC
>Ga0315903_10001680_pt1 | contig 33642 bp, 53 predicted proteins | sample LakEriMetagenome_7_FD_203524 | JGI IMG/M metagenome (GOLD analysis project Ga0315903, IMG submission 203524) | Freshwater fungal communities from buoy surface, Lake Erie, Ohio, United States - Buoy 2 MA119 | ecosystem: Environmental > Aquatic > Freshwater > Lake | place: USA: Lake Erie, Ohio...
ATTCGGATCTCCTCGATTTTTTGTTGTTCTTATCTTCGCAGTGGTGTCACGAACGGATCAAGTTGATACCAGCCAGGAAACCGAATGCCCTCCGATTTTGTCGGAGGGCATCAGGTTTTGATTTGTTCTTAAGCGTTGTTGCTCTTCAACAGAACGACCGCATCCTTGTTCCAAGGAGTTCCACCTAGACGAGCCAAGCCGTAGAAACGGACATTCGGCGCGGCAGTGTAAGGATCTCTAAGGATCGATACAGAGCGGTGAATAGCAGCGGCGTAACCCTGGCGAAGATCACCGAATGCCACAGGGAAGTTGGCGGCACCAATAGATGGAGCATCATCAACTTCAACGACCGGCTTACCTAGAATGTAGAATGAGCCGTTGCGGTTCTCAACGAGGGGAGTGTTGTTTAGGTTTGGATAGGCGAAACCGATCACAGAGGCAAGAGTTGCCGGTGATAGATACCACTTAGCATTTGCGCGAAACTTCTGCGGAAGTGCGAAGAATGTTGCTAGGAATGAGGTGTTGGATAGCGCACCAGCCGACCCAGATAGCTGGGTTGAGTAAGTTGAGCTAGCCACGAAGATACCAGCAGCCTGTTGGTTTCCAGAGCCGGTTCCAGTTGCGATCTGGTTCTGGAATTTTTCAGCAAAGTCGCCATAGATGCTCTCTGTGACCCAAGTCTCGGCGCCTTCAACGCTGTCCAAGAATTGCTGGGATGCGCGCTGGTCGGTGTAGAGGTCGAATGCTTGGAGAGTTCCATTGGTGAATGTTGGCTCTGTCTGCTGGGTTCTTGCTCCGGTTTCGGTTGCGTTAGCAACGGTTCCGTGAGTGTCCTTGCGAGGTAGGAACACAGTTGTGTCGCCCGAGATGTTAAACACAGTTACATCTTCTAGCAGAGGACTAATCTTGCGGAATTTTTCGATTAGTGGAGCATGGATTGGTTCTGGAACAACGAAACCACCATTAGCATCAGTTCCGGCGATCAGTGTGGCACGATCTTCAGCACCGGTTTTGATGAATGAACGGAATGCGGTTGCTTGCTTGTCTGCCTCGGCAGTTTCACCAAGACGACGGCCATCCTGGGCAATTGCCCTGGCTTCCTCGATCTCGGCATCTCTTGCCTCAACACGTAAGCGGTCAAGCTCTTCAAGCTTGCCAGTGATTTTCATTAGCTTGTCGCGGTCTTCCTGGACAAGTTGATCGCCCTTAGCAGCAAGATCGGCACCAATCTGGCGCAACTCCTCTGCCTGGCGGTCGATAGCACGATAGTCCATGCTAGTTTCCTTTCGGTTTGTTAGGGATGAACCCGAAACCTGGAACGAATGTCTGGGTTCGGGATTGGGTTTTTCCGGTCGCGCCGACCGATGACCGATCATTCTCTGCTGATGAGCCACCAGCCAGAATGTCGGAGCCTGTTCCGGCGTTGGCTATGATTTCAGCCTCCACCAAAGTCGTTGTGAGTGTTTCCTCTTCAAATGGTTCGATACCCTCAGCCTCAACTTGATCTTCATCAAAGTTTGGATCAACTGATTTGATGACCGAGCCGATCGCATCGATAGCAGTTTCGATCTGGCCGACAGCAGATTTGAGAACCTGCTCATTAGCATCAGATAGAACACGACCTGCCCGAGTTTCCAATTTAGCGGCATTAGCCAAAGTTTGAGCCTGTGATCTAGCCTCGGCAGTTGTTTCCGGGTAGGCAGGCATCGAGGTGACGGTTAGTTCGGAGATGCGAGCTTTGATGATTTCCCGACAGACGAAACCATCCTGGACGAACCAGCGGTCATCATCAACGAGCATCCTGTAAGAACATCCCCTGATGTCGCCTCGGTCCATAGACACCCGAAGATCTTTTGCCCAAGATGTTTCCGGAGGGAATGCTGTGAATACGACACCCCTCTCATCCTGTGTGGCGATCATAGTTCCGGCCGAAACCCGACCAAGGACTTTATCGGTAGCGTGATCAAAGAGAGCAACCAGATCAGGATCTAATTCGACAGAGCCAGGGAGCATTCTCTCGCGGAAACCACCAAGATCAACCGACCAGCTGTTAAATAAGATGGCGCGACCATTGATGCGAGATTTACCTCCCTCGGTGACGAACCGAAGTTCGCCCGAAGAATTGGCGCGGATCTCTGTGGTCATTTGAGTGGTTCCTTCCATGGTTCTATGTTTGTCTAGGTGTCACATTACTGATCAGCTTGATCAAGTTTTTCGGTTTCCCTGTAAGCCCAATCGCGGGCAGAGATAGCACCCTCCCGATCAGGGCCACCACCCCAGAGGAGCATGGCTACCAAGCCGGGACCAGGATAGTCCGGATCATTAGGATTAGAGTTTTTGGGAGCATCCAGATCAACCAAGTGGCGATCTATCCATGGCCCGATCTTGCGGATTTTATTTTCCGAAACTCGACCGGCAGCAAGTTCTTTGGCATCCCGAATGGTAGCCGGGACTAAACCATCTCCACCCTTGCCCTCTTCATAGTAAGCCAAGCCCCTTTTGGCATTGTTTTGGACATAGTTTGGAACGTTGATGTCCCCAATTGCCCGATCTTCCAAAGCCTGGGAAACGATTGCCGATGGATCAATCTCCAAGCCGGAGAGAGTTAGAGCTCTGATGATCGGAGGGAGGACTTGTTCCATAGCCCAAGTTTTTGTTGTTTCGATGTCCCGACCCCTTTGTTGATCTTGATCAGCCCTTAGCCGGATGCGATTGATGGCATCCTCGATGATTGGAGCTAGGGCATCCCGAGAATTAGTTGAGGGAGTTTCAGGAAGAATTTGAGCAGGAGATTGGTTATCGGTTGAGGGAGTAATAGCCGAGGCAGCAATCATGTTGAGAGGGACTAAGTATTCATCCCCTCCCTCATAAGGATCAAGATCTTCGAATGCCCTGGCCTCATTTCGGTTGATCACGCCAGCATTGATGAGAGTGTTATAGCCAGCGGTCCTTGTGGCATAGTCCCCTCTTAGGATCGCATCCACGTTAAACCGGACATAAAGCTCTTCCTCGCCAGTGGTAAAGAGTTTCCGGGTTGTTCTCTCGTAATCAACCGCGATCGGTGTGATTGTGTGTTGGGCGAACCAAAGTCCAGCCTGTTCGGAGTTTGTATAAGTTCCATGGGTCCAATCTTGGACAAGTGGAAGAGGCACTCGATAGATGCGACAGATTTGTTCGAGATACCATCTCATCTGGCCAGTGAGATCAGCATCTTTGAGGGACATCTGGTTTTGTTTGACTTTGATGCCCCGATCAAAGATGCGAGTTTTTCCAGCCCCGATGACCCCTTGGGTTGTTGCTAGTGATGCGGCAATAGCTTTGATGTCGTCACCGGTGAGAACGCTGTCGGTTTCCAGGTAAGTTGGGAAGTGTGTCCCATTGTTGAGGAAACGGCCAAAGAATTGTTCGGTTGCTATTGATAGCCCGATTGTGTCCTTGATGAGATCAATTGGTGAGCTAGCCTCCAAAGGATTTTTGAGGAATGGGCCACGATGATGGATGAGATCTTTTGTTGAGTAAGTTCCGGCGGGAGTTATTTCATCGCCCTGGTAACGATAGGCGATTTTCCCGTTTGTTGTTCTGATCTCTGGGTTTGAGCCGAAGAGTGGCCAGAGTTCGAATGGCCGGCCGTTGCGATAGATAACTCTCCAATAAGCGTTTCCAGTGATGTCCTTGCGAATTGATGTCCATCTTTGGAGTTCGCCTCCGGTCATAAGATCATTTGGGCGATCGAATAAGAGCTTGGCAACCGGATGATCAGTTATGGCCAGGCGTTTGCGATCTTGCTTTTGGAATACGCCACCGGGAAGAGTGGAGAATGTTTCGGCCCGAACCTCAATACAAGAGGCGACAGCAACCGAGGCCAGAGCTGTTTCAGGAGTGACCCTAACACCAGAGGCGGAAACAGTGCCACCATAGAAGAACGCATTGGCAAGAGCATCCAGGGCATCACGCTTTTCACCACGACCGCGGAGAGCAGTAAAGGGATTTAGAGGCATCCGATCAGTTCCTTCTCTGTGGAGATCGTTATAGTCAAGTTTCGCCTAAGTGTCACGCTATAAACTTACATCCAAAGAATAGATGCCTCCTGTTGAGGCGAATGATGGGCCACCAATTGACCATTCACTCTCGGCGATGTGAGCAGCCATGGCCAGAGCAACGGCAGCATCGATGTTGTCGAATTTGGAAACTTTGGTCATTCGCCAGCCTGATGGTGGAATTTCCTTAGCCCCAGCATTGAGAACGTGTTTGGTGAGTAGAGGATCGCCCCCATGTTTTATTCGACCAAGCTGGATGAGATCATAGAGGTTCATTGAGGCAGGGATCATTCTGTTGGCGTGTTGAGGGAAGTCCTCAACAGGTAAGCCCTCCCGAGAGAGTTCATCCATGATCGCGAAGAGGTGAGCCGGATCGACTACGATACGAGTGACGTTATAGTCCCGATGTAGTTCGCGGAGAATTCTTTTAAGTTCTTCAAAGTCCAGGAGGCCAGCCTCTGGATCAGCCTCGAATGACCAAGCTTTGACGTTATGGATACCATTTTCATCTCTTTGATCAAGGACAACAGCAGTTTTATCTCGGCGAGGAGCAGCATCAACGCCGATCACGCATGGCTTTTCGAGATCAATAGTTGGTTGATCAGAACATAGTTCCCAAGCTTTTTCGTTAAATGCGCGAGCATTGACCCCAGTGGTTGGAGTGAGATTGAGATGTAGCCTCTGGAATACCGGAAGAGGAAGAGCCTGGAATTGGCTTTTGAGCATGTCCTCTGTTATCCAAGAGGCAGGATTAGCTTTGCGCCAAGTTTTAGGATCAGCAGGATCATCGGTTTCCTTAGCCCCTTGCCAATAAACGAATGCCCTTGGATCTTGCGCCCAAAGTTGCCTAAGTTCATCCAAAGTTCCACCAGGATGGGCGGCGGCCGTAGTAATAGCAACGAACAGGCCCTCTTCACGACCGACCATTCCAGTGACCATGCTCTCGATCATTTCGAGGTTTTTCATAACATGGACCTCATCCCCAGAGGCAAAGCTTGGGTGAAACCCTTGGGAAGTGTCGGCATCGAATGGCAACGCGCGGAATGTTGCGCCTGTTTCAACGACTTCTATGACCGATCGATAGATTTTGGTTGATGCCCTCAATAGTGGATCAGCATTGATCATTCTTTTGGCAGTGTCGAAGATGATCGCAGCCTGTTGCCTGGTTGTTGCGAACGCGTATTGTTCCCCTCCATAAACCGGTTCGGCGTAAAGATGATAAAGATGGAGCATGGCCGTCAATTCCGATTTGCCATTCCATCTTGGTATTCCATAGAGAGCTCTTTTGATTTTCCTTTTACCTGATCGGTCGAGTTGCCCATAAGTTGGGAGGATCATGTTTTCCCATTGGAATGGTTCCAGGATGAATGGTTTTCCAGCCCATCGGTCCTTCATGTGGCGGACATGAAGTTCGGAGAACCGAGCAACTCTTTGAGCTTTGGCAAGTCCTTTTTGAGAGTATTTTTTTCGGGTCATTTTTTAGGTTTGTCGATGGCTTGGTTGAGTGTTGAGAGCAGGGACATTCCACTAATTTCCATCAGGCCCAATCGAATGCGAGCTGCCGGAGTAAGCCCAAGAGTTTCGGCATAGCGGAGCATTGTGGCGGCAGCATCTTTTTGGATCTTGATGGATGGGTTTGGCATTGGGCCATTTGGTCCTTTGACTAGAATGCCAAATTGTTGGATCTGATTAGAGGCTTGGGCATGAACATAAACAGCCACACAATAAGCCTCCAAAGCCGGGAGGAATGACGATCGCATGTTGTTAGCCCCTCCAAGATCTTGGACAATAGTTCGCCAGACATCATGAACCTCCTGGGGAATGTTACTTGATGGCGGGAATGTTTCCGGTGGAGCCTGAATTGCTATTGGTGAGATCTGCCGAGCTTTTTTGGCCTCGCCAGGTAGAGGTCGGTTTCCGGTTTTCCGAGTGGCTCTTTTAGGATCAGCAGGTCGCCCCTTAGTCATTAGTTTCACCGAACCATTGATCAGCAATTGCCCGAGCCACAACCTCCATCATTTTGGGAGGAACAGACATTCCGACAAGATACTTGCCGATCAATTCCCCTCTGGCCTCATAGTCATCAGGAAACGAGCCGATACGTTTAGCCTCGCGGAATGTTAGAGATCGGCAGGTGTCCCAGTGTCGCAGAACATTGGATGCTGTGAGAGTTGGAGCAGGTTGTTGATCATTGATGCGAATGATGTTAAACCCAGAATTCCGTTTTTCCAATTCGATGGTGGCCACAGAATAAGGTCGCCCCTTAGCTGTTAGAGGCCACCATTTGAGATCGAATGGAGCCGGTGAAGTGTGAGCAATTTCGGCATCAGTAAGATCTTGGACATCGGAACAAGCTTCCCCAGCAGTGACCCATTTGGATGATGGATTGAGAGTTAGAGGTGGAAGATCTAAGTCCTCCCTAGATGCTACGAAGAACACTCTCTCCCTTTTTTGGGGGACAGAACAATCAGCAGCATTGACCAGGAACAATTGGGGACGATAACCGATCTGCCGGAGCCGTTTCATAACAGCTTGGACATAACCCCGAGCATTGCCATGGATCATGCCCTTGACGTTTTCCGCGACAATAACTTTGGGCATTAGCCTCTCAACGAGATCAAGATAGTCGAAGAATAGGTCATCGAGAACCTGGACGGCTTGCCCCTCGCGGAAGTGTTTTTCCCGACCCCAAGCTTTTTCCCTAGAACCGGCCATCGAGAATGTTGAGCAGGGAGGAGAACCATCCAAGATGTCCAGATCAAAGAGTTCGGGAGGAAGTTCCATTGTGACCAGATCTTTGATTGGAGCCTCGATGAAGAGTTTTGGTTTCAGGTTTTTTTCATAGTGCCAGCGCATTTCAGGATCGATGTCGTTAGCCCCGATGAGATCATAACCAGCCAATTTGTAGCCCATTGATGAACCACCACCACAAGAGAACGTTGAGAATACTTTTCGGCCATTCTTAGGGATGAGATCAAGATCGGACAATAGCCAGGAGGATGGGTTTTTAGCGGGCATCGAATTCGAACCCACATTCCGGACATTGATGATCAAAGTCAAAGCTATCCACATCGATCTCTTTGGTTGAGTTTTGTTGTGGTTCTGGGGAGCCTGGGAGTTCGAAACCAAGAGAGCCGGGAGTAAAGCCAAGATCGGTGAGAGCCTCTAATTGAGCAGCAAGGAGAGGTTGGTTCCATTTGGCTAGTTCGGCCGATCGATTGTCGGCGATGGCGAATGCTCTTCTTTGTTCCTCGGTCCATTGATCAGGAACGATGATGACTTGGATCTCTTCCCATCCCAGCAATTTAGCGGCTTGGAGTGTTCCATTACCAGCCAGCACGATGTTGTCGGAAGTTATGACCACAGGTTTCCTTTGACCGAATTGAGCCAAGCTCTCGGCCAGGAGATTGATGTTCCTCTTTGAGTGTGACCGAGCATTGTCGGGATCAGGGATCAGATCGATAACCGGATAAGTTTGTATTTTCATTCCTGTGAGCCTCTCGCAGATCGGTTCCAATTGTGACCACATTTTGGACAAGTGATGATTGGGTTTTTAGCTGTTTTATCGGTTTGGTTTTTTTCCGTTTCAGGATCTATGTCTGCTACCGGAACAGTTGGGAAACCGATCTCATTGATGTTCCAGCCAGCATCATTGAGATCGACAAGTTGTTTGGCCAGAACATCAGCATTCCATTCGGCTAGTTCGGCAGTTCGGTTATCAGCCAGAGCATAAGCCATGGCATCAGCATCCGACCAATCAGCCGGAGTTCTAACGACATCAATAGTTTTCCATCCAAGCCGGTGAGCAGCCGTCAAAGTGCCATTGCCAGCCAATACTTTATTGTCCTGGGTTATGACGATCGGTTTGACTTGACCAAAGTTTCGAAGTGAATTAGCTATGGCCACCAAGTTAGTTTCATCATGGAGCCTGGCATTGTTTGGATCAGGAATGAGCAGATCGATTGAGATGTTCTCAATTTGTAGCGGTTCGGTCATTGTTGCCTCTCTGTTGGGAATAGTTCATTGATTGCCGAGGTTATAGTGTCCCCAAGTTTAGAACATCGCCAGGCAAGTTCTGGCCGAGCTTGTAAGCCAAGCCGGAGCAGAGCATTGCCGATCATAGTGGCCTCCAAGATTGACCGAGCAATTTGTTCATCGACATTGGTTGAGGAGATGGTCACAGTTACAGGAGCCGGTTGATCAGGGATGGATTGGAGATCAATAGAGTTTCGCCGGCGATGAGCTTTGAGCCGGCAATTTGGGGAGGCGTATTTAGGAGCCGGACCGGTGCGGCCAGATCGGACGACCGGTTGATCACAACCACAAGAGCATCTGGGAACCTCGACCATGATCTAAGTCTGCCCGAAGTGTCACGAAACCCGTTTCATCAACACGCCAAAGCCGTTTCACCAAATTCCCAATTTCGGGGGAGTGCGACTTCTGCTGGCTAGGGCAGGGTCGGCTTGTTGGATTGTAGTGATTACCCCTCCCCTCCCCCATGGGTTGATTTAGAGCCTGTTTAGAGGTGTTTTTGCGATCATTCCCAGGAGTGTTTGAGCCATCCCTCTTCATGAGCTTGTTTCGGGTTGGTTGTGACCCAGTGATGGCATAGCCGGCAGAGCAGAGCCAGGTTGTCGCGATTTAGGATTGAGCCTCCCCTAGCGCGGGACTTGATCTCATGGACATCGGTTGCCCGAGCCTGATGGCATCTTTGGCAGGCAGGTTGATCGAGTAGGAGTTCTTTGACCAGAGGGATGCGGTGTTCGCGGTAAAGCTTGGCGGTTTTATTTGACCGGCGGCGGATCGTCATTCCCTAATTCTAGGGATTGGGTAACACCGAGCCGGATGTGGTAGTTCTGGCATTGAGAACAGTATTGGATGAATGTGGTTGTTCCAAGCTCTTCAAGCCTGTGAGAGATCTGGTTGAGGATGGATTGGGCGATTGTTTCGGTTGGGTATTTAGTTAGCCGGCAGGTCATTGGGTTTAGGTTCCTCCCGATCATTGAGCCATTCGCAGTTTGGGCAGGTGTAGCTTTTACCCATAGCCAGTGGTTGATCAAAGTCCTGGTGGCAGAATTCGCATTGGTATTGGAACGGATAGCATCTGGCGCAATAAGTATTTCCACAGCCGAACGTCATTGATCTTTTCCCCATCCTTTTCCTTGGAACACTATGCCAGGAGCTTGATAGATGCGGGTCATAAGTGTTTGGCAGTTTGGGCAGTGCGGGATTGGAAGTTCCATTGCGATCGGGATTGTTTCGGTTTGGATGGCATCGCATTTGAGGCAGGCGAATTGATAGGTTGGCATTTGTTTCCTTAGTCGAGATCTGGATCTGGTCGGAAACCAAGATGGAGTTCTGGGTTCCGGTTGTCGGTTGGTGTTAGTTCGGTTGTGGATGAGAGATTAGGTCGGTCCATTTGTTGTGGCGGGCAGGTGTGTTCTTTACGCCAAGCTCTGATCAGGTTGAGAGCATTGGATTGATCGGTTTCGAATTCCGCACCACAGGAGCATCTCTCGCGGATCATGATAGATGGTTAGCCTCCCGATCATCTTTTGCCCAGGCGATGAGGTTGCGGGTTTGGACGATGATAAAGATGGCCGAGGACATTAGGAAACCATACTGTCCCGAGGTGATGGCATAGATAACCCAGAGGCCAGAGTTTATCAGAGCTACGACCCAGCCAGACTTCTTTTTGCGACCGGTTAGGATCAGGCTAACGACACCTAAGCCGGCGAGGATAAACGACCAGATCATTAGATTTCAAGCCTGATGAACCGGATTTGTTTGCTGCCAAAGTCTTTGAGAGATTGGATCTTAGTAGTCCCATAGAGCCGGTTAGCGTTGATGATCTTATTGTTTCCCAAGTAGATGGCCGAATGATCAAAGCTTGTTGAGCCGGTGTTGGCGAATACTACGATGTCCCCAGGTTGAGGTTTGGAAACCCGATCACCGAGATGTCCCTGGGCATTAGCCGAATGAGGAATGTTGATGCCGAGCTGTTGATAAGTCCAGACAACAAGCCCCGAGCAGTCCCAGCCCGATGGTGTAGCTCCTTGGAATACATAGGGAGTTTGGTTGGCTTTTGAGATCAGAGTGTTGAGAATGTTTTGGAGTTGTTGTTGTTTGATCAGAGCCTGGATTGGGTCATGGGTTTCGCAGTTTTGGATTGCCTCCTGTTCGGTTTTGTAGTTATCCCAGCAGTTATTTGATGGAGCCGGTGTTGGTGTTGGATTGAGATAGCCGGCATTCCAGCCGATGCCCAAGAGAATGAATTGGGCGATCATTGAGATGATTAGGATCTTGCGGATAGTTTGTTCAGGATTTTTCATCAGGTGCCAATTCCTTGCCTAGTTTTTCCGATTTGGCTATCCATTGGGAGAGGACTTTTCCAAGATCGAGGAGATTGAGTTGATCGTATTGAGGCCAGAGTTCTGGGGATAGAACCTCTCGGAATGCGATTTGGGTTTTGATAAAGCTGTCGAATGTTGGGGACATCATGATGTCTAAGAGAACCGGAGTTGGTAAAGCGTAAGCCCAAGGGACAGTTGCCTCGAAGTCATCCAGGGAGATGGTGATAAGTTTGACGACACTCATTGATCTTCCTTTGTATTATCTTCCAGAATAGTCCGAGGCTAACACGACTAAGGGTTGGAGCTTTGCCCATCAGGTTTTGGGATGGTTGCTGTGTTATTGATGTCCTTGATGGTTTGTTTGACCCAGTGGCAGACATCACAATCTTCCTCTGTGACGGCTTTGTAGTTACAGACAGCAAGATGAGGTTGGATCAGGTTGATGATGCGCTGCCTCTCGGCGATCGCACCGGTTTCGAATGCTAGCTGGACCAGTGAAGATGATCTGGCTTGTTCAGGGTTATTCATTTGGTTGCTCCTCTTTGATGATGATGTCCCGATCAAGTCCGATGAACGAAACGCTGTCCCAGATTTGATTGGTTTTTGGGTCCATCCAGATTTGGATGAAGAATGGATCAGAGTGCCATCCATTGGCGATGGCGATCTCTGCCCATTTGGATCGGTGGATTTCCATAGCTTCCTGGAATTTAGTCATGAGGGTTTCCCAGAGTGGCGTGTGGATAGTTGATTTGGTTGAGTAGTTGGATGATCTTTGGAGTTTGTTCCCAAGAGAATTCTGATCTCCCGAAGTGTCCTCCGGTTGCTGTTTGGAGGTAGATGGGTTTTTTGAGATCAAGTTGATCGATGATGGCAGCAGGCCGAAGATCGAATGTTTTGGAGATGGCATCGGCGATCAAGCTATCCGGGACGACACCAGTGCCGAATGTTTCAACATAAATGGCCAGAGGTTGGGCGGTGCCGATCGCATAAGCCAGCTGGATTTCACATCTTTTGGCAAGCTTTGAGGCGACAACATGTTTGGCAACCCATCGGGCAGCATAGGCGGCAGAACGATCGACTTTGGATGGATCTTTGCCAGAGAATGCCCCTCCCCCATGTCTAGCAGCCCCTCCGTAACTATCCACAATTATTTTCCGGCCAGTGACCCCAGCATCTCCCTGGGGACCACCGATCACGAAACGACCGGTCGGGTTGATGATGATGCGGGTGTTTTCGGTGTCGAGGTTTGGGTATTTATTGAGAACCGGTTGGATTACAGCTTGATGGAGATCATAAGTCATTTCCCTATGATCGACATCAGGATCATGTTGAGCAGAGATCAGGATAGTTTCAACCCCGATTGGATTTCCTTTGAGATCATAGGAGATGGTCACTTGGGTTTTGCCATCAGGTCGAAGATAGTCGATGAAACCCGAAGTCCTAGCCGTTGTTAGCCGGTGAGCAAGCTGATGGGCCAAAGTGATTGGAAGAGGCATGAGTTCCTGGGTTTCATCAGTGGCGAAACCGAACATGATGCCCTGGTCACCAGCCCCTTGGAGATCATAAGTTTCCGACACATCTCCTTTTCGCATAGATCGCGCCTCGAATGACCGATCGACACCCATGGCGATGTCCGGAGATTGACTACCGATTGCCAGGTTGATGCCGACAGAATTCCCATCGAAACCAAGCTTGCTGTCGGTATAACCGATCTGGTTGATAAGATCGCGAATGATCTTGGTGGCATCCACCCAAGCCGAGGTTGTGACTTCCCCAGCAACATGGACTTGGCCAGTTGTGACCAGAGTTTCAAGTGCGACCCTAGCCTCTGGATCTTTTTCGATGATGGCATCAAGTAGAGCATCCGAGATCTGATCGGCGATCTTGTCCGGATGTCCCTGGGTTACTGCCTCGGAGGTAAATAGTTTCATTGGTTATTCCTGTTCTGTGAGTTGCGGCGGGTTTTGAGATAAGTCATGAGAGCTGGATCTTTTGGATTAGTTCTGTGATCAGATTTGACTTTGCCATCGAGCCAGATAGAGCCACCAGCAACACCATCAAAGAACCCTCGAATGGGATCAACTCTTTGGAGGCACCAGAGGCGAACCGGGCAAGTTTGGCAGAGCGCCAAAGCTTGATCATAGAGCCATTCGTTTTCGAATAGTTCGGGATCAGAGTTTCGGCAATTAGCGCGATCAATTGGATCTTCCATTAGTCGAGATGGACTTTATAGACGGCAGTTGTTCGACCCTTGATTGGATCGATGAAGTGGAGCCTCTGGGATGGGATAGCTGTGGCGGCCAGCATGATGCCGGCATAGCGGTTATCACTCTCGGTTGAGCCGGTTTGATAAACAGCCCCAAGTCCATTAGCCATTGGGAATTCGGCATGTGTGTGATAGTGGCCGATAAATACATCTCTAAATTCCCAAGGGTAAGCCCCTGATCGCCATCGGTTCATGTGTTGGACGATTGTTGTTGGAGATGCGAAACCATTGCGACCAATTTCATCTCCATGAAGTAGGAGCGCCCGATAGTTTCCGATTTCAATTCTTTGGACATCTTCCGGACTATCTTCCCAGGTGAGCCGTTTTTCGTTTCGTAGTAATTGCCGAGCTAGTTCATAAGCCATCCGATCAAAGTTATCCGATCGGGGGATAGTGTCCCTTTTGGAACCGATGCGCCCATGGTTGCCCCATTCGGCCACGACTTTGACTTTTTCATAGTTAGCCAAAGCCTTGCGAACAACATCAACCAAGAGCCGGCCGACATTGACGTATTGATCAAAGATGGTGGCATCGATTTCGAATGCCTGGGTTGGGAAGTTAAACAACCCCTCAACCATGTCCCCTCCGAATGCGATCACACATTCTTTGACCGGATGATCGGCTCTTTGGATGTTAGTGATCGAAACAGCTTTGTCGGTGAATTGGAGAACCCTCCGGCGCATGACCTCTGTGTTGTAAGTAGTTGTTTTTTTTGCCCCTTGCCAATCGGTCATCACCCAAAGAGCAACCTCTGGATTTCGGCGTTTGTCCTTGATTGGAGTTGTGACCGGTGGAATTGGACCAAGTGCGATCATGGCATCCATAGCAGCCTGGCGAGTTACCTCGACAAGATGTTCTGTCCGATCTTTAGCTTGGAGGAGTTGTTGTTGAGTTCGGCGAAGAGCAGATCGCAGAGCTTGGATGTCTGCCGGTTCTTCCTGTGGTGGAGTTAGATCTTCGAGCATGAGCATTGTCCTAACCGATGCCGACTTAGAGTTTTAGAGTTGATGGTCAAGCCCCTTTTGGTAAGCGCGACCGCGAGAGTTTCAGTTTTCCAAGCCTCTAAGTTAGCCAGAGCCTCTTCCAGAATTGCCCGATCTTTATCATCCAGAGATTGGAGAATGGTCCGGACTTTACAATTTAGGATTGGACTTGGTGGATTGAGATCATCGAGTAGTCCCATTAGCTCTTTTCCCCTTTGGTTTTAGAATGGTTAGGTTTTTGATTTTGTCCATGGCCGAGAACCAAGGGAGATCATCTTTTTTGTAGTTTTCCAGGATCTCGATGATTTCATTGAGCATTTGTTGCCGGCCATGAAGAATGCCCGAATTGTAGGCAGCCTCATCAGCTTTTTTGACTTGATCATAAATTGGTGTTTGAGTTTTAGTTTTCATCTTTGGGTTCCAGATCTGTGAATGAGAGATTGAGAGATAGTCCATCGGTGGTTCGGACATTGTAAGAGCCGTTAGGTTGTTTTTTCAGGATGCGCATAGCCGTCAAAGCTTGGAGGATCTCATGTTTCCCAAAGTCGATGCCCTGGCAGAATTCGCAAGAGATGTCCTTAGAGAGTGGGAGATCATCAGGATGGCATTGAGGCAGTGGTCGAGTTTTCCGAGCCATGATCATTCTTTGCCCCAAGTGTCGAAGAATACTTGGATGGCGAACCAGAACAGCCCGAAGAGGAGAACCAAAGCCAGAGGAGTTGTTACCCAAGCCGGGAGCAGGTCCATGATCAGTTGAGGGATGGCCATGAATAGGAAGATGCCCAACATCAAGCTAATTGATTGGATTAGGAGTTTCATTAGAATGGGACATCCTTGTCATCGATTGTGGAGCTTTGGTTCCATGGATCGATCAGAACCGGAGCTGGTGAATTTGAGGAAACGACTTTGATGTCGGGACCAGTTCCCTTGATTACGATCGAGATGTCCTCGGCCTGGATTTCATAGCTAGTTCTTTTGGTGCCATTGGCATCAGTGAAGTCCTTTTGACGAAGATTGCCCAGGATCATGACTTTGGTTCCTTTGACCAAAGCCTTGGAAACAGCCTCGGCCGATCTCCAAGAGATAACATCGAGGAAACAGGTGTCCCCATCTTCCCAGGAGCCGGTTTCAGGGTTCTTTTTCCGATCGGTGGCAGCCACCCGAAGAGTGGCGAATGATTTGCCAGAGTTGGTTTGGCGCAGAACAGGATCGGCAGTGAGGTTTCCGATCATTGTGACGAGTGGCAGGGACATGGTTAGTTTTCCTTATCTTTTAGGTTTTGGACTTCTGTTCGAAGTTCTTGGATTAGTTTGGATCGTTCGGTGTTGGTGTCCGGTTGGTTGAGTTGGATTTCAACATAGTCCTCCGAATGTGGAGCTTCCCAAGCCTGGCACTCATCGACTTGCCAGACAGTTAGCCCATCATTAGTTGTTCCCTGATAGACGATGGTTTCGCCAAGTGTCTGAATGGTAGTTGATGGAGTGATTGTTTCCCCGAGTTCCTTGGAGAGTTCGGCAGCCCATTCCTCGACTTGGATGTGGATGTCCTTGATTTTGCCCATTAGGTGGTTTCCTTCCTGTTTCAGTGTAATTGGAGCCGGTGACTTAGTTCTCATTGATGAGGCGAGTTGTGGCGAATGAATTGACTTTTTCAAGCCAGAGAGAGAGTTCCATGGGAGTTTCCCAGGAGGCGGTTGGTCCGATCAGGTTCATCTTTTCGAGCATGTCCTGGATCAGAGCTCGGTATTGGTTATCGGTTAGGTTGATCTGGATCTGATCAAGGATCAGGAGATGACTTCCAGGGCCATTGACGATTTTAGGTTCTGGTTTGATGTTGGTTGAGATCATGATTGAGGTTCCTTCTTGGTTGGTGGTTATTTGATTGATGTGGATGTGAGTTGGACCAGAGAATACTTTTCGGCAGCCTGGGGAAGTTGTGAGAGCCTCGCCCATGTTTTTTCCATTGTGGTTTGATGGCCGATGTTTCGCAGTGTCCAGGTGCTTTTTGTTTTTGGATGCCAGATTGATGTTTTGATGAGGATCGCGTGAGTGTATTCCACTTCCCTCTCCAAGATGATTTTGCCCTTGTCCGGTGTTTTGGCAACCAGCTGGAATTTTGGTTGGAGGATTGTGTAAGTGATTAGGGAGCCGTTGATCTGTTTCATTTCGATTTTCCTTCTTGGTGGTTGGGTTTTTATAGTTGGATAGTGATTGCCCTGGGTGATAGAGGTTGGACTTTGTAATCATCAACATGGATCGCCCCATAGTGGATCAAGAGTTGTGCGGTCCTTGGTGTGATGTGGAGCCAGTTATTACTCAGAGGATTTTGTTTGGTCCAGAATGGTCGCCCTTTTAGGGGAATGACTTTACGGACTAAGATTTCGCCGGTCATGTTTGCCATTAGTTGATCTCCAATACTGTTAGAGCCTCGTCAAGGGCACTAATTTGTCCGAGATAGAATGCCATTTGTTTTTCGATGAATGAGATTGAGAATGGGAATTTGCTTCCTTCCTCCTGGGCGATTTTGAGATCTCTGTCCCAGTTCTTCAACATGGTTTGAGCCTTGTTTCGTTTTGCGATCAGTAGTTGTTCGATGTTCATTTTGATTTTCCTTCTTGGTTGTTGGTGGTTGGATTAGATGGCTAGACGGCCACATTCGCAAGTTGGGTTTTTTTCGCCGATCTCTTCGATCATGAATTGACGGAATTCGGTTCTCTCTTCAAGAGTGAAACGATAGCCTCCATCGAATGTTTTTGCCTGGCGAAGATTGTTTGAGATTTCGGAGAACATTGTGAAACCCATACAGTTGGAGCTTACGCAATAGATGTTTCCGTTTGATGATGACCAGATCTCTGTTGATCTTTTTTCGTTGATCATTTGTTTATCCTTTGTTCTTGGTGGTTTAGGCTTTTTGCCTATGTTTAGAATTTAGCAATTTTTTAGATCTTATGGAAGAGTTTTGGACAATTTTGTTGGGTGTGTTCGCAACGATTTTGTGACCTAAATTTGGGGCCGGCCTGGGTGGTTGGATAGGCAGTTAGGCCACCCAAGCCGGGGATCGGGGACATAGGAGCTATTTGTCCAAGTGTTGGAGCCGGTCGAGATTACGATCTCCCAAGCCGGCGGCAATTGCCAGGGCAATTGTGAAGATGCCAAGAGGTGCGCCGATGATCAGGCCGATGATAAGTCCTAGCCAGAACATTAGCCGATCGCATCCTTGGAGATTTGTTCTTTGAGATCATCGATGATTTGGATTGCCTCTTTTTTAGTGAGTTGGTTGAGGTGTTCGATTTCACGATTGAGGAGTTGGACGATGATGTCGTGCCGATCAGTTTGTTCTTTGTAACCTAATTTAGTGAGCAGAGTTTGGATCAGTTTGACTTGTGGAGCTGTGATTGGATCTTCCAGAATTTCACCGGTGACTTGATCGATTTGTTTGACTTCTGATGTTGTAGAGATACGAGTGACCGGAGGAGTTGGATTTTCCGATGCTGCCATTTCATCGGCAGTGTATAAACCAGCAAGATCGTTGGGGAATGCTTTTCGAAGAGCAAGAGCTTCGGCACATTTGGCGAGCATTAGTTTTGGTTTTGATTTCCAAAGTGATGTTGGATTTCCATCGCGATCAGTTTGGACGAATTCATCCCAATAAGCCACCGAATAAAGTGGAAGATCGAAACCAGATCGAAGAACACCGACCCTGGCGGCAACCGGTGGAAGATTACTAACCCAGACATCCTTCCAGATACCATCGGGACCACAGAATTCTGGTCCGACTTGTCCAGTGTATTGACGAGATCTCTCGGCAACAATTCGAAGTCCATCGATTGATGCCTGGATGGTCCATTTGGTTATCCAATTGTCGCCAGCTTTTGATCTCCGACCGATCATGTAAATTTGTCGGGCAAATGGATCAAGTCCTGTTCTTTGGGCGAAGTTGAGGAATACGGCGAGATCAGCTTGTGGAGCATTCTCAATTCCTACTTGTCGAAGAGCAGCAAGTTGGTATTCTGTCCAGAATTCTTGTTGGGCAGTAACAGCCAGGGATTTTGTTGTTGGTTGATTAGTCATTCTTTTTCCTTCTTGGTGTTTATTCGCAGAGTGCGAGTTGTTGTTAGGTTGTAGATACGATCATCACCGGCAGCCTCTGGGAATAGTTCCCCGAGTTTTTTGGTGTCGATACGTTTTGAGTTCGTTGTTTTATAGGTGAAGAGAGTTGCCCCTCCGGAGGTTGCGATCTCTGCCGAACCAATAGCCCCGATCAGTTGAGTTTTGATTTCATCCTTTTCGGTTTCAAGTTTTTTGATAGTGGAAGAGATTTCATCGTAACGAACAACCAGATCGATCACCTCATAACCGACCTCGACCTCACCAGATCGATCAGGATGAAGTTGGTTGAGATAGTCATCTGTCCAAAGAGCCTCTGGAAGTTGTGGTGGTTGCCCAGATTGGACGGCCTCCCAGACTTGGAGAGCTGATGCCATTAGATCAGTTGGTTTGAGATCACCATGACCGATCTTGATGGAATGATGAACGAGCCTCTGGCCTCCGATCAGTGCGATGACGTGGATGTGGTCCAAGCCGGAAACCAAGAGCTGCCATTGGACCTGGGCATTTACATCCTGGGGAACAGTTTTGTCCCATTCATCGCCTACGAACCCAGATCTGGTTTTGACCTCCAAAGCGCAACGACCATCCGGGCAACCCGAAACAAGCCGATCAAGAGATGCCCTAGCCCAAGGGTTAGAGGCATGTTGGATGATGCCGATGCGCCTGATCGTGAAGTTGTTTTGTTCAGCCCAAGCTTTGGCAACTGTGTCCTCTAATTGGATGCCCCAGAATGCTGCCTCCATGTTGCCGATAGCCGGTTCAAAGTTGCCATCAGGAGCCGAGAGTTTGTCGTTCCAGACATCGATGGCAGTTTTGTATTTATTTAGGCCGAGGATCGCAGGGATGTCGGTGGCAGTGATGCCGTTTTTACGTTCGGCAAGCCATTGTTCCCTGGGAGCATCGGCAGAGAGGACAAGGATGCCCTCTGGTGTGATTTTGCGATTAGTCATTTGTTTCCATTCTTTGAGGTGGAGCCATAGTTCCGGATTTCGAAGATGTCTTTGAGATCAGGATTTTCAGCCATGATTTTGCGGGCATAGAGTGCGCGATAGCTGTTGTTTAGTTTGTAGCCATCAACATCCTCAACCCCTTTGACGTGCCATTCCCATCGGAGTTTTTCGAAGAGAGTTGCGATGCCAAGTCTATTGTGACCCGCCGACATCCATTCCCGAGCTAGTTTGACGAGCTCACGATAGACAGCCGGATGGGTTTGGTGGAAGTCCTGGAACCGATCGGCCAAGGATTTTGGTCGTGGTTTTGTTTGGAATTCATCGAAGTCCGCGAAGAGATCAGAGGTTTCCTGATCATCGATCTTGGTGGTGGTTTCCATTACTTAGTCCTCCCGAATGCTGGATCGTTTGGATTGAGCCATCTTATGATCACCGGAATGGTTGCGACCCAGATTGAGTTTGCGACCGCGAGCCATTCGGCAGTTGATAGTTCGGTTGGTAATTTGCCGGTCGCGAATAGAGCAGCCAGGCAGGTTGCTAGGAATGCTCTTCCATAAGAGGCGAGGATAGCTTTGTTCATTTGATGCTCCTTGGTTTGGTTGGTATTGGATGGAATTTGATTAGGATTTCAGTTTTTGCTTCTGGGCCGTATTGTTTCCGAATTTGGGCAGAGATGATTTGACTATCATCCACCCAAGCCAAGCCATTCAACCCATCGATGATCTTGGCTAAATTGTCGAAGTCCGGTCGAATGAGATGAGGCCATTCACCGGCAAGAGCTTGATCTCTTTTCCATTGAGGCCATGACTTTGATGGTTCGAATGTTGAGATCAGAGTGAGAGTTATTGGACCAGTGTGTGGCGATCGGTTAGTGGCTTTGATTTCCCAAGCCGATCGGAGTTTAGTTTCGCCGAGCTTAGTTTTTGGATTGGTGTAAGTTCTTCCAAGCCTGGTGAAACGAGGTCGCCCTTTGGCGATTGGTTCGCCAGGGATTGTGAGCAGGATCGAATTGTTGATCATTGATTAGTCCTGATCAAGAGCTATGGTTTGAGTTTCATTTTCCGAAACACATTCACAGAGATCTTGATTTTCATTAGCAGCCTCATCGCCCCATTGAGGCAAGCCACAGGGACAATCTTCCCCTGATACATAGGCAGCAAGTTTTTGTTCTGCCTCATCAGCAGAGGAGGCATTGACGAAGTAAGTTTCGCCGGTAATTACAAGGAATGATCTTTGTGCGAGGGCCGTCGGGTCCAGGGCTTTTTCATGCGTGGGATCACCGACGGCTTGGTTCTCATTGTAGTCCATTGGGATGGTCCTTTCGAGGTGGTTGAGATCAGGTTTTGATCGTGAGATAAAGATAGCAAGATCTTCCGACATTTAGGTATTTTGTCCCTTGGAGCGCCGGCGATCTTCCGCCGTTTTAGCTTTGTGGCAAGCCAGGCAGAGAACCCGAAGATTTGAGATGTCGTTGGTTCCACCCTTGGAGATTGGGATCAGGTGGTCACATTGCCAGGAGCCGGGTTGGAGTGGATCGCCACAGAATTCACATCGGCCATGAGCTCTCTCAAAGCGGTGTTGCCGGTTCTTGGCGTATTGAGGATCTTTATAGTGTCGCCGATAAGGGTTCCGAAGATTTCGGATTTCCTCATCCAATTCCGGTCGATGGGTTGGGCAGTAGTTTTGTTGGGTTGGTATTCCACAGACTAAACAGGGCCGAGGATGAGCAGAGCCTCGAAGATGAAGAGGACATCTGGATTTTCCATCAGGTGTTCTCCTGCCACAGATCACACAAGATTTGGGTCGCATCCTAGTCATTAGTCCCCTCCACAAGTTCGGCATCGATCAGTTTTGGAATTAGTTTTTGGATAGTGAGCAGAACCACAGATCGAGCAGATGCGCAGCCTGGCTTTTTGCTGCCTGATAGCCGTCAAGCGTTTTTTCCGTTCGAGTTCCAAGAGTTCTTCCTCCCTGATCTGGATGAGCTGATCAAGATGGCAGGTTCGGCAGAGGTTGGTTTTTTTCATTGATGCTAAACGAATTCCACAGAGAGAACAGACATCGAGGTTGGGAGCTTCCTGGATGCGGTTGAGAATGTAGTCCCCTCCCTTCCTGATGTCGAAGTCCTCTCCACTAGGTTCGAGGGAGAGATTGAGTTGTTGAGCTTTGTTTTTGATTGATGAAACGGATCGGTCAAGGATCAGAGAGAGAACAAGGATGCCAGCTGATTGGTAAAGCCGGAGAACCTTGATCTCCCCTGTGGTCCATTCCCTTTTGGTCATGTAAGTCCTTTTAGGATCTCCTCAATAGCATCACCGATCATGGTGAGAGAGTTATCCCCAGATTTTTTGGAATGACGGTTAACTTGATGGTTAAGTGATGGTTTGGTGGTCAAGTGTGACCTCCTAGGTGTGTCACCGGTGGCCAGATCTAGGTGGTCATTCTCAACAATTCTCCCCAAGTCATCTGTGGATAACTTTGTGGAATTGAGGAGAGATGGTCGCCTGGTTAGAACATGAGCATGGATCTTGTAGGCGTTGGAGATGCGGATAGTTTTGCCATCCCTTTTGATGATCGTGCCTGTTCTAAGTTTGGAAACGACCCCAAGCTCGATGAGATCATGAACATGGCGGCGAACAGTTCTCTCTGATTGGCAGGCAAGTTGAGAGATGCGGCGATAGCTTGGCCAGCAGACACCATCGGCATCAGCGTGATCAGCCAGGATCATGGCGACCAGTTTGACCGGTGGCGGAGCCGTCAAGTATTCGAGAACCAGGGAAGTGTGTTTGATGGACATTCAGTTTTCCTTTTTGGCAGTGGCGGATTGAGGTTAGGGTTCTAGCCTCGATTAGATTGTAGTCCTTTTTTTTGGATTGCCCTGTTATTGATCAAGAGCCGGGAATAAAGAATGGCAGCCCCAGAGCCGTTGGGAACCGAAGTTCCGGGGATGGAGCTGCCATTTTTGCCACCACCAAGATGGACAAGTAAGAGCCTAGCATAAGAATGACCCTCCCATCAAGCCGAGGTTGTTGGCGTGTTGGATGGGAGGGCCATCGCCGATCGAGGGGAGATCGGCAGGGTTCCGCCTAGGGAGCAGGAGCCGGAGGCGGAAGTTTAGCGTTTCGCCAAGAACAGATTGGAGCAAGTTCGCATCGATGACGAGTTTCCTCTGATCTTAGTTTTTTGATTTGAGCTTCGAAGTCATTTCGCATTTGGGCGATTTCATCCCGATGTTTGAGTTCCAGATCAGCAAGTTTGAGTTGGAATTCTGTTCGGACGATGGAAACTTTTTTGTCTGCTTCTTTTTCGATCAGAACAATAAGTCGATCGGATGCTGCCACATCAGCTTTTCCTTTGTCGAGCCGGTAACGAATGAGGCCTCCAAGTATTCCCGAGATTACAGAGATGATGCCGATTAGAATGGCAAGTTCATTCCAAGAGGCGATTGTGAAGTTCATCTCTTAGTCCTTTTTGTCCTGTTTTTCCACAAGATCTTTGCCAGCACGAACCCAAGCCTGGGCGACCCCAGCTTTGTCGATCTTGCCGGAGAACATGATGATCGCCCCGATGATTGCCAAAGCCCCGAGAGTTGTAGCTAACCAAGTGACCCAGATACCAAGCCAGACATCACCGGCGAAACCACCAGCAGCAGCCCCTCCACCAAGAACAACCAGGAATGCGCCAAAGGATCTCCACCCGAATGATGCGATCAGAGCCAGAGCCTCACGAATGATTGGCCAAGTTTTTTTCATTAGAGATCAACCTCAACCGGTTTGATTGCTGATTTGATCAAAGGAATTGGATCGATGGTTGGATTAGTTGCCAAGCCTGGTTTGGTTCCAGCCATGAAGTGAAGATGATCGCCCGAAGTAAATTTGCCAGAATTTCCAGAATGGCAGATGACTTCTCCTCCCTTTACTTTGTCGCCGACTTTGAGTTTTGGAGCTTCGAGGAGATGATCATAGGCGAACACGAATGGTTTGGCTTTGCCATCTTTTGGATCGATCGCATAGCAACGAATTTCAAGTTGATGACCCAAGCCATCCGACCAGGCATTGAGAACCACAGTTCCAGAACCGACCGCGATTAGTGGAGTTCCAGATGGAATTGCGAAGTCGATGCCCCTATGTGGTCCTAGTCCAAGCTTTTTGCGCAGATCTGTGACGACACCGAAACGATCTCCGAGTTTTTTGTAATCTGCCGGCCAGTAAGTTTGGATTGTAGTCATGAACCTAGTTTTACCGAAGTGTCACGTTTAGGAGCCTGGACCTATCCACACCATCCGGAGGAGAGTATAGCCAGCACCGGTTTGAGTATTGAGTGCGGCAGTGGAGTTTTGATACGCTGCCAAGTTGATCACATCATTGATGGCTAAGTTCCAAAGTCCATCAGCTCTGTGACGGCTTATTTCTGTTCCGGTTGAGGCATTAGAACCAGAGCCATGGATGATTGTGTTTCCGTTGAGTTGGATCAGACAGTGCCTTTGACCAGTTATGTTGGTTACGAATGAAACTTGACCGGTGATTTGATAAAGCCCTGGAACAACACAAGTCAAGCCAGAGTTCCCGACAGTAACCCCATTAGCGGCGACATCGGTTCGGTTAGCCCAAGAGAGAGCTGTGAGAGTAGCGTTTGGAATTGATTGAGCAGCAGATTGGCGCATAGCACCCCAAGCCGGTCCAGTTGGTGCGAATGTGTTGAGGATAAACCAATCACGCCCATCAGTAGCCAGGAAACAAGATGCCCCTGGAACCGGACAAGTGTGAGAGGCCACTTTGATGCCAGAGATGTTTGTAGTTGAGCCGGCGATCTGGACAGTGGCAGTTCCATTGGATTGGACAGATTGGATCACACCCTGCCGAAACCGAATTCCAGCAGGAGCAGATTGAGAGATAGCTGTGACGAGATTGTTGAGATCAAGATTGGTCAAAGTGAAACCACCTGTCTAGCGTTAGCGGTCATAGGTTCTTGGGCTTGGAGTGGAATGGTTAGACTATCCAGAACCACAAGCCAGGGAGTTCCCTTGATTGTAAGAGTTACAACATCAAGAGGTTCCAAAGCCGGATTGACTATGGATGGCCATTTTAGAGTTTCCGATCTTCCTTTGAGCAGAGCCAAGAGTAAAGTGGCGGCAGCCTGGCAGATTGCTGTTGTTGTGAGTAGAGGAGAAGAATAGAACAGAGGGACAGCCCCATAACCTCCCAGGTAATAGGTTGGACTAAGTGGATTGGTGTCCCAGACAACAGCCCTGATCGGCGTGGAAACATTTGACCCTTCACCAGAGGCGATGACCCCGTTATAGACATTCTCAAAGCTTCCAGAGCTCTCGGCAGAGATAACCAGGTTGGTATTCCCAGAACCAAAGTCGAAGATCGGAGAATTTTGAGCAGGATCTCCGACCGGTATAGCTCTGGCAGTTCCCAAGCCATCAAAGTTGAGATCGTAACCATAGTCCGAGAATAGATCTCTGGCAGATGCCCAAGGATCAGAGTTTTCACCAGCCTCGAACACAAGTTGAGCTGTGACGGTTTCGGTGACGTTGGCGAAGTTAGTGGTCACTTGGCTCCATCGAGATTGGAGCAGAGCAGTTCCGGCAGTGGCCAAAGAGGTTCCAGCAGTTATTTGGTAGGGATCAATAAATTTGGCGCGAGAGATTTTTTTGGATCGATCAGAACCGGACCAAGAGATTGTTCCACCAGTTGCCCGATCAATAGTTGCCTCATCGGTTGAGAATACCCCCAAGGGGACAAGTTCCTCGGTTCCAGAGATGTTGAGGCCTCGATAGATAGTTATTTCCACGCCAGGCGTCATCAGATAAGTGAAGATTTCGTTGAGAGAATTGGATGCTGTTGCTGTGAATGTAACCGAGGCGGTTCGAGTTATGTTGCGCCTGGCATCCATAGTCACAGAGCCATCAACGAATGAGAGTTGTCCGATCTCTGTCCCAGTAACTTTGGAAACCGAGATCATGTTTCCGGTCAATAAAGTTGATAGGAATGTAGAGCTAACGGAATACATTATGGAACCGATGCCTCAACATAGTTGATCGCAACTTCTCGGCGCGGACTTGTCTGGGTTCCATAGAGTTCAAGCTTTGTTCCTTGGATGATGCGAATGTATTTGCTCCATCCGAATGGGCTTTCCAGATAGAGGACTTTTTGACTTTCCAGAATAGCTTTGAGAGTGTTCCATTCGGTCGAGTTGGTTATTGCGATCGTAAGAGCTCCATCCCATCCACCCAGAGCACCAGCAACGATCACAGGATAGCGTCGATCAAGTGGCCGGAATACCCCGAGATCTTCATAAAGATTTTCCTCTGGTCGGTTGATTACCGAGGCATCAAGGAAGTTGAGAGCAGCGTTTTCAGGGACTTTGATGTTCCAGGTGTTGAGCAGTGTTGGAGTGACCGAAGTTTGTGTCCAGTTAGATTGATAAGTGATGTTTGAGATTACACCGGAAGATCTGATGCGATAGTAAGCCACCGAGTTCCTGTTAGCCTCGTAGTCATAAAGTGTGAGAGTAGCTGGCTTAGTATTGGCGGCAGTAGAGTTGGCGGCCGAACCTCCTCGAACATCTGTCCAAGTGATTTGATCTGTTGATCTTTGGATCTGCCAGGTTTGTGGTCCGGCGAATGTAGTTCCATCAGTGAATGATGTGAATGCGCCGATCTGTGTCGATGTGAGATTAGCGTATAAACCGACCCCATCAAAGTATGTGAGTTCGGCAGCCGAGCAGCCGGTGACGGATAAACTTAAGCCGGCATAAGCGGCACCAGCAGGAGCTGTTCCTGTGACCGCTGTTCCGGACCAGGAGCCAGCTGGAAGTGGCCCAGTTGAGAATGTTGATTGGGACAGGAATGTTCCAGCGGAGTTATACCACAGGATCGCATGAGAGAACCCTCGCAAGCCGGCGAGATAAGTGTAAGCGTAGAGTGTATAAGATACGCCAGCAGTGACCGGGATGCCCGATGTTCCTGTTGGTGTAGTCATTGAGTTTGCGCCGGATGCTGTTGCTGTTAGCCTGGCCGAGCCTGTTCCGAATTTTGCGACAGTAGTTGATTGGGCAAGTGTTGAGTTTGCGCCAGCGGTCCATCCGGTTGTGTTTGTTTCAAAGTTGCCATTTGCCAGCAGGTTTGATGGAGCTAAGAGAGTGACCCTTTGGAGTGTTCCATCCCAAGTTGCGATCAGGTTCGGTTGTTGAGGAGCCGAAACTGATTGAGTAAGAGTTGCGGCAGTTGTCCAGGCGCTAACTGTGTCCAGGGAGGCAGTGCCATCCTCGCGGAATCGAACAGTTTGGGCATAGACGTTATAGGTTCCATTTGGGACGGCAGTTGTTAGGGTAACATTTACAGTTTGGGAGCCGGTTGCGGTGAAGTAGGTGTCGGCGTAACCGGTGGCAACTATTGTTCCAGTGCCAGCCCCTGTTCCACCACTCTCAACTTGGACACCGGTTCTGATCTTGCGCAAGTTTTGCCAATCGGCAGTTGATGCCTCCCAATCGATTGTTGCTGTGGTTGTTGTTGCGATCACAGGATAAGTTTGGGAAGAGCTTTGGTTGGCGACAGTGACCGAGGCTTTTTTGAGTGTGTAGATTGTTGCCCAGACATCAGCAGTTTGGACATAGGGGCCAGAGGATCTTCCATCGAACCATTGGATGCGCAACGAGCTGGTGTTGTAGGTATAGCCTACATTTAGGAGATTGGCTTCTGTTGAGGTAAAGGAAACCCTGCTGTCGGTGTTGATCTGGCCAGTTGATGCTGGTGGAGTTTCGAATGATCGATAAGTATTGACCCCGATGTAAGTGTTATTTAGGCCACCCTTCCATCGGATTGAGCTACCTATCCGGCAGGCGAATTCATCAGATGGAATGGATGGCGCAGCCAAGCCCAGGCGAACAGTTCGCGAGGAAGTGTTTTGGTTTTCCACATAAGTGAGATCAGAGTTATCTCCCAAGGATGTGGTTATTCCAGCAGATGTTTGAGCGCCACCTCCAAAGTTGATCAGGTTGCTGTTATAGCCGGAAACATAAGATGTTGGACGAATGACGTATTGAGGCATTTTATTGAGATCTCAATTCTTTGACGAGAGCCATAAGAGCTTTGGAGATAGCATCTTCCACAACCGGACCATCAGCATTTCCCTGGATTGTAACCGAAACAGCCCCAGGGGAGATTGTGACCGGTGCGATTGGTTGAGCACCAGCTTGGATTTGACCCAAGATGCCAGTGACCCTTTGTTGTTCCGCGAAACTTGTATTGTATTGGGCGATTTGTTGTTCGGTTCCAGAGGCAAGAGCCTGGGCGATCTCACCACCAGCAGCAGCCCCCATCAGTTTGATTTGGGAGAGAGCTGATTTGTTTAGCCCCATAGTTTTGAGGATCGCAAGATTGTTGATGAAGTTAGCGGTCGCAGTGATTTGAGATTGTAAAGCCGTCAAAGCCTGTTCGAATGAAGTGATGACCGGTTTCACGATGTCGGTCATGTTCCAAGCCTTCATCGCCTCTTTTGCTAAACCAGCACCCTTTTCGATTTTGTCTGCCAAAGTGTTTGAGGCTTTTGTAATAGCATCGCCCTGTTTTCCGATCAGAGCCTCGATTTGGTTGTTGGTTTCCGAGGTTGCGAAGTTTTCCTGGTAAATAGGCGATAAAGCTTTTAGGAATGCTTTTGAGGCAGCATCGGCAGGAGCAAGTCTGCCTCCTTGTTTATCAAGTTCGGCTTTGGTTTTACCCCATCCCTCGGCGATAACAGTATTCCAGACATCTTGATAAGCTTTGGCATCACCCATGGCGGCGCGCAGGAGATCTTTTGGATCTCCACCAAAGTTGATGAATTGATTGACCAGATCAGCATCAGCAAGCTTTTGAGCCACAGTTGTGGCATCTATGTTAAACAAGCCCTCATCGAATGCCTGGACAGCAGTGTTGGAGAGATTAGTTGCGGCAGTTCTAGCAGCCTGGGTTTTTGAGGCAATACCATTGACGAAACCCTCTCCAAAGTTAACACCAATTTGATGAGTGACTTTTGATGGGGAGGCGATGCCTAGTTTTTCCTTTATCCAATCGATGGCATCAGTTACCGGTTTGGAAACAGCAGCCAAGAGTTTCGATCCAAAGTCCCTAAACCCATTTAGGAAACCCTGAACCGCATCATCAGCTAAATTGGTCATCCAGGTGACTAAATTACGTAACCAAGAGCCGACAGCCATGACCGCATTCCCGACCCATTCGGTAATCGAATTCCAGACATTTTGGAATGTTTGACCAAGTTGTTTAGTGTGTTGAGCAATTAGAACAGTAACACCGATAAGGGCAACAACCGCAATCACAACCAAGCCGATTGGGTTGGCATTTAGCGCGATGTTGAGGAGCCATTGAGCAGCGGTCCAGGCTTTGGTTGCTAGTTCCGAGGCAAAGATCGCAACCCTATGAGCAACCAGAGCAGCCGTTTCAGCCACCCAAGTGGCAATTCTTTTCACGCCGGCGGCGATGTAGGCATAAGTCGCAGTTATGGCCGAAGTTGTAGCTGTGGCAATAGATTTCAAAGCTAGTGCGAATTTGCCTCCGGCAGTGTCCGCGGCGAATGCTGCCCCTTGCGCACCTCTTAGCACGATGATCATGTTTCGCAATTGACCAGCGGCATTGATAGCCATTGAGGACATTTTGGACAAGCCTGTGGCCACAGCCCCGATCGCAGAGAATAAACCACCAAGGATGGAAGTCATTGGGCCGAGAACAGCCAGGAAGAGGCCAGCCCCAAGAATAAAGTTCTTTTGACCCTCATCAAGTTTTCCGAACCAATCTGCGAAACGATTGATGGCCGGGACCACGTTGTTAGTAATAAAGTTAGTCACTTTGGTCATGATCGGGAGCAAGGATGTCCCAAGTGTTTCCACAGCCTCTTTGAGTTGGACATTTGCGATCTGCCTTTGACCAGCCTCTGTTTGAGCAGCCTTAGCAGCCTGGCCACCGACAACCCGATTGACCTCTTTGTAGATAGCGGCGAAGTTGCCCGATTTGAGAACAGCCTTATCAAGTCCAGGGATCATGCGGCTGAGGGCCGTTGTATTTCCAGCATAAGCTTTGGAGAGTTTAGAGGCGGCCTCATCGACAGAGATACCCTTGGCAGCGGCGATGTCCATTGATAGAGCAGCCAATTGTTGAGCTTTGCCGACATCCTTGGTCGCAGTGATCAAAGAATTTAGAGCCGGACGAAGTTGGTCATCCGATACCCCAAGGAGTTTCCCCTGGGCAGTTATCCATTCCTCTGTTTGGGCGATCTGTTCTTTGGTTGCGTTAGCAGTGTTTTGGAATGTTGTTGCCAGGATCGTTTGAGCTTTGGCATCCTCGGCAGCGGCATCAGCGGCTTTGTATAAACCAGCCCCAAGAGCAGCAAGTGGAAGAGTTAGGTTCCGGGTCATGGATGAACCGACACGACTTAAATTTTGACCGGTTCGCGTGGCAGAGCTGCCTATTTTGGCCATGGCACCAGTGAAACCACCGGCGGACATTAGAGCTTTTTTTTCGAGAGCATCCAGAGAGGCGCGGGCGCGATCGATCTGTCGCATGTCTGCTGTGCCATAGACAGTGACTTTGACGGCCATTGATTAGAACCTCTCCCCTGCTTGATCAAGTTTAGTTTGGAGGTCACGTTCGGCAGATTTGACGGCTTGCTCGATTTCGGTGAGAACCGATTTGCCGACTTCATCCCAAGCCGACCACAAGAACCGGCCAGGTTGCCCATAGCGGCGCGTTAGGCTCTCGATTAGTCCTTTTGCCTGTGGAGTTGCTCCTGTGGTCGTAGAGCCGGCAAATTCGAAGATTGCGGCACGAATTCCAGGAGGAGCATCACCCCATCTTTGATCAGAGGCATTTCCACCTCCGGCAGTGGCAACGACTTGACCCAGGAGATTTTTTTGTGTGACTTTGACCTTCCAATCACCCTTTGGGTATTTAGTTTGCGCCCGAGTTTTTACTTTGTCCAAAGAGCTACGGATCTCCTTATTGAGTTTTTTTCGGAGAGCGGGTTCGAATTCTTTTAGGGCAATCATTGTTTCCTTGACCCCTATGATCTGGACATTCGTGTTTTGTCGAGCCATGTTATCGCCCTCTCATAGATTTCAAGTCGGCCTCTAAGCGTTGGCGTTGAGCCTCGCGGTTTTGATCTTCCAGGAGATCAATAAGAGCCTCGAAGATCTCTGGATCGCAAGTTTCCAAGTTCAAGCCGAACCCAGCAGCAAGCGCCACCGATGCGATCAATCGCGCGGCGCTTTTGCTTCCCCCAAGTCATCGGCTTCGATGAATGCGATCAACTTTTCCGCCTGATCTTTGTCCATGGCACCAATAGCCACAGCCTGGTCGATCTGTTTGCGAGATGGTCGCAGATCTATCTCGGCAACGTTATCGACCCAATCTTCGAATTTGATGTCCGAAGTGATGTCCCCTTGACGGCGACCAGCTAGATAAGCTTTGTAGGCAGTGGTTATGTTGTCATCGATAACCCAGCCGGCCTTTTCCAAAGCTGCCAGATCTCTGGGAGCTTTGATGTCCTCGCCGACCCCAATTGTGATGCCAATTGGAGCCGAGCCGTTTAGGAATGTGATGGTTCCTTTGATCATTTAGTTGTTTCCCCTCTTTTGTTTATTAGTAGAGTTTTTCGGTATTGATTAGGACATAGTTTAGGGCAGTTGTTCCAGAGGCTTGTGGCACGACAGGGATGCCAGCAAGTTCGATCTCAACAGGGCCACCCTTTGGATCAGCATCAGGGAACGCGGTCAAGAATGCGATCTTGGAGCCAGTAACTGTGAGAGTGTTGCTGGCGTTGTTGTTTTCCCTGAATACCAAGTTAACTGAACCAGTTGGAGCAACTGTTGCGATTGCTGTTCCAGCAGCGCCTCCGGTTACAGTTTTGCGGAATTCGGCTAAGTCATCAGGAATGATGGTTAGTTTGATGGAATGTTCTTGGACACCCTCATAAACATCATCAGCCTCAACAGTTGCTGATGGGTTGATCGCAGTGATGTTGTTTTTGATTGTTAGTTCTCCACCGACAACCCTGGCATTTACCAAAGTTGAGCCGATCACATCGAGCTGGAATGTTCCACCAAGAGGAACAAGGAAACTCTCGGATGCTGTTTCATCAGCCCATTGGATAACAGTTCCAGCAGCACCAGCCTGGGCGACACCATTGGCGTTTGTGACCGCGAATGTTGTTGATGTTGGAGCAGGTGATGCCAGAACAGTGAAGACACCAGAGTTTGCGAGGTTAGTTGTTCCGGTGATGGTTACAGTGTCACCAGCAGCCAAAGTTTGTGAGCTTGTTGTATAAGTTGCGGTTCCTGATGAGAATGCGATTGAGGAAACTGTGAATGATGTTGCCGGTGCGAATGCGGCCGGATAAGAGAATACAGTTCCAGCAGCCTTGACCGATAAATTGACCGGGTTACTTCCATCCCATTTGAGAGAGAGCTCGTCGATCTTACAATCACGAATTGCCTCGTTGGTGGATGCTAGTCCCTTAGTGAAGATTGAGAGATAAGGAAGATCACCGGTCGAATAGGTATGAGTATAGGGTCCAGGAGCCGAACCGGTAACAGTGTCGGTTCCAAGTGCGCCTAAGAGCCAAAGCCCCAAAGTGCGAGTGTAGGAGGGAGAATTGATCGCAACACCATTGGCAGCAGTGTGACGGACAACATTGTATTGAGCACGACGGCCAGCTGTAACTTCCAGAGGATCTTGTGAGATCTCAACGGACACAGGAGTGCCACCGGTCAAGCCGTGAGCATACTTTGGAGCAGTTGCCAAAGTTCCCTTGGCTCCTTGCTTTGCGACACCGGTGACGGCAGTGATTTTTTGGATTGGCATGGTTTAGGCCTCCGAGGTTGATGGGATGGTTGGGTTCTCGGACACCGGAGCAGGAGCCGAAGTTTTCTTGGAGCTTGACTTGGATGTGATAGTCGCAAGTCCTTGGTTTAGGAGGAGATCAGCAATTGGATCAAGAACATCGTGATCGCCAGGTTCGAGTGATACAGATTGATCGACACCATCCAAAGTGATCGAAACTTGGATGCCATCAGTGGTTGTTATCTTTGCCATGGTTTTATCTTCCGATAGGTGTCACGCCAGGAATGCCTGGCATTGGATTGAGAGTTTTAGGACACCCTCGCGGGCGTGTCCTTGTGGATCGGCGAATGCCCCTTCATAAGAGCCTCCGACAATTTCCGCGATCAGAACGACCCCTCCCAAGAATGGAGCAGAGCCGATGATGTTGGCGATCTCGGCGGCAGCCGTTTTGATTTCATCCCTGATCTCTTTGGCATCAGCGCCGGTTTTTTTGTCGTAGATGTAGATAGAGAGTTGGAATGTTTCGTTGCGGGTAACGACCCCAGTGGATGCCAAAGATTGTTCCCAATTTCCGACCTCCTCATCAACCCAGATGTGTTGTTCTTGTGGCCGGCCAGCAGGAATGCCAAAGTCTATTTGCCAAGCCGAGAGATTAGTTGAGGCTTGGAGAGCTGTGACCAGAGCATCCTGGGCATCGAATGAAGCGGTTTGGAATGCCATGATTTATCCGATGCCATAACCCTTCCGACCGAATTGATCGATCGCAGCATCGACATCAGGGATGCCTGTAATACCATCCCGACCGGCAATTGTAAGCCGGAAGAGTTGATCGCCGATTGATGTGGCAGTTGCTCTTCCAGGGAGATCGGATTTGATGAGGTATTCCCTAGCTAGGATCAAGCCGGCGCGAATGATTGCCCCAGGAGGACGATCATAGCCGTGAGAATAGTGAAGAGAGATGTTCCTTTTGCCCCATGGCCAAGCCGGGAAGTCGTTATTTGCCGATCGGTGAAGAATGTTGTCATCGATTTCAACATCATCGATTTCCGTTTGAGTTAGAGCAGTTCCATTGATGCTGGCCGAATAGAGGGATCGGATTTCAAAGTCTGGGCAGATGAGATCACGATAGTCGTTTCCATAGAGGAGTGGATGATAGCCCCTGTTCAGATCGGGAGCAGTTCCATTGAGTGTTGTTCTCCGACCACGTGGCACGAATGCCACCGAGGCAGCCCTTGGCCCTTCAATTACATCTTCAACCCAGTTCCTGACTTGTTGGAGAGCAGTTGTTGGGTATTTGACGAGATCAAGGAATGCCCTATCCATAGTCCGAAGATCAGAGATCTCAAAGAGATAACCTCCGACCAATTCGATGGTGTCTGTCCAGCTTACAGATTGGCCTCCTGGTTGAGTGACCGCTGTGTAGATAACCGAATAAGTGTCGAGTTTAGGCAGAGAGGCATAAGGGATCGAAGCTTGGACATGACCAGATTGGTTGGTTGGTGTAGCTGTATAAACCAAAGAGCCAGCCCCATTATAGACGAGGCAAGTGACCGGTGTTGTGACGTTGGTGTGTGTTCCAGTGTCGTCTGTGTAAATTCCTGTTATGGCATAGGAGCCGGTTGTTAGTTGTTTGATGCGATAAGTTGCCATCAGATTGGATGAACCTCTCCTGGGTTATTTGGTGGCCGTTTCGCCTTTGGATTTAGTTGCTCTCTCGGCAGTAGCTGGAACAGCAACCCCAGCCCCGATGAAGTAAGCGGCAACATCTTCGGGAACCGATGCTGTTGTTCCTGCCTGGTATTCGTAGGATTGAGGTCCATCAGCTGTGGCGATCTGGTAGTTGCCATAAGAGTTAAACGTGATCTTCATTCGGATCTCCTCGATTTTTTGTTGTTCTTATCTTCGCAGTGGTGTCACGAACGGATCAAGTTGATACCAGCCAGGAAACCGAATGCCCTCCGATTTTGTCGGAGGGCATCAGGTTTTGATTTGTTTTTAAGCGTTGTTGCTCTTCAACAGAACGACCGCATCCTTGTTCCAAGGAGTTCCACCTAGACGAGCCAAGCCGTAGAAACGGACATTCGGCGCGGCAGTGTAAGGATCTCT
>Ga0315903_10001689_pt1 | contig 33560 bp, 37 predicted proteins | sample LakEriMetagenome_7_FD_203524 | JGI IMG/M metagenome (GOLD analysis project Ga0315903, IMG submission 203524) | Freshwater fungal communities from buoy surface, Lake Erie, Ohio, United States - Buoy 2 MA119 | ecosystem: Environmental > Aquatic > Freshwater > Lake | place: USA: Lake Erie, Ohio...
GGGCTTCCAGCTCGCGGGCCTTGAAGGCCAGCCAGCCCTGCCAGCCCTTGAGGGCAGCAGCGGTCATCATGGCGATCGCGGCCAGCAGGCTGAGCGCAATCATGAGGTTTTCGGTGAACATGGCGGTTCTCCTCGGCTTATCTCTCAATCCTGCGGGCCGCGCAGGCTTTCAATCTCGTTGGCCAGGGCGGCAGCGCCGCGGCCATCAGTGGCAATGCGTTCCAGCACCTTGATCCGTTCGCGCAGGTCACTCACTTCGCGCAGCAGCTCTTCCTCGCGCTGGCTGGGCAACGCTGCGTTCGGCAGCGGCGAGCCATCGCCCATCATCCCGTACTTGCGCATCTTGCGGGCTTCGCGCCACGCGCTGCGATCCAGCCCGTGTTTGGAGCGATAGATGCCCGCGACCACGACAATCAGCACGATCAGGACCACCATGATTTGGCCGCCGTTCATCAAACTTCCCCTTCCCGTATCCGCAATCAGTTCTTCACGCCGTCAGGCAGCTGGCGCAGCGCCTCGATCTGGCTTGTCAGGCCATAGCCGCCGTCGGTGACGATCCGTTCGACATTGGCGAGCCGGTCCTTGATCGAACCAAGCTCGGCCCGCAGCTGGGCGTTTTCCTGGCTGAGCAGCTTGATCCGCTCGACTTCCTCGCTCGAGGTCTTGGGATAGACCGCCTGGCCCCAGGCCCCGTCGAGCGGGTAGCCGTTCTTTACCCGCATCCAGGTGGTGATCACCCAGCCGGCCACCACGGCAATGCCGACAGGAATGATGGCGGAAATCAACTGCAGCTTGACGGGATCCATCACACGGTCTCCTTGGTGGGGGCAGTAAGGGCCACGCGTTCGTCGCGCAGCGCCTCGATCTGCGCGGCAACATTCTCGCTCTTGTCGGTAGCAATCCGTTCCAGCACGCGGATGCGGTGCTCCAGCCGCTCGATCACATCGCTGCGATCTGGCGAACCGGGCTTGGCACCCTGAGCGCCGATTTCGGCAATCCGTTCCTTGTGCTCCAGGCGGCGCAGATAGGTCTTGGTGATGATGCTGATCACCCCGACGATGCTGCCCATCGCCACTGCCAGCCCCATGAATTCCCCGAATTCCATCAGTTCTTTTCCTTGATTTCGCTGTCGCGCAGCGCCTCGATCTGGGCGGCGACATTGATGCTCTTGTCGGTCACGATCCGCTCCAGCACCTTCACCCGGTCGGCAAAGTGGGTCAGCTGTTCGCGCAGTTCGGCGTTCTCAGCCTTGAGCGCTTCATTGGCCTTGGTGTCGGCGCGGACAGTCTTGCCGCCCCATTCGTCTTCCAGGGCATAGCCGTGACGCGCGCGGATCCAGTTGTTGATCAGCCAGCCACCAGTGGAAATGGCGATGATCATAATTACGAAAGTTGGGCCCCCGAAATCCATCAGCGGACCTCCTTTTCACGGCTGTCGAGCAGAGCCTCGACCTTGCGGGCATCGCGCAGCGCTTCGATCTGGCTGGCGACGTCATAGCCCTTTTCGGTGACGATCCGCTCCAGCACCCGCACCCGCTCTTCCAGCTCGGAATTGCTGGTCGTGTATTGGGCGGCCTTTTCGGCGGTCGCCTGGGCGTTGATTTCGGCAACCTTCTGCAAGTGCTTGGTCCAGATTGCGATAATCGGGATACAAAGCGCCACGATCGGGATCATGACTGCTATCTGTGCAGGTTCCATTGGTATTCTCCCCCATCCAGGAAACGGTTAGCGCAGGCGTTCGATTTCCTCGGACAGGCGCGGGTTGGACGAAACGTAGTGCAGCTCGATGTCGGCCAGGCGGCGGTCAAGCTCGCGGAAGCTGGCGCGCACTTCACGGGCGGTGCGGGCGGGCGACTGGCGCACCCCCTGCCAGAAGCGCTGCTCCTGCCGGTCGGTGTAATAGAGGTGCTGCGGCTTGCGCTCCGAAAAGATACCCAGGCCGAAGTAGACCAGCGGGATGATGCCAACGCCCATCAGGGTCAGGGCAACCGCGCCCAGGCGAACCCACAGCACGTCGACCCCGGTGTAATCGGCGATCCCGGCGCAAACGCCCATGATCTTGCCATTGATCTTGTCGCGATAGAATTTGGTGCGCGGCGTGTTCACTTGCCGGTCCTCCCCTTGCTGGCAATCATGCGGTCGAAATCGCGCTGGCTGCGATCGCTCAGCTGGCCGCCGAATTCGCGTTCATCGGCCAGGCGCTGCGGATGGAAATCCGGGTTGTCGGCGGCGACCAGGCGCTCGACCGTTTCGACCCGGTCCTGCAGCCGGCGGGCCAGGCTGTAGAGTTCCTCCAGCATGGCTTCATCGTCGGTGGTCAGGGTGGCGGCGGTCTTCCAGCGGGTGACATAGTGCAGGATCACCCAGGGCAGGCCGACAAAGATCGACAGGATTGCGACTAGCGGTACAAAATCATCCACGGCTCAGGCCTCCTTGCTGTCGTCAGCGTTGCCCGACAGAGCCCGCTTCATCGCTTCCAGTTCCTCGTCGATCTTGTCCTGACCGGCGAGCGCCGAGATTTCATCTGCCAGGCTCGGCTGGCTGCGACCATCGGCCAGGCTCAGTGCATCGGCGCGGCCTTCGGCATAGTCGACCCGGCGTTCCAGCTGGTTAAAGCGGGCCATCGCCTCGTCCACCCGCTCGCTGGCCAGCAGCGTGCGCAGCTTGACGCGGTTCTCGGCGCTTTCGAGCCGCGCGGCGATCGCGGTCTGGCGGCTGCGGGCCTCGCGCAGGCGGGTCTGCAGCTTTTCGATGTCCATCTCATAGGCGCGCAGCGCATCGTCGAGCACGGCGATCTCGGCCTTGAGCTGGTCGGCCATGTCGGAGGCCTTCTTCTTTTCGACCAGCGCGGCGCGGGCCAGGTCCTCGCGGTCCTTTGACAGCGCGAGCTGGGCCTTTTCGCCCCAGTCAGCCTGCAGCCGGTCCAGCTTGACCGTGTGGCGGTGCATTTCCTTCTGGTCGGCAATGGTGCGGGCCGCGCTGGCGCGCACTTCGACCAGGGTTTCCTCCATCTCGAAGATGATCATGCGGATCATCTTTTCCGGGTCATCCGCCTTATCCAGCAGGTCGGTGAAATTGGCGGCGATGATGTCACGGGTGCGGCTGAAAATGCCCATCCAGGGAACTCCGGTGGAAGAAGAGGAAGATGCGGTCGGGGTCGGCGAGCGGCGCAGGCGCTCCACTTCGCTATCGAAGCGGGAGGCGCGGTGCGCCGCGGTGAAAAGGGTTTGGGCCGGAGCTTCGCGGCGGGGGGACTGGGAACCGCCGGCGGGGGGTTCGGAAGCATCCGGCCCAAGGGGGGAAAGGGGGTCGTCCACGCGCTTGTTCACCGCGTCAGGCCTGCTGCGCCGCAGCCGACTGATCGGCGGCGGCCAGGACCGGGGCGCGGTCCATCTGCTGGGCCATGACAAAGACGTTCATCGCCAGCATGGCTGCAACCGAAGCCAGGATGGCCTTGTCGAGCTTGGAACGCTGGGAGAGGGGCTTGGCGAACATGGTAGGTGTCCTTCGTTGGTGTTGTTCACCTTTCAGCAAGCAGCGTGCCAATTTATCCGAGTGGCTGTTTTCTGCGCCTTTCCCAGCAATTCGACGAACGACGTGTAGTGGATATTGCGCGATGTTGGGAAAATCCGCTATCTGTTGGGAATGGAACGCGACACCCAGTTCATTGGCCAGTCCGGAGCCTTCCTCGATGCGGTCGAACGGACCAGCCGCGCTGCGCCGCTGCGCCGCCCGGTGCTGGTGATCGGGGAACGCGGAACCGGCAAGGAACTGATCGCCGAACGCCTCCACCAGCTCAGCAAACGCTGGGCGGAGCCGCTCATCACGCTGAACTGCGCGGCGCTGCCGGAGACATTGATCGAGGCGGAGCTGTTTGGTCATGAGGCGGGTGCTTTCACCGGTGCTACCAGAGCGCGGGCTGGGCGGTTTGAGGAAGCCGACCAAGGCACGCTATTCCTCGACGAACTGGCAACCCTCAGCATGGGGGCGCAGGAACGGCTGCTGCGCGCGGTCGAATATGGCGAGGTGACGCGGATCGGGGCGTCCAAGCCGGTGCGGGTCGACGTCCGGATCGTCGCCGCCACCAACGAGGACCTGCCGCGCCTGGCCGAAGAGGGCAAGTTCCGCTCTGACCTGCTCGACCGGCTGAGCTTCGAGGTGATCACCCTGCCGCCGCTGCGGGTGCGCGAAGGCGATATCCGGGTCCTCGCCGAATACTTCGGCCGCCGCATGGCCAGCGAACTGCGCTGGGAAGACTGGCCCGGCTTTTCCGACGCGGCGATGCAGCAGCTGGAGGATTACCAGTGGCCTGGCAACGTGCGCGAACTGCGCAACGTGATCGAACGCGCGGTCTATCGCTGGGACGATTGGGGCACGCCGGTCTCGCACATCGTGTTCGATCCGTTCGACAGCCCGTGGAAGCCTTCGCCGATGATGACGGCGGGCAGCGGCCGGGCAACGGGTGCGCCTTCATCCGCTCCTGCGGCGCCAGCGCCCTCGGTCCAGCTCGATGCGATCAGCGATCTCAAGGCTGCCGTTGATGCGCATGAAAAAGCGATCGTCGAACAGGCGCTCGCCCGGCATCGCTACAACCAACGTCAGACCGCCAAGGCGCTGGGCCTCAGCTATGACCAGCTGCGCCACTGCATGAAGAAGCACGGGCTGATGGAGCGCGGCGGATAGCCCTTGCATTTGGCAGGGACTCAGCCTAATTGGCCGCCATCCCGAAATTGTGAAGCGATCGAGGGGCTGGCGCCGCAAGGGGCCGGCGCCGAACCGCTTTGCATGACCGGTCACACACGGAGAACCCGTTTGGCGGATATCGCGCGCCTGATCGAGATTGTTGAGCCCGAGGCCGAGGCCCTGGGCTTCGAGCTCGTGCGTGTGATCGTGTTCGGCAAGAGCGAGGTGGGTGACGAGGAAGTCACGCTCCAGATCATGGCCGAGCGGCCCGACACCGGCCAGCTGGTGATCGAGGACTGCGCCGAACTCTCGCGCCGCGTTTCAGATGCGCTCGATGCGCTGGAGGAAGCTGGGGAAGTGCTGATCGAGGAGGCTTACCGCCTTGAGGTCAGCTCGCCCGGGATCGACCGGCCGCTGACCCGCGCCAAGGACTTCAGCAACTGGGCCGGGCATGAAGCCCGCATCAGCCTGAAGAATCCCGTGGATGGCAACCGCAAGAGCCTCCAGGGCGAACTGATCGGCATCGAAGACGATGTCGTGACGATTGAAGACAAGAAGTCGGGCCGGGTATCCTTCCCGCGCGCCGATATCCATTCCGCCAAGCTGGTCCTGACGGACAAGCTGATTGCCGCCACTCGCCCGCTGGACACCAGCGGTGCCGATGAAATTGTCGAAGAACAGGAAGACTGAACATGGCCAGTCCGATTTCCGCCAACCGCGCCGAACTGCTGGCGATCGCCACCTCGGTCGCCAACGAGAAGCTGATCGACAAGTCGATCGTGATCGAGGCGATGGAAGAAGCGATCCAGAAGTCTGCACGCAACCGCTATGGTGCCGAGAACGACATCCGCGCCAAGCTCGATCCGCGCACCGGCGATCTGCGCCTGTGGCGCGTGGTCGAAGTGGTTGAGGTGGTTGAGGACTACTTCAAGCAGGTTGACCTGAAGCAGGCCGAAAAGCTGCAGCCGGGCGCCCAGATCGGTGACTTCATCGTCGATCCGCTGCCGCCGGTGGACCTGGGCCGCATTGACGCCCAGTCGGCCAAGCAGGTGATCTTCCAGAAGGTCCGCGATGCCGAGCGCGAGCGTCAGTACGAAGAATTCAAGGACCGCGCCGGTGAACTGGTGACGGGTGTGATCAAGTCGGTCGAATTCGGCCACGTGATCGTCAACCTGGGCCGCGCCGAAGGCGTGATCCGCCGCGATCAGCAGATTCCGCGCGAAGTCGCCCGCGTTGGCGAGCGCGTCCGCGCCTGGATCATGAAGGTGGAGCGCCAGAACCGCGGTCCGCAGATCTTCCTCAGCCGCGCGCACCCCGAATTCATGAAGAAGCTGTTCGCGCAGGAAGTGCCCGAAATCTACGATGGCATCATAGAGATCAAGGCCGCCGCCCGCGATCCGGGTAGCCGCGCCAAGATCGGCGTGATCAGCCGCGACAGCAGCATTGACCCGGTCGGCGCCTGCGTCGGCATGAAGGGCAGCCGCGTCCAGGCGGTCGTCCAGGAAATGCAGGGCGAAAAGATCGACATCATCCCCTGGAGCGAAGACACCGCGACCTTCGTGGTCAACGCGCTCCAGCCGGCCACGGTCAGCCGCGTGGTGATCGACGAGGAAGAAAGCCGCATCGAAGTGGTCGTCCCTGACGATCAGCTGAGCCTGGCGATCGGTCGCCGCGGCCAGAACGTGCGCCTTGCCAGCCAGCTGACCGGTTCGCAGATCGACATCATGACCGAGCAGGAAGCGAGCGAGAAGCGGCAGAAGGAATTCGCCGAGCGTTCGAAGATGTTCGAGGAAGAGCTCGACGTCGATGAAACCCTCTCGCAGCTGCTGGTGGCCGAAGGCTTCAGCGAGCTGGAAGAAGTGGCCTATATCGAGCTGGCCGAACTCGCCACGATCGAAGGCTTCGACGAGGAACTGGCCGAGGAACTGCAGAGCCGCGCCACCGAAGCGCTGGAACGCCGCGAGGAAGCCTCGCGTGCGGCCCGCCGCGAACTCGGCGTCGAGGACGCGCTGGCCGAGCTGCCGCATTTGACCGAAGCCATGCTGGTCACGCTCGGCAAGGCCGGGATCAAGACCCTCGACGATCTGGCTGACCTGGCCACCGACGAACTCATTGCCAAGAAGCGCACCGAACAGCGCCGCCGCGATGGCAGCGCCCCGCGCCGCTCTGCGCGCGACGAGGACAAGGGCGGTGTGCTGGGCGATTATGGCCTGACCGAGGAACAGGGCAACGAGATCATCATGGCGGCCCGCGCCCACTGGTTCGAAGACGAGCCAGCCGCAGAGGAGGCCGCCGATGCGGATTCCTCACAATGAGCCGCTAGGTTCCGACACCTCTGGGCAGCCGGCCAGGAATGATCCTGAGCGGCGCTGCATCCTGACCGGGGACCACGGTTCCCGAGATGATCTGCTGCGCCTGGCGATCTCGCCCGACGGTCTGGTCCTGCCCGATGCCCTGGCGCGTGCGCCGGGGCGGGGTGCCTGGATCGGCGTCAGCCGCGAGCAGCTTCAGGAAGCGATCACCAAGGGCAAGCTGAAAGGCGCGCTCGCCCGGGCCTTCAAGGGCGCGGCGCTGGAGATCCCGGCTGACCTGCCTGCCAAGATCCAAGCCGCGCTGATCCGTGCGCTGACCGACCGGCTGGGGCTGGAATACAAGGCCGGCCGCCTGCTGGTCGGTTCCGACCGGATCGCCGAGAACGCCCGAGCGGGCAAGGTCACCCTGCTGGCCCATGCCGCCGACGCCAGCGCGGATGGCTCGCGCAAGCTCGATCAAGCCTGGCGCGTGGGCGAAGGGCGCGAGGGCTCCGGCATGGCCGGGATCACCTTGCCACTGGACCGGGCGGCGCTGTCTGTGGCATTGGGCCGCGACAACGTCGTCCATCTGGCACTGACCGATCACGCCGCGGCCGAGCGGATTGGCGCACCCTTGCGCCGTCTGCTCCGTTTTCTGGGCCGCGCGGAACAGACTGGTGAACAAGACACGCTGCCGGATGCAGGCCTTGCTGGCCCGTCCGCAGTCGACGACGAATTGAACGAAGGGTATTGAGACGATCATGAGCGATAGCGACAACAAACCGACTCTGGGCCGCAAGCCGCTGGGCCTCAAGAAGTCGGTCGAAGCGGGCCAGGTCCAGCAGACCTTCAGCCACGGCCGCACCAACAAGGTGGTGGTCGAGGTGAAGAGCCGCAAGCTCATCCGCAAGCCGGGTGAAGCCCCAGTTGCTGCCCCGCCGCCGGCTCCGGTCGCTGCGCCTGCCCCGGCTCCGGTCGCTCCGCCGCCGCCGCCGCGTCCGGCTGCCTCGAACGAAACCCCGCAAGAACGGGTCGCCCGCCTCCAGCGCGAGGCTGAGGAAGCCCGCCTGGCGACGCTCGAAGAGCAGACCCGCCGCGAAGCCGAAGCGCGCCAGAAGGCGCTCGAGGATGAGCGTCAGCGCGCCGAGCAGAACCGCAAGGCCGAGGCGGAAGCCGCTGCTGTCGAAGCGCAGCCCGCTCCGCCGGCCGAGGCCGAACCCGAGGCCGCTGACGACAGCGCTGTCGAGGCGCCCCGCGATGGCGGCAATGAAGCGCCGGCCCCGCGCCGCTTCACACCTGTCGCTGCGCCCAAGCGTCCTGAGCCGGCCAAGAAGCCGGCCCACCCGACCCGCGACCGCAAGGGCGGGGACGAGCGCCGCAGCGGCAAGCTGACCGTTACCCGCGCACTCAACGAGGACGAAGGCGCCCGCGCCCGCAGCCTCGCCGCGCTGAAGCGCGCCCGCGAAAAGGAAAAGCGCGCGCACTTTGCTGGCCAGTCGGCCCCGCGCGAAAAGCAGGTCCGCGATGTCGTGGTACCCGAGGCGATCACTGTCCAGGAACTGGCCAACCGCATGGCGGAAAAGGGCGCGGACCTGGTCAAGGCGCTGTTCAAGATGGGCATGATGGTCACCGTCAATCAGACGATCGACCAGGACACGGCCGAACTGCTGGTCGAGGAATTCGGCCACAACATCCAGCGCGTTTCGGAAAGCGATGTCGATATCGACACCAGCGAAGACGTCGATCTGCCCGAAACGCTCAAGACCCGTCCGCCGGTCGTCACGATCATGGGCCACGTCGACCACGGCAAAACCAGCCTGCTCGATGCCCTGCGCGGCACCGACGTGGTCAAGGGTGAAGCCGGCGGCATCACGCAGCACATTGGCGCCTACCAGATCAAGACCAAGGGCGGTGAGCTGATCACCTTCCTTGATACCCCGGGCCACGAAGCCTTCACCGAAATGCGCATGCGCGGGGCCAATGTCACCGACATCGTCATCCTGGTGGTGGCCGGCGATGACGGGATCATGCCGCAGACGATCGAGGCGATCAATCACACTAAGGCGGCCGGCGTGCCGATGATCGTGGCGATCACCAAGGCTGACCGCAACGAATACAACGCCCAGAAGATCCGCGAACGCCTGCTCGAACACGAAGTCGTGGTCGAAGCCATGTCGGGCGACGTTCAGGATGTCGAAGTTTCGGCCAAGACCGGGGCTGGTCTTGATCAGCTGATCGAGAAGATCCTGCTCCAGGCCGAACTGCTCGAGCTCAAGGCCAATCCGGATCGGCCCGCCGAAGCCACGGTGATCGAAGCCAAGCTCGACAAGGGCAAGGGTCCGCTCGCCACCGTGCTGATCACGCGCGGCACGCTGAAGGTCGGCGATATCCTGGTGGTCGGCGTCCATTCGGGCCGCGTCCGTGCCATGCTCGATGACAAGGGTCGCCAGATCAAGGAAGCCCCGCCGGCGCTGCCGGTCGAGGTCCTGGGCATCGGCGGCGTGCCGATGGCAGGCGATACCCTGACCGTGGTCGAAAGCGAGGCCCGCGCCCGCGAGGTTGCCGCCTTCCGCCATGAAAAGGCGACGGCGAAGCGCACCACTTCGGCTCCCGCCAGCCTCGAGAACATGTTCTCGGCGCTCTCGGCCAAGCAGACCGTGATCGAGTACCCGGTGGTCATCAAGGCCGACGTCCAGGGCTCGACCGAAGCGATCGTCAATGCGCTCAACCGCCTTTCGAACGACGAGATCAAGGTCAAGGTGCTGAGCGCCGGCGTCGGGGCGATCACCGAAGGCGACGTGTCGCTGGCCTCGGCCTCGAACGCCCCGATCATTGGCTTCAACGTCCGTCCCAATGCCAAGGCCCGCGAGCTGGTGGACCGCAACAAGACGCGGATGAAGTACTTCGACGTGATCTATCACCTGACCGAGGACGTCGCCAAGGAAATGGCTGGCATCTGGGGTCCGGAGCGGATCGAAAACGTCGTCGGCCGCGCCGAGGTCAAGGAAGTGTTCCCGGCCGGCAAGCGCGACAAGGCGGCTGGTCTGCTGGTGCTCGAAGGCGGGATCCGCAAGGGCCTGTTCGCGCGCCTCACACGCCAGGACGTCATCGTTTCGAAGACTGTCATCGCCTCGCTGCGCCGCTTCAAGGACGATGTCCCCGAAGTCCGCGCCGGTCTGGAGTGCGGCGTCGTGCTGCAGGATACCAACGACATCAAGCCGGGCGACATGCTCGAAGTGTTTGAGGTCGAGGAGCGTGAACGGACGCTGTGATGGCAGACGCCGCGCCGCAGCCGAACTACTATGACCTGATGGGATCGGAGATCATTGACTTCGATCCCGTCAGCGAAACCGTGACCATGCGCTTCGTCGCGCCCGATTGCTTCATCACCGGGCGGGGCGGCGTGCAGGGCGGGCTGGTGGCCGGCTTCCTGGACGAAGTGATGGGCCGCGCCCATGTCCAGGCGACCAATGGTGCCGAAGCCCCGCTCAACCTCGATATTTCGATGAGCCTGCTGAAGCTCGTGCCGCCGGGGCCAATGCTGGCCAAGGGGCGCGTCCTGCGCCGCGGCAAGCGTGCGATCTTCCTGGAAGGTGAGCTTTACGATCCGAGCGGCGAGGTAATCTACGCCCGCGCCACTTCGACCGCGATTCCCACCCCGGTTCCGCCGCAGGTGGCATGATGGCCCGCGCTCCCGCCACGCCTGAAACCCGCTCGGTCCGCTTGCTCAAGGTGGGCGAACAGGTGCGCCACGTGATCAGCGATCTGCTGACCCGGCAGATGGTGCATGACGAAGTGCTGACCGCGCACTCGGTCTCTGTCACCGAAGTGCGGATGAGCCCGGACCTGCGCCACGCGGTGGTCTTCGTGAAGCCGATGCTGGGCGCGGACGAGGAGCTGGTGCTAAAGGCGCTGCGCACCCACACGGCCTTCTTCCAGAAGGAAGTGGCCGGCAAGCTGCGGCTGAAATATGCCGCCAAGATCCGCTTTCAGGGCGACGAGAGCTTTGATGTTGCCAGCAAGATCGACGCCCTGCTGGCCGACCCCAAGGTCAAGCGCGACCTTGGTGAGGATAAGGCGGGCGATTAGCCCGGCGTCATCCGCGCCTGGATGGTAATCGTCACCTTCTTGCCGACAATCGCGCTGTAAGCGGTCATCCCGAACTCGCGGCGGTCGATCACGGTGCGGGCCGATAGCTCGACCGGATCGCGGCCGGTTACCCTCGCGGGCGGATCGCGGAAGGTCACGGCCAGCACGGCCGGCCGGGTCACCCCGCGCGCGGTCACTTCGCCGGCGACCGTGGCGGTGGTCGGCCCGGTCATCTGCATCCGCTGACCAGCAAAGCGCACCGTGGGATAACGCTCGACATCGAAGAAGTCCTTGCCGCGCAGCCGGTTAAGGGTGACCTGGTCCCCCGCAGTCAGCCGCCGCGCGTCGATCTCGACATCAAGGCCGATCGTGTCGAGCTGCTCAGGCGACAGGGCGATCCGCCCGTTCATCTGCGGGAAGCGCGCCGTCTTGCTGGCGATGCCCATGAAGCCGACCTGGGCACTGACCATTGAGCGCGTGGTATCGATCTGATAGCGGTAGCTGGGCTGCGCGGCACCCAGCAGCAGCGGGGCCAAGGCCGCGAGTGGCAGGCACATCAACAGGCGCAAACGCGCTCTCCTCTCATCCCCTGCCATGGCTGACCCTGCGCGCCAGTGGCCGCGAAGTCAACGCCGCGTCCGTTCGCTCTGGCCTTTGGCGGGAAAGACCCTATCTCACCCGCGATGGCCAAGCTCTACTTCTACTATGCCTCGATGAATGCGGGCAAATCGACCACGCTGCTCCAGGCGGACTTCAATTACCGCGAACGCGGGATGACCACCATGCTGTGGACCGCGGCGCTGGATGACCGCGGCGGCGACCGTGCGATCGAGAGCCGGATTGGCCTTCACGCCGAAGCCCACCGCTTTGCCGCCGGGACCGATCTGTGGGAGCGGGTGATGGCCGCACACCGAGTTGAGCCGCTGGCCTGCGTGCTGGTCGATGAGGCGCAGTTCCTGACCAAGGAGCAGGTCTGGCAACTGGCGCGGCTGGCCGACGAAGGGGGCATTCCGGTGGTCTGCTATGGCCTGCGGACCGATTTCCAGGGTGAGCTGTTCCCGGGTTCGGCCGCGCTCCTGGGCATTGCGGATTCGCTGGTCGAACTGAAGGGCGTCTGCCACTGCGGCCGCAAGGCGACGATGAACCTGCGGGTCGATGAAAGCGGCGCGGCGGTCAAGCAGGGGGCCCAGACCGAGATCGGCGGCAATGACCGCTATGTGGCACTGTGCCGCAAGCATTTCAGCGAGGCACTCAGCGCATGAACGAAACCCTGTTCCAGGCGGCGGCGCTGATCGTGCCGCTGGTTATCGCCATTGTCTTTCACGAGGTGGCGCATGGCTGGACTGCCCGTGCCCTGGGCGATCCGACGGCTGCGCAGATGAAGCGGCTCAGCCTCAATCCCTTCCGCCACGTCGATCCGGTCGGCACGATCCTGGTCCCCGGCGCGCTGGCGCTGGCCAAGGGGCCGATCATGGGCTGGGCCAAGCCTGTGCCGGTGGTCAAGAGCCGCTTGCGCAACCCGCGCTTCGGGATGATGGCCGTCGCGGCGGCCGGGCCGGGCAGCAACCTGGTGCTCGCTGCCGTCGGCGCGATCCTGCTGGGTCTGGTGATGGGCGGCTATCAGGCGCTGCAGGAGCCGTCGCTGGTGGCGCGGTTCGTGGCGCTTAACCTGTTCAACTTCATCACGATCAACGTCTTCCTGGCGCTGTTCAACCTGTTGCCGATCCCACCCTTCGATGGTTCGCACATTGTCGAGGGCTTGCTGCCCGAACGCGCCGCCGCGCAGTATGAGCGGCTGCGGCCGCTGGGTTTTCCGATCATCCTGCTGCTGATCGTGGTCCTGCCCTGGCTGGTCCCCGGCTTCGATCCGGTCGGCAAGCTGGTGGTGCCGCCGGTCCAATGGCTGACCGGCCAATACATGGCCCTGGCCGCCGTCTTCGCCGGGGGCTGAGCCCGTGCCGCACGGCTGGATCATTCTCGACAAGCCGCTTGGGCTAGGCAGCACGCAGGCGGTCGGCGCGGTCAAGCGCGTCTGCCGCGAGGCGGGTCTTGGCAAGGTCAAGGTCGGCCACGGCGGCACGCTCGATCCGCTGGCCACCGGCGTCCTGCCGATCGCGCTGGGCGAGGCGACCAAGCTGTGCGGGCGGATGCTCGATGCCACCAAGACCTATGCTTTCACGGTGCAGTTCGGGACGGAGACCGACACACTGGACCTGGAAGGCAAGGTAATCGCCGAAAGCCCGGTGCGCCCGACCCTGGCCGATGTTGAAGCCGTGCTGCCGCGCTTTACCGGGCCGATCGAGCAGGTTCCGCCGGCCTATTCTGCGCTCAAGGTCGACGGGGAGCGGGCCTATGACCTAGCCCGCAAGGGCACGGCGGTGGAGCTGAAATCGCGCAGCGTGACGATCCACGACCTGACAATCGGCGCGGCCGATGCCGATAGCGTCACCCTGGTCGCCAGTGTTTCGAAAGGCACCTACATTCGCTCCCTCGCCCGTGACATCGCACTGGCGCTCGGCACGGTCGGTCATGTCACCATGCTGCGACGGCTGAAAGCCGGGCCGTTCGGGATCGATCAGGCGATTTCACTGGACAAATTGAACGAAGTGGGTAAGGGCGCGCCACTTGAGAACGTACTCTTGCCGCTGGAGGCAGGGCTGGTCGACATCCCGGCTCTCAACCTCAGTCCGGAACAGGCAAGCATGGTCCGACAGGGCCGGGTTCTGACCGGACTGCCCCACACCGACGGGCTACATTGGGCGAAGGCGGGACCTGTTCCTGTTGCGCTGGTAGAGCTTTTCGGTGGCGCCGCCACGGTGGTGCGGGGGTTCAACCTTTCCGATGTCGCGGAGTGAATGACATGTCGGTTACTGCCGAAAAGAAGCAAGAAATCATCAACGACAACGCCCGCGCCAAGGGTGATACCGGTTCGCCGGAAGTCCAGGTGGCCATCCTGACCAGCCGCATCAACACGCTGCAGGGTCACTTCAAGGATCACCACAAGGACAACCACTCGCGCCGCGGCCTGCTGATGATGGTCAACAAGCGCCGCTCGCTGCTCGACTACCTGAAGAAGAAGGATGTCGACCGGTACAACGCGCTCATCGCCAAGCTTGGTCTGCGCAAGTAACCAGCGGAGCGGCCCCTAGCGGGCCGCTTTTGCTATCAGCGCCATTCGCAATTCGGCGAAGGGCGCCCCGGGGCCCAAGATGCCCCACACCGGACCGGGACGGAATCCCCGGCAGCAAAACCCGCGCGAAAGCATTTGGGCAATAGGGCCCGCGGGCAAAGGAAAATCGAATGTTCGACGTCAAAACCGTATCAATGGAGTGGGGCGGAAAGACCCTCACCCTCGAAACCGGCCGCATTGCCCGTCAGGCTGACGGCGCGGTCCTCGCCACCTATGGCGAAACTGTCGTGCTCTGCGCCGTCACGGCCGCCAAGAGCGTCAAGGAAGGGCAGGATTTCTTCCCGCTCACCGTCCACTACCAGGAAAAGTATTTCGCAGCCGGCCGCATCCCGGGCGGCTTCTTCAAGCGCGAACGTGGCGCCACGGAAAAGGAAACGCTGGTTTCCCGCCTGATCGACCGTCCGGTCCGTCCGCTGTTCCCCGAAGGCTTCTACAACGAGATCAACGTGATCGCCCAGGTGCTGTCCTATGACGGCGAGTGCGAACCCGATGTGCTGGCGATGATCGCCGCCTCGGCCGCCCTCACCATCTCGGGCGTACCCTTCATGGGTCCGATCGGCGCGGTTCGCGTGGGCTACAAGGACGGTGAATACCTCCTCAACCCCAAGCAGGAAGCTGCGATCAAGGAAGGCGAGCTCGATCTCGTCGTCGCCGCCACCGGCAATGCCGTGATGATGGTCGAATCCGAAGCCAAGGAGCTGTCGGAAGAGATCATGCTCGGCGCCGTGATGTTCGCGCACGAAGAGTGCAAGAAGGTTGCGGGCCTGATCATCGACCTGGCCGAGAAGGCTGCGAAGGATCCGTGGGAAATCGCGATCTCCGACAATTCGGCGATCAAGGCGAAGCTCAAGGACCTGATCGGCAAGGACATCGCCGCCGCCTACAAGCTGACTGACAAGTCGGCCCGCTCGGCCGCGCTGAACGCTGCCCGTGACAAGGCCAAGGAAGCCTTCGCGAACGAAGACGCGCAGACCCAGATGGTCGCAATCAAGTCGGTCAAGAAGGTCGAAGCTGACATCGTGCGCGGCGCGATCCTCAAGGACGGGACCCGCATCGATGGCCGCAAGGTCGATCAGGTTCGTCCGATCGAATCGATCGTTGGCTTCCTGCCGCGGACTCACGGTTCGGCGCTGTTCACTCGCGGTGAAACGCAGGCGATCTGCACCACCACCCTGGGCACCAAGGACGCGGAGCAGATGGTCGACGGGCTCGAAGGCCTGTCTTACCACAACTTCATGCTGCACTATAACTTCCCGCCCTATTCGGTCGGTGAAGTGGGCCGCTTCGGGGCGCCGTCGCGCCGCGACACCGGCCACGGCAAGCTCGCCTGGCGCGCGCTGCAGGCCGTGCTGCCCAGCAAGGAAGAGTTCCCCTATACGATCCGCGTGGTCTCGGACATCACCGAGTCCAACGGTTCGTCGTCGATGGCCACCGTCTGCGGCGGCGCGCTCTCGATGATGGACGCCGGCGTGCCGCTGAAGCGCCCGGTTTCGGGCATCGCGATGGGCCTGATCCTCGAAGGCGACGAGTTCACCGTGCTGTCCGACATCCTGGGTGACGAAGATCACCTGGGCGACATGGACTTCAAGGTGGCCGGCACCAGCGAAGGCATCACCACGATGCAGATGGACATCAAGGTGGCCGGCATCACGAAGGAAATCTTCGAAGCTGCTCTGAACCAGGCCAAGGGCGGCCGCGCCCACATCCTGGGCGAGATGACCAAGGCACTGGGTTCGGCCCGGACCGAACTGTCGGCTCATGCACCGCGCATCGAAACGATCCAGATCGACAAGTCGAAGATCCGTGACGTGATCGGGACCGGCGGCAAGGTGATCCGCGAGATCGTGGCCACCACCGGCGCCAAGGTCGACATCGACGATGAAGGCCTGATCAAGGTTTCCTCGTCCGACCTGTCGCAGATCGAAGCTGCCAAGCAGTGGATCCTCGGCATCGTCGAGGAACCCGAAGTGGGCAAGATCTACGACGGCAAGGTCGTGACGATCGTCGACTTCGGCGCTTTCGTGAACTTCATGGGCGGCAAGGACGGTCTCGTCCACGTTTCCGAAATGAAGAACGAGCGCGTTGAAAAGCCGACTGACGTGGTTTCGGAAGGCCAGGCCGTGAAGGTCAAGGTCCTCGAGATCGATCCGCGCGGCAAGGTCCGCCTGTCGATGCGCGTCGTCGATCAGGAAACCGGCGCCGAGCTGGAAGACACCCGCCCGCCGCGCGAACCGCGCGAACCGCGGGGCGATCGCGGCGATCGCGGTGACCGTGGCGGCGACCGCCGTCCGCGCCGTGATGGCGACCGCGGTGGCCGTGGCGGCGATCGTGGTGGCCGCGGTGGCGACCGTGATCGCGGTCCGCGTCGTGACCGGGAAGAGGGCGGCAACCCCGACCACATCCCGGCCTTCCTGAAGGGCGACGACTAAGTCCTCGCCGTTCACGGCTGAACGAAATTGGGGGATCGCGTTCGCGCGGTCCCCTTTTTCGTTGCGGCTCAGGCGGCCAGTTGGGCCGGCTTCAGTTCGCCCGGCTCGGCAATGATCACGCGGTTACGGCCGTCGAGCTTGGCCCGGTAAAGCGCCGCATCGGCCGCCCGCAGCGCGGCGCGGCGTTCCCCGGTAGCGAACACATCGGCGATCCCGGCCGAGAAGGTCACTTGCTCGATCGGTACTTCGGTGGCGCGGTTGACCAGGTGCCTGTCGGCCAGCTGGGCGCGCAGCCGGTCGAGCTTTTCGAAGGCCTCGGCCACGGTCGTGTCGCGGAACAGCACCACGAATTCCTCACCGCCGTGGCGCGCGACATGGCAGCGCTCGTCGGAAATCCGCGCCAGGTTGTCGGCCACCAGCTTCAGCACCCGGTCCCCGGCATCGTGGCCGTGGGTATCATTGACCCGCTTGAAGTGATCGATATCGCAGAAGGCCACGCAGAGCGGTTCGGCCGCCGCCCGGGCGGCGCGGTATTCCGCCTCATAGCGGGCCTCGAAGGCGCGGCGGTTGGGCAGACCGGTCAGGTGGTCTTCCTCGGCGCTGCGCCGGGTTTCCTCCAGCTTGTGCTTGAGGCTGCGGGTCTGCTCCTCGCTGCGCTGCATCGCCCGCTCGATCTCCAGCGTGCGCTTGAGCATGGCCTTGGTGATCGTGGCCAGTTCGGTGATCACGGCGCCGGTGCTGGGCACTGCCTCCAGCTTGCCAGCCTCCTTTGACAGCTCGCTGTGATAGGCATTGGTTGCCTCGCGCGCAGCGCGGCTGGTCTTGCCGAACTCTTCGACCCCCTGTTCCAGCCGCTGCATCAGCCGCTCGAGCAGTTCAGCCTCCTCGCCCATGCCCTCTTCGGCCAGCGAGTCTTCCAGCCAGTCGAGCGTCACCGGCTCGCGCGCCTGGACGCGGCGATCGATCAGGCGGACGATCTGGGGATCGTTGCCGGTCAGGTAATTGCTGGCGACGACCAAGGTCTGGGCGTTCACCTCAAGCTGGTGATAGCTCAGGAAGGCCCCGATCTCGTCAAGGTGACGGTCGCGGACCGACTGGCGGCGGTCGGTGCCGGATGCAGGTGTGTCATGAGGCGAAGCCGCGTCATCGCGCTGGCCAAGGCCCAGCCAGCCAAGCAGGCCGCCGCGCCGGTTTAGGGAAGGGTCATGTGCAGTCATGCCATGGTTAACGGCATGACCTCGAACAATTTAAGGGCGGCAGGTCAGGCGGGACAGGCGGCGCGGGTGGTGGCTGCCTGATCGACCGCTAGGGCCAGCAGATCGGCAATCCGGTAACCGGCGGTCGCAACCCGACGTCCCGCCAGGGCCAGAGCAAAGGCGTTTTCGCTGGCGGTCATCACTGGCGCGGTCTGCCCCTCGGGCACGGCCTCGGCAAAGGTGCCGCGATAGGCCACCAGCTGTGCAAGATCGCGGGTCTCTTCAACCTGCAGTGCGAACCGGTGGAAGGCGGAACCTTGGCGGCCAAGACCGGCGATCTGCTGGCGCGGCCAGGCCCTGACCAGGGCTGTCGCCCAATCGCCACCGGGCGCGGCCACGCGCGACTGCTGGAACATCTTGTCCCAGTACTGATGGAGATTGACCGGCGTGCTATCGGCATAGCGCCGGACGAAGGCCAACTCGCCCGCCCGATCGGTGGCGGGGAAGGTCATGGTCATCTGGTGGCCGGCGTGCATCGGCTGCTGCATGTCGCCCACGATATGGATCAGCCAGCCGATCGCCTTGGCCCGGTCAGCCTTGGGCGCACAGGGATTGGCGAGGGCGGCATAGTTGACTGCGAAGCCCTGCTTGGCCGTGCCATTGCGGACCGGCCAGAGCCAGGTGCGGCCATGGACCACGCGCAGGGCATAGTGCCACTTCGGGTTATCTTCCGGCCCGGTGCGGATATCGTCTGGCCAGCGCGCCAGCCATTCAAACAGCGCGCGTTGGCGCACCGGTTCGGGCAGTGCCGCGGCATGGCGCGCGAACAATGCGTAGTCAGGATGGGCCTGGGCAATCGTCAGCAGCTGCGCCAGCGCTTCGGGCCGGCTGGCTGCCAGGTCAGCCCAGGCGATCGCCCCGGTGGTCTGGTGGGTTTCTTCCGACCAGGCTCCGGCCGGGCTGGCCAGCGACAGCAGTGCCAGCGCCGGAACCAGTCCCGCCCATGCCCCCCGCATCACGGCGCCTAACGGACGCGCGGACCGCCGAACGGCAGCGGCGGCGGCGGGCGGCGATGGCCGCGCGGCAGCTGCGCCTGGAAGGCGCGGCCGCAATGCTCGACACAATAGGGGAAGCCGGGGTTCACCTTTTCCCCGCAGAAGTGGAAGTCCGGCTCACCGGGATGGCCCATCGGCCAGCGGCAGATGCGGTCATTCAGATCGAGCAGGCTGGTCTTGTCGGCCATCTCCGGGCTGGGCTTGGCCGGAACCAGGCGGCGCGGCGGGGCCGGCGGGATCGGAGCCTGCTGGTCACCCGGACCCTGGCGCAGGAAGCCGCCGGGGCCAACCGAGACGATCCGCGGACCGGGTGCCGGTGCGGCGGGGGCATCGCGCGGTGCAGCTGCTGCCGGTGCGGGTGCGGGCGCACGCGGTGCGGCCTGCGGGGCAGGGCGCGGTGCGGGCGCAGGGCGGGGCGCAGCCTCAGCCTTGGGCGCACGCGGCGCCGGAGCCGGCGCGGCTTCCTTTTCATTCGGCTTGACCGGGCTGGGGCGAGCCTTCAGCCCCAGGCGGTGCGCCTTGCCGATCACGGCATTGCGGCTGACCCCGCCGAGTTCCTCGGCGATCTGGCTGGCGGTTGCGCCGCCTTCCCACATCTTGGTCAGTCTTTCGATCCGTTCGTCGGTCCAGCTCATGCCCGTGTCACTTCCCTGTCACCCCTTCTGTGGGGCCTTGCGCTTGCCATTCGTGCGACCTGCCGATAGTCGCCAAGACATGGCCGATCAACCTGTATCCCCAAGCGTGAACGCCACCCCCCAGATGCCCGTAGCGGGTCTGGGGCAAAGCACATTTCCGGCCCAGGGAGTGCCCGTATTCCACCGGTTCAACCGGCTTGGGCTGTGGACCCTCTATATGAAGGAAGTCCGCCGGTTTTTCAAGGTGCAGACCCAGACGATCTGGGCCCCGGCGATTACCACCCTGCTGTTCCTGGTGATCTTCACCGTCGCCATGGGCCGTGAAGGCCGCACGGTGCTGGGCGTCAACTTCGCTACCTTCATTGCGCCGGGCCTGATCGTGATGGGCATGATGCAGAATGCCTTTGCCAATTCCAGCTTCAGTTTCCTTGCCGGGAAGATCCAGGGCACGATCATCGATTACCTGATGCCGCCGCTGTCCAATGCCGAACTGATGCTGGCACTGATCGGCGCGGCGGTGACCCGGGCGGTGCTGGTCGGTCTGGCGCTCTACGGCGCGATGCTGCTCTGGCCGGGTGTCCATCTGACCTTTGCCCATCCCTGGGCGATCGCCTGGTTCGGGCTGATGGGGGCGATCATGCTGGCCACGGTCGGCCTGCTGACCTCGCTCTGGGCGGAAAAGTTCGATCACAACGCGGCCGTCACCAACTTCGTGATCGCGCCGCTCTCGCTGCTCTCGGGCACCTTCTACGTGATCGACAACCTGGCCCCGCTGTTCCAGACGATCAGCCGGCTGAACCCGTTCTTCTATGTGATCTCGGGCTTCCGTTTCGGCTTCCTGGGGCAGAGCGATATCGGCGATACCAACCTGGCGGTGCTGCATGGCGCAATCGGGCTGGGGGTGTTGAACATTGCCCTGGCCGGCCTGGTCTATGGCCTGCTGCGCAGCGGGTGGAAGCTGAAGGGCTGATGCCAGCGAGCCGGGAGACCTGGGCCCGGCTGACCGCCGCCTTGATTGCGGCAGCGACCCTGCTGGCGATGATCCCGCCGGTGCTGGGTAATCTCGACAAGCAGGGCGGCCTGCTCGGCGCGCTGTGGTGGCTCGGCCGATTCTTCACGATCCTGACTAACCTGGCGATCGGGGCGGTCTTCGCCCGGATCGGCTGGCGCGGTTCGCTTTCGGTCTCACCGCTGGTGCAGGGCGGGGTGATGCTGGCGATCATGCTGGTCGGGCTGGTCTTCAACCTGCTGCTGCCTGGGCTGCAGCACGCGACCTGGGCGGACTATCTGGGTGACAAGTTCCACCACGTGATCGTGCCGCTGGCCGTGCCGCTGTGGTGGCTGATTTTTGCGCCGCATGGCCGGCTCGGTTGGCGCGCGCCGCTGGCCTGGGCGCTCTATCCGCTGGCCTACGCTGCCTATGTGATGACCCGCGCGCAGTTTGAGCCGGCTGGGACCCCGGCGCGCTACCCCTACTTCTTCATGGATGTCGACTCGTTCGGCTGGGCCGCCGCAATCGGCAACATGGCCGCAATTGCCATGGCCTTCGTTCTGGTCGGCTGGCTGGCAGTGTGGATCGACCGGCGGCTGGGCTGACGAGCGCTCAGTGCGTCATCGAGCGGCGCAGGCGATAGCGCCCGTTCCGGAAATCCTCGAACAACTCGTCCAGCGAGGGATGATCGACTGGGCCGCCATCGCCATCGGCCAGCAGGTTCTGCTGGCTGACATAGGCGACATAGCTGCTGTCACCATTCTCGGCGAGCAGGTGATAGAACGGCTGTTCGCGGTGCGGGCGGACTTCCTTGGGGATCGATTCGTACCATTCCTCGCTGTTGGCGAAGACCGGATCGATATCGAAAATCACCCCGCGGAAATCGAACACGCGGTGGCGCACCACGTCGCCAATCCCGAACCGCGCCTGGGCGCGCTGCGGGGCATCGACATGCTTGCCGGCCTGCGGAGAAAAGAAGGTAGCCCGTTCCATCATGGCCAATATAGGCGTTGTGCAGCCGCGAAACAACGCCGGGTTGCCTGCGATCCCCCATTTTCCCGCCACAGGGGCTTGGCAAGCCCCGGTTCATCGGCTAACCGCGCGCTTCCCGACCGGGGGCCGGCCCTTGCGCCCGTCCCGATCACTTCTGCGGAGAGGTGGCAGAGAGGTCGAATGCGCCGCACTCGAAATGCGGTTTACGGGTAACCGTAACGTGGGTTCGAATCCCACCCTCTCCGCCACGAAGTCTGGTCAAGCAGAGAACTCCTCAATTACCGACCATGCCAATGGCGCAGTTCTGCGCCTTTCTGCCTGTCTTCCCGTAGCGGAGAGAGGGCTGGCGAGCGCGTCGATACCGCATGTTTGCCTCGGATTCTCTGCGGGCCTAGGAGGGAGTACGGTTCTGCCGAATTCCCTGCTCGCAGGGAATTAGCAGGGAATTTTGCACCCATCACAGCCTTTTGGGCTGCTTTTCTAGGTGACAAAGGCCCCAGAATCCAATGGCTTTAGACCTAAATTCCCTGGTCACGGAGCAGGGAATTTTGATGCAGCGAGCAGGGAATGTTTCGCGGCGAAGCAAGGAATTTGAAGCGGCATTGCGGTGAGCTATCAGGCCCCATTGCGGGAAGCTCAGCGGGGCCTGGAATGAAAAGAGCAGTTTTGGCCTGTAATAGCTAAATCGGCCGTTAACCCCTGAAAATGTATGATTTTAATGGTATACGAAAAAGCTTCGTCGGGCTCTAAATTCCCGCTTGCAATCAAAATCGAACGCACATTTAGTAGAGATATCGCCGCAGCGGCGGGTGCTGGAAAGAGAGAGAAATGGTGGAAGGTCCGCCGCTCCAAGCACCTTTGGTCGTTGTCGTATCCAAGGAAGGATTTGCGTACAGGTTACCGACTTGCGGAGGGTACTCCGCGAGGCAGGGTGATTGCGCTCGCCTTCACCCTGGTGTGATCTCACGCCGATCCTTCTCGATGCGATCAATGCGAAAGAGAAGGGGGTTACGATGGGTTACAAGATCATCACCAAGCTGAAGACGGAGCTGCACGCGAAGAGCAAGTCCGCAAAAAAGCACTTCGAGCAGGAAGTGTCGCTATCCGCGCTGGCTGACAGCTCGCAGACGGATGTGCTGCCAACAATGCAGCTAGAGCGGCGGGAGCTCAGCTCTCTGAAGGGGCTCAAGAAGCGGGCACGCAAGTCCGATGCAGCGCAGATCGAGCGCGTCTGCCGGAGCATCAAGAAGCTCAAGCAGTCTGTGCCGATCCTGATCAATGCAGCCGGAGTGATCATCAACGGGCACATCGTGGCAGAGGCATTGCGGCACCTGGGCGCGCGCGAGGCCTGGTGCGCCGTGGTCGATCACCTCGACGAAACTGAATGCAATCTGCTGCACGTCACGCTCAACCGGATTGCCGAGTGTGGTGACTGGGACCTGGGTGCATTGCAGCCGCTACTGGTCGAGTTCGAAGAGCTGGGGGTTGAGCTCGAGACCACCGGGTTCTCGCTGCCGGAACTCGACATCATCATGAGCGAGGACCCAGCGGCGCCGCAGAAGCCCAAGGCCGAGAAGCCGATCGAGGTGCCGGAAACGCCCGTCAGCCTGCTTGGGGATCTCTGGACTCTCGACAATCATAGGCTGCTCTGCGGCGATGCGACGGACCCTGACAGCTATGCACTGGTCATGGCCGGGCAGCACGCGGATTGCGTCTCCACCGACTGCCCGTGGAACATCAAGATCGATGGCTTCGTGAGTGGTCTGGGCGAGAAGAAGCACAAGGATTTTGTGATGGGTGCCGGCGAGATGTCGGACAACGAGTTCCTGGAGTTCAGCAAGACCTTCCACAAGCTTGCCTGCGAGAACCTGAAGGACGGCGGCACATTCTTCTCCTTCATCGACTGGCGTTCGATCCACGTCATCATGGAGGGCGGAAAAGCCGCCGGGCTTCGGCACATCAACACCGTCGTCTGGAACAAGGGCTCCGGCGGCATGGGCACGCCCTACCGGTCGGCTCACGAGCTGGTTGCGGTGTTTTGCAAGGGCAAGAAGCTTGCAGTGAACAACGTCGCCTTGGGTAAGCATGGGCGTGATCGCACCAATGTCTGGTCTTACCCGGGTGCCAACAAGCCCGGGTCGTCCGCAGGGAAGGCCCTGGCGCACCATCCGACCCCCAAGCCAGTCGAGATGATCCGTGATGCGTTGCTGGATGTCACGAAGCGAGGAGCGGTGGTCCTGGACCCGTTTATGGGCTCTGGCACGACGATCCTCGCCGCCCAGCAATGCGGGCGCCTAGCGCGGGGAATCGAGCTCGACCCGCGCTATGTCGATGTCGCCATCCGGCGCTGGGAGGAGATGACCGGAAAGCAAGCGATCCATGAGCCTTCAGGGCTGACGTTTGCACAGTTAACGGAGCAGCGCTCTGCTGAAGCCAGTGCGCAGCTGGCGGCTTAGGTCTTGGAGGCTGACATGGCGAAGAACTACGACGTCGGGTACGGCAAGCCGCCTCAGAAGACGCAATGGAAGAAGGGACAGAGCGGAAACCCTGCGGGGGCAAAAGTAGCCAGGCTAAATCCGAAGCCGCTGATGCAAAGCCTTGCGGAGCAGCTCAACGGGTCATGTCAGAGCAAATGCACCTGATGGAATCATGACTAGATTTGAGTAGGGCGGGGCCATGCCGAGACCTCGCAAACCAACCAGCCCGTTTCGCTATTTCAATTCGTCACCCGAGATCATCCGGCTTGCGGTGCTGATGTACGTCCGCTTCCCGCTGAGCTTGCGCAACGTGGAGGATCTGCTGTTCGAGCGCGGAATTGATATCTGCCACGAGACGGTGCGGTTTTGGTGGAACCGCTTCGGACCGTTGTTTGCAGCCGATATTCGGCGCCAGCGCGTGAGCCGGATGAAGGGCTTCCGACACTGGCGTTGGCACCTCGATGAAGTGTTCGTGAAGATCAATGGGGAGCGCCACTATCTGTGGCGAGCCGTCGATCATGAAGGTGAAGTCCTGGAAAGTTTCGTGACGAAGAAGCGGGACAGATTCGCGGCGTTGGCATTCCTGAAGAAGGCTTTGAAGCGTCATGGGAAGGCTGAGAAGATCGTCACGGACGGCCTTCGCTCCTATCCCGCCGCGATGCGCCAACTCGGAAATCTGGAGTGCAGGGAGATGGGTCGGTGGCTCAATAATCGAGCCGAGAATTCACATTTGCCATTCCGACGACGAGAGCGAGCGATGCAGCGATTTCGGCGCATGAAGTCGTTGCAGAAATTCGTTTCCGTCCACGCCTCCTTCCACAACCACTTCAACTCGGAACGCCACCTCGTCAATCGTCAGACATTCAAGATCAACCGCTCGGTCGCCCTCGCCGAGTGGCAGTCCCTTATGGCCTGAAGTGCAGCAAGGGGAAGGGGACTCTCGCCAAGTGGAGACGAGTTCGCATTAGACTGACAGCACCCGCTCGTGAGCTGACATTTCGACGCTTCGGCGAGAGCTGCGTCAAGTGGAGACGAGTTCGCATCCGACTGACAGAACCGATCTCAGTCATCACGATCAACCTTAGGCACACCATGCTATGGTTGGTTGGATCCCGTCAGGTTTGCGGCGGTCCGGATGCGTTCGGTTGCGGCTTGCATGTCGTCAAGCAGAAGGTCCAGATTGTGAGAACAGAGCACGCCGTCGCGCTTGGCCAATTGACCAGCGATCATCACGTGTTCGACATGCGCGCTGTCTGAGCGCAGGACCGTCGCCGCCGGATCGTTGTTCGGCCACAGCTCAAGGGCCCTGCCGTTGATGATCATCAGATCAGCCTGAAAACCCGGTGCTATCCTGCCAACATCTGCATCAAGGCCGAGCGCATGGGCACCGGCGCCGGTCGACCAGTGCAGCGCCTCGATACGCTTGATTCGCGCACCGCTGTCAGCCGGTTCCGCAAGGACAGCGGCACCGTCCAATGCGCGCTGATGCATCATCGCAAATGTAGCCGCGGTCAGCAGGTTTGGAGCGACAGCACTTTCGATATCGATGCCGATAGCCGGAGCCACGCCGCGCCGCCGCAGGCGCCCCGTGATCGGATGGCCGTGTCCGTCGCTCATCTCGACCTCCGGGGTCATCGTGAACGTTGCCCCGGCATCAACCAGACGGTCGAGCAGTTCGTCGTCAATCGTGTTGCCGTGGACGATATTGACACTAGGACCAATGAGCTTCTTCTCGATCAGACGGTGCCAAATTTCTGGCGGGCAGGATGGACCACCGCTGTGATGCATCGTCGCTACCAGTCCCATTTCGCGGGCCAGTACGAGATCCGCCTCTGCGATCTCGGGCGAGGAGTAAAGCGGTCCGTCAACGGCAAGGCCGAGAGTCAGGAGCCCGCCTTTTGAAAAACTCCCGCTGTTTGCAAGCCGCTCCACCTCGGTACGCTGATGCCCTGCACCGCGCGGCGCAGCAAGAAAGAACACACCGCGAATGCCGGCTTCTTGCAGACCGGCGATTGCTGCATCGCTGTGAGCTGGGGTTGGATTGGCATGGCACCAATCCCCCAAACTTGTCGTCCCCGCAGCGATCTGGGTCAGCGCGGCAGCCAGATTGCCAAGATACACGTCCTCAGGGGTCATCACTGGCATGATGCGTCCGTGCATATTGCCTAAGTATTCGAGCAGATTCCAGTCGAGCGACATCCCACGCAGCAGCGTTTGCCAACTGTGCATGTGCGCGTTGACCAGCCCGGGAAGGATGATCCGCCCCGTCGCATCGATTATCTCGTCTGCCGTCTCTCGGCGAGCGTCGGCATCCTCGCCCAGAGCGGTAACAAGGCCGCCTCCAATCAGGACTGATTGCACTCGCCCATAATCACCCGACTGGGGTTCGGCGATCACATGCCCGTTGCGGATCAGCATTGTAAACATATCCAGTTCCTCTTAGGATTCTCGACCGGAGGCTTGTTTTGAAGCGCTAGTGCCGAAAGAAATCGACCCCGTCGCGGCGCAATCGTCTTGTGTGCGAATAGATCCAGGGCTGCTTCATGCAGCGATCCAGCCAGTCAGCAAGGCGCCCCTTGCGTACGCGGACATTAGCATGCGTTGTTTCGATTTCGAGCATAGCCAGTCCTGTCAGGTGGGTCAGTCGATCTCGACCTTGCGAACCTGCTCGCCGAAATAGCTGCTCACCTCGCGGCGGCTGATCTCGGCGACATAAGCGTCGGGCCGAACCAGGATATGGGGTGCGCTGCGGCGGATCAGCTGGGTCGCGCTGGTGTGGCGCAGGTGATCGAACAGCCGCGAGCCATCGGGCAGGATCCGGTCGGCAATCCGGTCTCCGGGAGCAACTCCCTCGTGCGGCTCGCCCTTGCAAAGCGGGCTGTTACGATAGTTTAGCGACAGATGGTTGGTCAGCTCGCCGCGTTGGCGCGACTTTTTGACATGCAGTGTGCCCGTGAGGTTCAGCATGGCCGCTGCAGTCGGCAAGCGCTCTTGCTGATAACTTTCTAGCAGATTCGCCTCGCCATGCAGAATCGCCGCCGCGAGTTTCCAGCCCAGGTTCCAGGCGTCCTGCACGCTGGTGTTTAATCCCTGTGCGCCTGATGGCGGATGGAGATGCGCGGCATCGCCGGCAAGGAACACCCGGCCGATCCGGTAACGATCGACCATCCGGGTCTGGTGCTTGAATTCGGACTGCCACGCGATGCCGGTCACACGCTGCCCGGTCGTCTTAAGAACCCCCGCTTCTAGTCCGTTTTCGCCAATGCGCTTGGGCGACTGAAGTTGAAACAGGTTACCCAGCGGCAGCGGGCAAAGCGAGGGTGGGCCGCCCCGGTTGATCGGCCAGACGTGCCAAAATTCGCGGTCCAGATTTTCGATCTCGAGATCGGCGACTACCATCGCCTTTTCGTCGAGCGACTTGCCGACCAGCTGAATCCCAAGCAGGCAGCGCACGGTGCTGCGTCCGCCGTCGCAGCCGACCATATAATTTGCTTTGACACTCTCTCCGGTAGCGAGTTCTGCAGTTACGCCGCGATCGGTCTGCGTTAATCCGGCAACGGCAGAGTTATACTCAATCTTGCCGCCAAGCGCGTTGAAGCGGGCGAGCAAAATCTCATTGGTGCGCCACTGCGGCACCATCAGCATATTGGGATATGGACGCTCCTCAGTCGGTTCATGGCGTGTGCCCAGCGGAGCTAGCCGCTTCCTGAAAGGCCCAAGATGAAGCTTGAGATAAGGGTAGAGCGTGCTCGATGCGACAACATCATCAGCCACGCCAATTAGGTCGAATATCTCCAGCGTGCGCGGCTGAACGCCCTTGCCGCGCGACCCTTCGAAGGGACCGGAGGCGGCATCGACCACCCGCACCGCGATGCCTCGGCGCAAGAGTTCGATCCCCAGCACGATGCCCGTTGGACCCGCTCCCGCAATCAGCACCTGCGTCATCAGATCACACCTTTCTTATGGTTTGGGAGAACGAGATAGGAGATGACCGCAGGAACCAACAACAGGACCGCGATCGCAAACGCCATGTCGTAAGAGCCATAGCGATCGAAGAGTTGCCCAAAGCCAATCACCCCTGCAGCCGCCCCAAGCATCGATATGCCGAACAGAAGGCCATAGATTGTGCCGAACGATCGAATCCCGAAATGCCTGGCCACGAAATAGGCAAGGACATCGGTTTTGCCCCGTGCACGAAGCCGATGAGGATGCAACGACAGACCAACCTTTCTGCCACTCTTCTTTGGCGGTTAGCGCCGATCGATCAAACATCGCGGATCTTTCTGTAACGGCCTAGAATCTCCTGGCGTTGCACCGAGTTGGGGGCGCAAAGTGGTGCCATCATATTGGCGAGCTCCAGGTCGCCTGTCAGATCCGCCAGCAGGCTCTTGATTCCGGGAACCAAGGGCAAGCCATCGAAGATCTGGCGGATCGATACGGCTTGCGTCAGTGCAGCCTCATCGCCCCGATTGAAAGCCGCACCGCATAATGCGGAATTGAGATTGGCGGTGGCAGAAATGCAACCTGCGAAGTCTCCCGCCCGTGCCCGAAGCAAAATTGCCTCGTTCGATGGGAAGACCTTGAGTGCAGGCCAGATTTCGGCAATCCGCCCAGCATAGTCCAGATCCCCGGATGAGTCCTTGAGCCCAGCAATCCGCGATCCGAACCGCCGGACAAGATCGGCCATCAGATTGGGCGTATAAGCAATCCCGCTGAGTGCCGGGAAGTTGTAGAGGAAAATTGGCAGTTTTGCGGCCGCGGTCGCGGTGACGATCGCGTCGAGGTACCTGGCGATCCCTTCGTCGGTCACCGGCTTGTAGTAGAACGGCGGAAGGACAAGGGCCCCGGCATAGCCGAGTTCGGCGGCGGCAGAGGACAAAGTGACAGCATCCGGGCCCGCTGCCGCGCCGGTGCCAACCATGAAGCGGTCCATTGGAAGGCCCGAGCCGGCGACCGCCTCCATGATCGCGCGGCGCTGGCTCACCGAGAACGAGGTAGCCTCGCCGGTCGTGCCGAGCAGGTTCAGCGCATTGCAGCCATTGTTCAACAGAAACCGAGCACGCTCAATCAACCTGTCGGTGTCGGGCGCACCTTTCTTGCTCACAGGAGTGATAACCGCGGCAATCACGCCGCGCAGGTTATCCAGCATGACTGGGGGCTCCTGCTAGAGCACGGGCTCTGGTGCCGATGAGCGGTAATCGCGATCCCGCCTTCAGGCCGCCGGCTGATCTTTCATGTTTGCACGGGTGCCGCCCAGGTGATCGAGCATGGCCTGCCGCGCGGCCTCGCCATCGCGATTGGTGATCGCCTCGACGATCTGCTCGTGCTCCAGAAAGGAGTGATAGTCTCTGTCGGGGCCGACTGGGCGCTTGATCAGATTGCCCCAGACCACATAGCGCCGGACGCTGTTGACTAGCCGCTGGATCTCGACCAGCACGACATTGCCGGTCGCTTCGGCCAGCAGGTTGTGAAAGCGCCAGTCGAGCTCGGCGTATGCATCCCAAGTCTTGGCGCAGCGCATGTTTGCACACAGCTGCTGCAGCTCTGCAATCTGTCTGGAGCTGGCCCTCATCGCGGCGATCCTTGCAATCTCTGGCTCGATCATGCTTCGAGCCTGCATCGCATCGACCGGATTGGTCATTTCCGCAACTTCTGCTGCCTCTGGCGCGGCCTTGTCCCCGGGCTGGATCACAAAAGTGCCGCGTCCGACGTGGCGATAAACCAGCCCTTCCTTCTCCAGGATAGCGAGCGCTTTGCGCAGCTCGGCGCGACTGACGGCAAATTTCTCCGCCAATTCCCGTTCCGGGGGAAGGCGTCGCTCTGGTCCGGCCTGCATCTCCGTCAACCAGTGACGAACCACAGACAAAAGTGAGGGAGGGTGAGTAGGCATGAACAATTGCAGGCCTAGAGTTTGAAGTTTTCATACGCAAGCACCAGTTGTGACGAACTAGGGTCAGGACCTATTAACCGCACCATCGAGGCGGCAGAATGGCGAACATATCGGACGGGAATTTCCGCCGGGAAGGCTGGTTGCCTTTCCAAGGGAATTTCTGTTCGAGATGGAAGCCATTCTGCCGTCCCGAAGGGATTTGGCCAAAATGGCCCATTGCCGCGTCAGGAATCCTTGAAATATCGACATATTCCTGCGTCTTCCTTCCTTGCACTGAGCCATTTTGACTCAAACCTCGATGGCGCAGTTAATAGGTCCTGACCCTAAATTGGGAGTGCACCGTCGCAGGCGCACTCCCCGGCACGCCCGGAGGGGCGTGCCGATGCCTCCCCAGGCACAGGCTCACCCGTGTCACCGAGCAAATTTCAACTGCACGGCAATCGTCCTCGGCAAGTTTCGGGTCCCGTAGAATGCTTGCCGGTCCAGGAGGTGGAACGAGGTGAAGGCTGTCGGCCTGCGATTGGTCAAATTGTTCGCCAAAAGTGCCAGCGACCAACCCGCTTTCTTGTCTGCAATTTCAAGTTTGACATCGACGAAGGCACCCGCCGTCGCCTTCGGGGCCGTCGGCGCGGTGGAACGAAATTGCAGATCTGCGTTGCTGGCATATCGGATCAAGCCGCTGGTGTTGAGTTCCAGGCGACTGTTGATCGGCACGGCGTAGTTCAGGCTCATCTGCCCCATCCACTTGGGGGCTCTGGGCAGAGGCATTCCATCAAATATTTCAGGTGCAAAAACACCCGGCGCAGTTTCGCTTAGCACGTTCTCGGTAAAACGCGCATCGGCATAAGTGAGCCCGCCTTTGATCACTAGAGACTGCGTAGCAGACCATTGAGCAGAGATTTCTGCCCCAGTTGATCGGGCATCGGCGTTGCCAATAAGCGTCTCTGGCAGCGTTGAAGGCGGCCTGATTACCAGGCGACCCGCCTGAAAATTCTTCACGATCGTATCGAAAATCGCCACTTCGACGAAGCTGCGGCTCCCAAAGTCGAACTTCACTCCCAACTCTTTGTTATAGGTCGCCTCGGGACCATACGCGGCGGTAGCGAGGGAATCCGGATTGGTTTGAAATCCGCCGTTCTTGCTGCCGCGAGCCCAAGAGGCGTAGAGGAGGATATTCTGTTGAGGACGGAACTCTAGTCCGACATTTCCATCGGTTTCCGCATTGTCTTTGGCAGGAAGCGCACGAATGCCCGGCAGTTTCGCCAATGTGCCCGACAGATTGTAGTCGACGCCCTTGCTTTCCCAAGTTTGGCGAAGCCCACCGACCAGGGCAAACTTCTGCGAGAGTTCAAGACGGCCCGAAGCAAACAGCGCCCACGATTCGGTCTTGGTGTTAGCAATGGCGTTCAGACTGATGCCAAGATCAGAGGCAACAACGCGATGAATCTTGTATTTATTCCAGTAGTAGAAAGCTCCGACGTTAAATGTAAACGGTCCTGATTGTGCGGAATCTATCCGAAGTTCCTGAGATATGACCTCGTTGTCTTCTCTGTCCGAAATGTCGATCAATCGAAATGCCGTAAAATCAATGTCATTTGTGCGGTTAGCCGTCCAGTTTACATAAGCCGTTTGCGCGGTGATTTTGAACTTCGAGCTCAAATCATGTTCTACTATCAAGGTCGCCCGGTCTCCGTCCTGATCATCGAACGGGAGCGCAACCGAGGGGCTGGCGGGATTGATTCGGACGCTTCCGCTGTAAGTGACGTCGTTGCCAACTGCGTCGAGGCGGGTTTGGCCAAACCGGGCGGCGGTTGCGGCAATTCTGCCATTCGGGTCACTTAGCAGTTCCAGATGCTGCCCCTTGGTCCTCAAGTAGTCCCGTTGGTAGATAGCGGTTAGACTACCGCCCTCTCCGAGGGGGCCTTTCAGGGTTAGGCGGCCCGATGCTTCGCTCCTATCCCTCTCAGACCGCTGCAAGTAATCATTTCTGACATAGCCCTGTTCGGAATTGACCAGGAATGCGGCACGCAGGGCGAAATCGCCCCCCAATGGTACATCTGCGGCCCCGTCGAAGCGAACCGCGTCAAGCTCGGAAGTATATGTTCCAGCGAGTTCAAAGTTGAAGGACCGACCCGGTCGCTTCGTGGAGATCGCAATGGCACCCAAACTGGTGTTTCGCCCCAAAACGGCCGATTGGGTGCCTGATATAAACTCGATCTGCTGGGTGTCGTACAATGGCACGATAAAATCGCGCGCATGCCCGAGATACGCTCCATTCATGAATACCGCCACCGAGGATTCGATGCTCGGATCGGGGGAGTTGGAGCCCAACCCGCGAATTGAAGCCGAGTGCCCCGTCACGCCCTGCATCGAGAAATAGCCTGGCACAATGCCACTTAGTTGCTGGGCGCTGGTAACGTTGGCAATCTCAAGAGCGGCGTCATCGACCACTTTCACCGTCGCCGACGTGTCGAGCAGTGCCGCGTTCTGCTTGAGCGCGGTTACGACAATCGTGTCACCGCTGGCATCAGCTTCGGCAGCAGCAGTTTGTGCCGTCGCGGGTGACGCCGCCCATGCACCTATTGCGCCGGTAGCCAAGAGCCCCATTCGAATCGCTGATTTGGTAGTCATTGTCTTGCCCCTCCCGATTGGCTCATCGACCATTTGAAAATAATGGTTGACCATATGCCCAAGATTGGTTCCAATTGCAAGCCCATCCGATCCGAAGCACTAAAAAGAAATTAATAACGTTATATTAGTATTTTATATGCCGCATGCGGCCTAACACCCCGAACCTCAAACCACCTGCCGCCTGCGAGAAAGCATTCAAGCCGCTTGCCAAGTTGGTTAAATGGTTGTATTGGTTAAACCGTGAGCCGACCTCATGGTTTCGGCAATTAAGAGGGGTTATCGAAGTGGGCAAAAGGATGCAGGCATGGGAGCTTGATGCCCCCGAAGGATTGACATTGCGGGAACGGGACGTTCCAAAGCCTGGCTGCTCCGAAGTGCTTGTTCGGATCGATGCGGTGGCGATATGCGCCACCGACCTGGACGTGATCGCCAACGGGCCGCCGGCGCTGATCAATGGCAAGCTGCCCTTCGGCCAGAACTTCACCCCTGGCCACGAATATATGGGAACCATTGTCGGGCTGGGTCCAGAAGTCGATGAATATATGGTCGGCGAACGCGTCGCGGTCGAAATCCACGCTGGCTGCGGGCAGTGCAAACGCTGCCGGGGTGGAATGTACACTTCCTGTCTCAACTATGGCCGGAATTATCCAGGCCATGACAAGGGTCATCGCGCCAACGGCTTCACCACAAATGGCGGTTTTGCCCAATACGCGATAAACCACATCAACACGCTGGTGCGGGTGCCGCAGGGGATGTCTGATGCTGAAGCGGCACTGGCAGTGACCGCGGGAACCTCAATGTACGGCTTTACCGAGATGGGCGGACTGGTTGCCGGCGAGAGTGTCGCGATCATCGGGCCAGGCCCGATTGGCCTACTGGCCGCCGCCGTTGCCAAGGCGCTCGGTGCCGATCCCGTGATCTTGATCGGCACGCGCGAGAACCGGTTGCAGATTGGGGCTAAACTGGGCGCAGATAGCTTACTTAACGCGCGCGTCACCGACCCGGTCGAAG
>Ga0315903_10001690_pt1 | contig 33558 bp, 32 predicted proteins | sample LakEriMetagenome_7_FD_203524 | JGI IMG/M metagenome (GOLD analysis project Ga0315903, IMG submission 203524) | Freshwater fungal communities from buoy surface, Lake Erie, Ohio, United States - Buoy 2 MA119 | ecosystem: Environmental > Aquatic > Freshwater > Lake | place: USA: Lake Erie, Ohio...
CGTTATCAATCAAGATGCTCTTCAAGTTAAATCACTTCCAGGTGAGCCAACTGTTTTGGTTGCGAACTTGCCATATAACGTTTCAGTTCCGGTCTTCTTACATCTTCTAGAAATTCTGCCAACTCTGGGCAGCGGCGTTGTTATGGTGCAAGCCGAAGTTGCAGATCGCTTGGCCGCAAAACCAAACACTAAGGAATATGGAATTCCGAGCGTTAAAGCGGCATGGTGGGCAGATGTAACCGGTGCTGGTTCAGTGTCTCGTTCGATCTTCTGGCCGGCGCCAAATGTGGATTCGAAGTTAGTTGGATTTAAGCGCCGTGCAACACCAGGAGATGAGACTCTGCGTAAGGAAGTCTTTACGATTATCGATCTAGCATTTGCACAACGTCGCAAGATGCTGCGCGCAGCTCTTTCATCTCGCTATGGCGGTTCCGCTGCCGCTGAAGCGCACTTGATCGCAGCGGGAATCGACCCAACGCTGCGCGGTGAATCACTTGATATCCATGGCTTCTGCAAAATTGCCCAACAAGGTTTAGAGTCTTAGCGTGTCCAAAACTAACCGCAACTCTGTCACCGTACGAGTTCCTGCCAAGGTAAATCTGCAATTGGCAGTTGGCCCACGTGAGGCCGATGGTTTCCATAATTTAGTTACTGTTTTTCAAGCGATCTCAATTTATGACGATGTCACGATTACAAAATCTGCAACAGGTAACGGAATAACTATTTCAATCATTGGTGATCACACACATGGAGTACCAGCAGATGCCACTAATTTGGCGGTAAAGGCAGCGCAGTTAATCGCCGATGACTATGACTTTGTCATTGATGCTCATATAGAAGTAAACAAATCGATCCCAGTTGCCGGTGGCATGGCGGGCGGAAGCGCAGATGCGGCCGCAGTAATTGTTGGCGTAAATGAGCTTTATGAACTCGAGATGTCACGAGAAGAGATGCACGAATTCGGTTCACAGCTTGGTAGCGATGTTCCTTTTATGATTTCTGGTGGCACGGCAATTGGCCAAGGTCGAGGAGATCAATTAACGGCAGCGCTATCGCGCGGCACATATCACTGGGTTTTAGCGCTCTCAACTGTTGGTTTATCAACTCCTGCGGTTTATCAAGAGTGCGATCGACTGCGCGCTGGTTTAGATATCGCAGCGCCGCAAACTAGCGATGCGCTGATGCAATCTTTACTTGCTGCAGATTCAAAAGCAGTTGGCCAGGCGCTACATAACGATCTGCAATCTGCGGCTTGTTCGCTACGGCCGGCTCTAACTTTAGTGCTAGATGTTGGCGAAGAATATGGAGCACTTGGTTCGATCGTCTCTGGTTCTGGGCCAACAGTTGCATTCTTGGTTGCTGATGAAGAGCAGGGTTTAGATTTAGCAGTTGCTTTAACTTCTAGCGGAGTTGTTGGCAGCGTTGCTCGCGCCTATGGCCCAGTGCACGGCGCCAAGGTCATCTAATTTTTTGTTAACTAGTTTTCTTCTAGATGTGCAGCAAGTGCGCTAAGTAAATCGGCTAGAGCTACTTTCTGATCACGAGTCAAGCCCTTTAATAATTCACGTTCTTGTTCAAGCAAACCTTCTAGCGCCTTATCAACTGCGCGCATTCCGGATGCGGTTAAAGTTACAAGTGATCCACGGCCATCATCAGGATCTGGTTGCCGCGTAATTAATTTCAACTCCTCTAAACGATCCAAACGATTTGTCATGGTGCCGCTAGTTACAAGAGTTTCTTGCATAAGTGCGCCAGGGGAGAGTTGATAAGGATCGCCAGAACGACGTAGCGCAGCTAAAACATCGAAGCCCGAAGTTTCCAGGTCAGCGAAAGCATCGCGACGGGCGATATCTAAATTTCGTGAGATTCGTGTAATGCGGCTAAGCACCGCAAAGGGGCTGATATCTAAATCGGGGCGCTCGCGCTTCCAATCCGCGATTAGGCGGTCGACTTCATCACGGTGCGCGCTCATAGGTCTAGAGGATATATCGCTTACGGGGATCGCCCTGAAATGGTCGCGAGCACACATAGATATGAGGGAGAATATGCGTTCCGCCATTGTGTAGTGGCTAGCACATGGGCCTTTGAAGCCCAGGGTCCAGGATCGATACCTGGTGGCGGAGCCACCAAATGAATTATCCAGCACCAGTTAGACTTACATCATGAGTGCAAATCTCGAAACGGTTGTTGTTCTCGCCGCCGGTGAAGGCACTCGCATGAAATCATCAACACCAAAGGTCTTGCACGAAGTTGCCGGCCGCTCACTTGTTGGCCACGTTCTAAACGCCGTTAACGCGCTCGCCCCAAAGCAAGTACGAGTTGTAGTTGGTGCAGGTCGTGAAGCAGTTGAAGAACATCTGCGCGAAGTCGCTCCTAACGTCACAACAGTCTTCCAAGAACGTCGCGGCGGCACTGGCCATGCAACTCAGTTGGCGCTCGCAGGTACAGATATTTCAGGAACGATCTTGATCTTGGCCGGCGATACGCCGATGCTTACCGGTGAATCACTTAAGCAACTTCTTGCGACCCATCACGAAGGTGGCTTCACCGCATCAGTTTTAACTGCAGAACATCCTGATCCAACTGGTTACGGACGCATTGTTCGCGGCGATGATGGCTCACTACTTCGTATCGTTGAAGAACGCGATGCTGATGATTTTGTTAAGGCGATATACGAAGTTAATTCAGGGGTTTACGCATTCGATGCCAAGAAACTTGCTGTAGCCATTGGAAAGTTAACTAACGATAATTCGCAGGGCGAGCTATACCTGACCGATGTCATCGAAATTTTGCGCAATGAAGGCGGCACAATTGCCGCGGCCCTTATTGAAGATTTCATCGAAATCTTGGGCGTTAACGATCGCGTTCAGTTAGCGGAAAGCGCTGCTTTGCTCCGTGATCGCATTAACGAAGGCTTCATGCGCGCAGGAGTAACAATTGTTGATCCGACAACAACTTGGATCGATGCAACTGCAGAGATCGCAAATGATGTAACTATCTTTCCTGGAACTGCGATCTTGGGATCTTCAAAGATCGCAACTGGCGCAGTTATCGGACCTCGCACAACGCTGGAATCTTGCAAGGTACTTGAGGGCGCAAACGTTGTTGAATCGAATTGTTTTGAAGCAACTATCGGAGCCGGTGCAAACGTTGGCCCATACTCATACCTACGTAAAGGCACAGTTCTTGGAACTGGCGCGAAGGCTGGCGCATTCGTTGAAATTAAGAATGCAAAAGTTGGCGATGGTTCTAAAGTTCCACATCTTTCATATGTGGGCGATGCCACTATCGGTGAAGGCTCAAATATTGGTGCGGCCACAATCTTTGTTAACTATGACGGAGTAGATAAGCATCACACCACTATCGGAGATCATGTCCGAATCGGAAGCGATTCGATGTTAGTCGCGCCAGTTTCAATTGGTGATGGGGCTTACACCGCCGCCGGATCTGTAATTACTGAAGATGTTCCGGCCGGTGCCATGGGTGTCGCTAGAGGTAAGCAGCGAAATGTATTAGGTTGGGTCATGCGCAAGCGATCTGGCACTAAATCTGCAATTGCTGCCGAAGCTTCAGAAAAACGCAACGAGAAGAAAGGCTAATTTCCTTGAGCGAAATTCGTTTGTCCTCAGAGAAAAGACTTCGACTCTTTTCAGGCCGCGGATTTCCAGAGCTCAGCGAAGCAGTAGCGGAAGAACTTGGTATTCCACTAACACCAACATCTGCTTATGACTTTGCCAATGGTGAAATCTTTGTTCGCTTCGAAGAATCTGTTCGCGGTTGCGATGCCTTCGTAATTCAAAGCCACACCGCTCCAGTTAATAAGCAGATCATGGAACAACTAATCATGGTCGATGCTCTAAAGCGCGCATCAGCAAAGCGCATCACAGTTGTCGCACCTTTCTACGGTTACGCACGTCAAGATAAGAAACACCGTGGTCGCGAGCCAATCACTGCACGTCTGATGGCAGATCTCTACAAAGCAGCTGGCGCTGATCGCCTGATGGTTGTCGATCTTCACACTTCACAAATCCAAGGTTTCTTTGACGGACCAGTTGATCACTTATTCGCGCTACCAATGCTGGCGAATTATGTTGGCAGCAAAGTAGATCGCACTCGCCTAACAATTGTTTCTCCTGACTCAGGTCGCGTACGCGTTGCTGAGCGCTGGTCAGAACTTCTCGGCGGTTGCCCAATTGCATTTATCCATAAAACCCGCGATCCACGCGTTCCAAACGAATCAGTTACTGGAAAAGTTGTTGGTGAAGTCGAAGGCCAGACTTGCGTAGTAATTGACGACATGATCGATACTGCAGGAACAATTACCAAAGCCGTTGACGCCTTATTCGCAGCAGGTGCAAAAGAAGTTATCGTCGCGGCAACTCACGCAGTCTTTTCCGGTCCAGCAGTTGATCGCCTAAAGGCTTCCAAGGTCACCGAAGTTGTCGTGACCGATTCACTTCCGATCGATGAAGATAAGCGCTTTGATGGGCTGACTGTCCTCTCAATTGCGCCGCTTCTGGCTCGCGCGATCCGTGAAGTCTTCGAAGATGGCTCCGTAACAAGCCTTTTTGACGGACACAGCTAAGCCGCGCTAACCTTTGCCCAGGTTTCCGGCGAGGGTGAAAAACTCCGTAATCGACGGTAAGGATTTAACTCCTGCTGGAACTTCGTGTTAAAAAAGTAAAGCCCCGAAGTATTCAGATCAAAACAAACAGGAGTAATAAAAATGGCTGAAATCAAGATCACTGGCACAACACGTACTGAGTTCGGTAAAGGTGCGTCACGTCGTGCACGCGTTGCAGGTCTAGTTCCTGCAGTTATCTACGGCCATGGCGAGAAGCCACAGCACATCACACTTCCAGCGCGCGAACTCGGCGTTGCTTTGAAGCAATCCAACGTTCTCCTTCAAATCGATATCGATGGCAAGGATCAACTAACACTTCCAAAGGCAATTGTTCGCCACCCGCTTAAGCAGATCCTTGAGCACATCGACCTAGTTGCTGTTCGCCGTGGTGAAAAAGTTACTGTTGGCGTTCCTGTTCACACAGAAGGCGAACACGATCGTGACGGAATTCTTGAGCACGTTAACCACACAATTGAAGTTGAAGTTGAAGCAACTGCTATTCCTTCATTCTTCACACTTGATCTAACAGGTCTTGCAGCTGGTCAATCACTCTATGCAGAGAACGTTGCACTTCCTGCTGGCGTTAAGTTGATCTCTGACCCACGCACAATCGTGGTTCACCTATCTGAGCGTTCAACTGCGGTTGAAGAAGTTGCAGTTGTTGCACCTGCAGCAGATGCAGCAGCGGCACCAGCAGCTGATGCAGAGAAGAAAGACGCTTAAGCCTTACTCTTTACCTCGTGAGTACATCTCCTTGGATAATTGTTGGGCTCGGTAACCCGGGCGAACAATATGAAGCCACTCGCCATAACGTTGGCCAGATGGTTATTGATGAACTCGCTAAGCGTCACAACGTAAAACTCAGTACCCATAAGTCACGCACCGACATCGCCGCCTACAAGTTAGGCGTCGGTGTCGGTGCTTTTTCTGTGATCCTTTCAAAATCAAAGAGTTATATGAACGAATCTGGCGGACCAATTAAGGCTCTCGCTAACTTCTATTCAGTTGAACCACAACAAGTAATCGTTCTTCATGATGAGTTAGATATTCCCTTTGCCGCAATTCGTTCCAAGATCGCAGGCGGAGATAACGGCCATAACGGTTTGAAATCGCTCACCTCAGCGTTTGGCACCGCTGAGTACTACCGCGTTCGCCTTGGCATAGGTCGCCCCATGGGACAGCAAGATCCAGCGGACTTTGTATTGAAGCAATTTAGTAAAGAAGAGAAGAAGGATTTAGGAGAATTTCTAGATCGTGGAGCAGATGTTGTTGAGTCGCTAATTACTAAAGGGCTTGATTTAACTCAATCACAATACAATTCTTGAGTTAATTCCTAAATCAGCCAGTATTACGAAGGCCTGCGGCAACACCGTTAATGGTCAGCAAGAGCGCACGAACCAACATCGCATCCGAAGCTTCTCCAGCAGTGCGCACACGATGCAAAAGGTTTACTTGCAGCAGATGCAGTGGAGAAAGATAGGCATCGCGCACCTGCAAGGTACGAGCTAAAATTGGTTGATCTCCTAGCAAAGTCTCTTTCTCAGTCAGAGCAAGGATCTCTTTAACTGTCAGCTCGAATTCCTCAGTAATTGTGTCGAGGAAGTGATGAAGCTCGGTCGGAACCAGAGTTTCTACATAACGTTTTGCAGTTACTAGATCAGTCTTAGCTAAAGTCATCTCCACATTACTAATAAAGGTGTGGAAGAAGTGCCATTCCTTAAGCATCTTCTTTAATACATCAGATTTACCAGCCTCGCGCGCTGCCTTAAGTCCGGTACCAACACCGAACCAACCTGGCACGATCTGTCGTGATTGGGTCCAACCAAATACCCACGGAATCGCACGCAGTGAATCAAGCCCACCTGCAGCATCTGGGCGACGTGATGGGCGTGAACCCAGGAAGAGATTTCCAAGTTGTTCTACCGGTGTTGAGGCATAGAAGTAAGCAGGAAGATCAGGATGGTCAATCAACTTTCGGTAGCGCGCAAAAGAGTTATCGCTAATCAAGTTCATGCATTCGTTCCATTGCGCTAAATCTTCTGGGCTTTGACGCGCCGCGCGATTAAGAATCGTTGCCTCAAGAGATGCGGCAAGAGTTAACTCAACATTTTCGCGAGCAAGTGCGGGAAGTGCGTACTTGTCGCTAATAACTTCGCCTTGTTCAGTCATCTTGATCTGACCATCAACTGAGCCCCATGGAAGTGCAACCAAAGCATCATAAGTTGGTCCGCCGCCGCGGCCGACAGAACCACCGCGACCATGGAATAAACGAAGTTTCACGCCGTACTTCATCGCAACATCACGCAAAGCACGTTGTGCACGGTGGATCTCCCACTGGCTTGTTGCAATACCTGCATCTTTATTTGAATCTGAATATCCCAACATCACTTCTTGCACATCATCGCGCAGCGCAACGAGCGCGCGATATGTTGGATCAGAAAGAAGCTTTTCTAGGATCGCACCAGCGGCACGAAGTTCTGCAACAGTTTCAAGAAGTGGTGCAAAACCGATTTTGGCGATCTTCTTATCAAGATCAACCAGGCCGGCAGCCTTACCAATTACCGTTGCAGCAACTAGATCATCCGCACCCTTTGTCATTGAGATGATGTAAGTCTCGATGACTTCAGGGCCAAATCTGGCGATTAGATCATCAATAGCTTTAAAGGTATCGAAAGTCTTCTTGCCGGCTGCATCTAAAGTCGTTAGATCAAGTGGACTCTTCTTCGCTAACTCTGAAATAAGTACTGGAAACTTTTCATTATGTGACAGGTCAATGTAGCCAGCAGGCATTACTTGCTTTAAAAGGTTGTGGTGAGCATCGGAATGTTCACGAACATCGAGAGTTGCATGGGTAAGTCCAAAGGCCGCGATACTGCGGATTGTGCGCTCTAGAAAGCCGGTTGCGATTAACTCGCCACGATGGGCAGCCAATGAATCGCGCATCAAAGTTAAATCTGCAATTAGTTCTGCAGAGTTCGCATAGTCACGCCCTGGAACGTGTGGCGCATGAGATGCATGGCGATTGCGCGTAAATGCCAGACGGTGCGCGATAGCAGTTGCTTTAAGGCGATACGGCTCTTGTTGATTCAAACGTAAAAAGCGTGGCTCAAACTCTGGAATATTCTTTAGATCTTCTTCAATAGAGGCTTGTAATTCAGGAGTTGTACCAACTATGCGAGTCGAAATTGAGAGCATCTGACGCAGTTCATCCATCGCTGAAATCGAAGTGCGGATCGCGTGGGCAACTTGGAGGGCAATCGCATCTTCAGTTACTTGCGCAGTGATATTTGGATTACCGTCGCGATCGCCACCGATCCAAGTACCGAAGGTAAGTGGACGGGCAGTTACTGGCAGATCGATATCAAGGCGCTTTAGTTCGCGCGCAAAATCATTTAAAACTTCTGGAACGGTATTTAAAGCAAGATCATCTAGGTAATAAAGCGCATTCATCGCTTCATCTAGTGGTTCTGGGCGATTTAAACGAAGCTCATCGGTCTGCCAAAGCAGATCGACAGTTTCTGCCAAGCGCTCGTTCTGGCGCGGATTTAAATCTTGGTCTAACAACTTTGCAACTTCACCAAGTTTATTTAGGATTGACCGGCGCGCAGCTTCGGTTGGGTGTGCGGTAAATACGGGACGAACCATAAGTTCGCTAACCCATTGCTCTAAATCTGCGTGAGTAAAGGAGTGGCCCGGAGTTTGTGCTTTATAGGCCTCTTCAATTTTATCGATAGCGCGGCTTAGCCAAGAGCCGCCTACTGCGCGAGATTGCGCAAGTACACGTGCGCGGTGAACTTGTTCTGCAACATTTGCTAAATGAAAGTAAGTACTAAAGGCGCGCACCAATTGCACAGAATCTTCGACAGAGAGTTTTTCTAGTAATTCAATACCGCCGCCTTCGCGGACTGCTTTACGCACAGATTCAACAAGATCGAGAAGCTCTTGTCCTTCTTGGCGAACAAGTGATTGACCTAGAAGATCGCCAAGCTTGCGTACATCGCTACGCAAAATCGCATCATCGCTTGCGATGTTATTGGCGTTAGCGGGGCTCTGTGTCACGGGCATATCCTCTCAGGAATACTCATGAGTTTGATACGCGATTACTCGCGTTAGACTTGATCCATCAAGCCCCCTCCCTTTTGGGAACGGGGCCTTACGGCGTTTTCTCTTGATAAATCGCCCGTAGGGATTGCGTTTTCTCACATATTGGAAAGGGTTGATCAAATGCGCGCATTAGTGCAGATGCTTGGGGCAGATACTGCCGTTGCATCATGTATCGACGGAGCGCAAAAGATAATTTCACCAGCTCCGACCTATCCATTTTTGCTTGCACTGCGCGCGCAGAGTAAACCGCTACTTGTAATCACTAGCTCAAGTCGTGGCGCTGAGGATTTAGCGAGCGAACTCCGAGAGTTACATCAAAACGTTCTCGAATTTCCGGCTTGGGAAACTCTGCCTCACGAGCGCTTAAGCCCGCGCAGTGACACTGTTGCCAGAAGGTTAGCGACGCTATCAACGCTTGCGAGAAAAGATTTAGAGAACCCAATAGTTGTTGCACCAATCCGCGCAGTAATACATAGATTCATCGCCAATTTAGCAACATCGCCTCTGCAAACTTTAGAGATTGGCGGCGAAGTAGATCTAACTACTTTGGTGGAGCACTTAACACAGTTGGCATATACCCGCACCGACTTAGTTGAAAAGCGTGGTGAGTTTGCCGTGCGCGGTGGAATCGTTGATCTCTTCTTACCGCTATCGGAACACCCGATAAGAATTGATTTCTTCGGTGATGAGATTGAAGAGTTAAGTTATTTCGAAGTTTCATCGCAGAGAACCACCAGCCCAGTTGTTGGAAAGCTTTCAATTCTGCCGTGTCGCGAACTTTTGCTAACCGAAGAAATTCGCGCACAAGCGGAAAGTGCAAAGGATAAGTACCCGGCAGCGCTAGAAATTCTCGATCGCATGGCGCAAGGCATCATTTCCGAAGGAATGGAATCGCTAATTCCCATTCTTATAAAAGAAACAGAGACAATTTTTCAAAGAGTTCCAGCAGGTAGTGAAGTTGTATTTATCGATGACGAACGAATTCGTATGCGCACGATGGATTTACTTGCCACAAATGAAGAGTTCTTTGAAGCCGCTTGGTCGCATGCTGCCCTCGGTGCTGTTGCGCCCTTACCTGTTACGGATGCGACCTATCTTTCATGGGATGCGCTAAATGAAGAAGTAGTTCGTTGCGGTTTAAAGCAACGCGCCTTTAATCCATTTGGTACGGATTTAGATACCGAAGCCACCTTCTTAGATTTCAGCGCTATAGATCCGCTGCGAGGAGATGCCGATCGCGCAGTTGCCGCAATGCAGGAAGCGGTAAGCCAAGGATTTTCAATTATCTTCTCAACTGCTGGCCAAGGAATGGCTGAACGCTATGCCGGCATCTTCCGCGATGCCGATCTGCCGGTCTTCATTACGCCAGAGCTAAAAGCAATCCCAACTAAGGCAACGATTCATATAACGCAATCATCCATTGCTCATGGATTCACTTCCCTTGAATCGCGAATTCTATTTATGACCGAACGTGATTTAACTGGAAGTAAGGCATCGGCAAAAGATGGCGTACGTATGCCTTCAAAACGTAAACAAGCTGTTGATCCGCTTGAACTGCGCGCAGGTGACTTTGTGGTGCATGAGCAACACGGCATAGGTCGTTATGTCGAGATGGTGCAGCGCACCATCAATGGTGTCACTCGCGAGTACTTAGTTATTGAATACGCACCCGCTAAACGCGGCCAACCCGGAGATCGCATCTTTGTCCCTACAGATACTTTGGAACAAGTTTCCAAATACGTTGGCGGTGAAGCACCTGCAGTGCACCGCATCGGCAGCGGCGAATGGCAGAAAGCAAAGGGTCGCGCCCGCAAAGCGGTTAAACAGATCGCTGGCGAGTTAATTCGCTTATATGCCGCACGCACATCTTCACCTGGTTATGCATTCTCTGCTGATACGCCGTGGCAGCGCGAGTTAGAAGATGCCTTCTCTTACATTGAAACCCCGGATCAGCTTTCGACTATCGAAGAAGTAAAGCGCGATATGGAGAAGCCTTACCCAATGGATCGCATCATCTGCGGCGATGTTGGTTATGGAAAGACCGAGATCGCAATTCGCGCAGCATTTAAAGCGGTGCAAGATGGCAAGCAGGTCGCAGTTCTAGTTCCAACAACGCTACTTGTGCAGCAGCATGCCAAGACTTTTGCAGAACGATATTCAGGTTTCCCAATTCGCGTCACCGGAATGTCACGCTTTAACACCGCTAAAGAATCGAAAGAGATCCTTGCCGAATTAGCGGCGGGTAGCGTCGATGTTGTAATCGGAACCCATCGCCTGCTTTCACAAGATGTGATCTTCAAGGATCTGGGACTTGTTATTGTCGATGAAGAACAACGCTTTGGCGTTGAGCAGAAAGAATCGCTTAAGAAGATGCGCACAACTGTCGATGTTTTAGCGATGTCGGCAACGCCTATTCCGCGCACCTTGGAAATGGCGGTTACAGGTATTCGCGAGATGTCGACGATTACAACGCCACCCGAAGAGCGCCATCCGATCCTTACCTACGTTGGACCAAGTGAAGATGCGCAGATTCGCGCAGCAATTCACCGCGAACTATTGCGCGATGGGCAGATCTTCTACATCCATAACCGCGTTGAATCTATCGATCGCGCGGCGGCAAAGATCCAAGAGTTAGTTCCAGAAGCACGTATTCGCATCGCACATGGACAGATGTCCGAAGGTTCACTTGAAGATGTCATCCTGGGGTTCTGGAACCGCGACTTCGATGTACTTGTCTGCACCACGATTGTCGAAAGCGGCCTAGATATTGCAAATGCCAATACTTTAATTGTGGAGCGCGCTGAAAACTTCGGACTTTCACAACTGCACCAGTTGCGCGGTCGTGTTGGTCGTGGCCGCGATCGTGCATATGCCTACTTCCTTTATCCGCAAGATCAACCACTTACCGAGGTTGCACTAGATCGCTTGAAAACAATTGCGACGAACACTGACTTAGGCGCAGGTATGCGCGTTGCACTTAAGGATCTGGAAATTCGCGGCGCCGGTAACTTACTGGGCGGTGAACAATCAGGACACATTGCCGATGTCGGATTTGATTTGTATATGCGCATGGTTGGTGAAGCGGTTAATGATTACAAGACAGGCATTATTGATAAGGAAGAAGAAAGCCACGAATGTAAAGTCGAGCTTCCAGTTAATGCGCATCTGGCCGAAAGTTATGTACCAGGAGAGCGTTTAAGACTTGATCTCTATCGCCGTTTAGCAGATGTTGCTAAACCGGAAGATGTGCAATCAATTCGTGAAGAGTTACTAGATAGATTCGGCGAACTTCCCGAAGAAGCTGTAGCGCTTCTGGCAGTTGCACAATTGCGCGCACTAGCTAAATCACAAGGAATCCGCGAAGTCGTTGCCACTGGAAAATTCTTACGCCTGTCACCAATTTCCCTGCCCGAATCACGTCAATTACGACTTGCACGGTTGTATCCAGGGTCTATCTATAAGGGCCCAACGAATACTGCGCTGGTCACATTGCCGAAAAACCCTGCATGGAACCCGTCTAATCCCACGGCTGAAATAGTGGATACTTCTCTCCTGACCTGGGTAACTGAGGTCGTCAACCAGCTAACGAAAGCGAGCACCACGTGAAGAAGATCCTTGTAGCCCTAACAATCGCAACAGGGTTGCTCCTTACCGGCTGCTCACAGTCCAATGAAGCAGCAACAGTTGGTGACTTTAAAATTACCCAAACCGAACTACAGAGCAGCATCGATGCGGTGATGGCAGAGCGCTCAAAGGTTGATACATCTCAGATGCAGCTCGAAACTGGCGATGCGCTAAACCGCGGCCAGCTTCGCTTTAAAATTTTGATGCACACCTTTGATGAGATTGCTAAAGAGTTGGATCTAGAAATTACCTCAAGCCAGGTTGTAGCTCGTAAGCAGCAGATCTCTCAATCTCTCGGTGGCGACGCTGAACTTCCAAAGAACTTAGTTAACGCTGCGATTGCACCACAAGATTTTGATACCTATGTCCGCGCAATTCTTATCTCTGAACGCATTACATCAGCGCTTGCCCAATCTGGCGTTGCCGAAGCCGATGTTGCAACACAACTAGGCAAACTACTTTCTGCAAAAGCTAAAGAGCTCGGCGTTAAAATCAATCCACGCTACGGCTTCTGGGATACCGAAGCAGGCGATGTTGTCGCAGCTGATGTAACAGGTGGGGCTGTAAAGCCTTCAGCGGAATAACGTCAGAGTAATAATCTTTGATGGCCGCCTCAGAACTTCAACGCCTCGTTGAGGTAATGGATCGGTTGCGTTCTCCTGGCGGTTGCCCATGGGATGCAGAACAAACACACGAGTCACTCGTTAAATACTTACTTGAAGAGTCATACGAGTTTATTGACACCGTTGACGCAAAAGATCGCGAAGGCATGCGTGAAGAACTTGGTGATGTTCTTCTGCAAGTTTATTTCCACTCACGTATTGCCGAAGATCATCCAACAGATCCATTTTCAATTGAAGATGTAGCGCGGGCGATCGCAGATAAGTTAATACGCCGCCACCCTCATGTATTTGAAGGTTTAGAAGTATCTGGAACAGATGAAATTATCGATAACTGGGAAGAGATCAAAGCAAAAGAAAAGGGCCGTACATCAGCCCTCGATGGCGTCGCACTTGCACAGCCCGCGCTGCCACTTGTCGAGAAACTTCTTTATCGCGCCGAAAAATATAAAGTTCCAGTTGCGCTAAAGAAATACGAAAGCGATCAGCCCGCTACAAATGAAAGCGTGGGCGAGGCGCTAGCTTCAATAATTGCATGGGCGCGCGATAACGAAATTGACCCAGAAAACGCGCTGCGCCTCTATGGGCGCCAAATTGCCGAGCAAATTAAGGCCACTGAGTCGCGGTAGTATTGCCCTATACCGTTCAGCGCTGAGCGTGCTCATCACTAGTAATTCTTAGGAGACACCCCATGGCAATTATCGAAGCAATCGGCGCACGTGAAATTCTTGATTCGCGCGGAAACCCAACCGTTGAAGTTGAAATCGAACTAGAAGATGGAACACAGGCTCGCGCCGCAGTTCCAAGCGGTGCATCAACCGGTGCATTCGAAGCTTCAGAACTCCGCGATGGCGATAAGAAGCGTTACCTAGGTAAAGGCGTTCTTAAGGCAATTGACTTTGTAAATAACGAGATCGCTCCAGCGATTGAAGGCTTTGATGCACAAGATCAGCGTTTAATCGATAACGAGATGATCAAGCTTGATGGCACACCAAATAAATCACGTCTTGGCGCAAACTCAATTCTTGGCGTTTCACTTGCTGTTGCTAAGGCATCTGCAGAATCAGCAGATCTTTCACTCTTCCGTTATGTCGGTGGACCAAATGCACACGTTCTTCCAGTTCCAATGATGAACATTCTCAACGGTGGGGCACACGCTGATACCAACGTAGATATCCAAGAATTTATGATCGCGCCAATTGGTGCAGAAACTTTCCGCGAATCACTTCGCTGGGGCGCTGAGATCTATCATGCACTTAAGGCCGTTCTTAAGAAGCGCGGACTTGCTACATCTGTTGGCGATGAAGGTGGCTTCGCTCCAAACCTCGAAAGCAACCGCGCGGCACTTGATTTGATCCTTGAAGCGATCGAAGCTGCCGGATTTAAGCCAGGTAAGGAAATCGCGCTTGCGATGGACGTTGCCGCAACTGAATTCCACGACAACGGCAAGTACAAGTTCGAAGGATCACTTCGCTCATCAGATGAAATGATCGCGTACTACGCAGAACTAGTTGCTGCCTACCCAATCGTTTCAATCGAAGATCCACTAAACGAAGAAGATTGGGCCGGCTGGAAGTCAATGACTTCATCACTCGGTTCAAAGATCCAAATCGTTGGCGATGACCTATTCGTAACCAATCCAATTCGCCTTGCTAAGGGAATCGAAACAGATACCGCAAACGCACTTCTAGTTAAGGTAAATCAGATCGGAACGCTTACTGAGACTCTTGATGCTGTTGATCTTGCGCACCGCGCAAACTACCGCAGCATGATGTCGCACCGTTCAGGTGAAACCGAAGATGTCACCATCGCTGACTTGGCCGTTGCTACAAACTGCGGACAAATCAAGACAGGTGCACCTTCACGCACAGAGCGCGTTGCTAAGTACAACCAACTTCTTCGTATCGAAGAAGAACTCGCACACGGCGCTGTTTACGCAGGCCGCGCTGCCTTCCCACGTTTCAAGGGATAGTTAAGGCTTAAAGATGCGACGCGGGCGACGTAGTTACTCTTCACGTCGTCCGTCTCGCCGTCTTTCATCTAACCGCCGCAGATCTCGCGCCAATGCACGTCCGTTAGCGCTTATTGCAATCATCTTTATCTTCACGCTAACTCTTGCACCACCGATTAAGAGCTACTTCACGCAGCGCGCCCAGATCAGCGCTCTTAAATCTCAAGTAGTCACAGATCGCACCGCACTTGATGCTGCTCGCGCTGAACTAGAACTTTGGAAAGATCCTGATTACGTTAAATCACAAGCGCGCGAACGTCTGCACTTTGTCTTACCCGGTGAGCGTCAATACATCGTGACCGGCACCAAAGATGATCCAACGCTTCCCGATACAACAAAGGTAGTTTCACAATTGCCTGAAGGCGCACCTTGGTACACCAAGTTGATCGCATCCGTTACCGAATCTGGTCTTTAACAATGACCGATAAGGCAACACAGAAAGATTTAGATTGCATTGAACTTCAACTAGGACGCACTCCTCGCGATGTACATGCCATCGCCTATCGCTGTCCTTGCGGAAACCCAGCAGTTGTTGAAACACCTCCGCGCCTTAGCCATGGCGAACCATTTCCAACTTTTTACTATGCGACTTGTCCACGCTTAACTGGTGCAATCTCCACCCTCGAATCAACAGGGTTAATGGCAGAAATGAATGAACGCCTTGCCGTTGATGCAGAACTAGCGGGCGCATATGCCGCAGCACATGATGATTACCTTGCCGCACGTGCTGCGCTAAAGATGGATGTTCCTGAAGTTGAAGGAATCTCCGCCGGCGGAATGCCCAACCGCGTTAAATGTTTACACTCACTAGTTGCACATTCACTTTCTGCTGGCCCTGGTGTTAATCCACTCGGTGATGAAGCTCTCGCCAAGTTACCTGATTGGTGGAAGGACGAACCATGCGAGTAGCAGCTATCGATTGCGGCACCAACTCAATTCGTCTGCTGATTGCAGATATTGAAGGCACCAACTTCCGCGAAGTCACACGACTCATGGAAGTTGTCCGCTTAGGACAAGGCGTTGATAAGACAGGGCAATTCCATCCAGATGCAATCGCTCGCACACTTGCGGCAGTTGATATCTATGCAGCAGAGATTGCAAAGCGCGGAGTAGAAAAGATTCGCTTCTGCGCAACAAGTGCCACTCGCGATGCCACCAACCGCGATCTCTTTATCGAAGGCGTCTTCGAACGTTTAGGAATCCGCCCGGAAGTTATCTCTGGTGATGAAGAAGCCCGTCTCTCATTTATGGGAGCAACTAAAGATCTACCAGCCGCTGACGGTCCATTCCTTGTCGTTGACATTGGCGGAGGATCTACCGAATTCGTTTTTGGAACCGAAACTGTTGAAGCAGCAAAGAGCGTAAACATTGGCTGCGTTCGTATGTCAGAGCGTCACTTCACCGGTGATCTTCCTGATCCTGGCCAAGTTGCCGCAGCAACTGAAGATATTGATGAAGCGATCGCGCAGGCTGCAAAGTTAGTTCCAATCACTACAGCCAAGACCCTCATTGCAGTAGCTGGCACTGCAACAACCGTTGCTGCAGCCGCGCTAGACCTATCTGAATACGATCGTTATGCAATTCATCTTTCACATATTCCTGCAGAGAAAGTTCACCAAGTTTTACAAACGCTTATCAAGATGACTCGCACCCAACGCGAATCTCTTGGCTACATGCACCCAGGTCGCGTCGACGTAATCTCTGCAGGATCTCTAGTTCTCTCACGCATCATGCGCGCAACCGGCGCTATTGAATTCGTTGCCTCTGAATCTGACATCCTCGATGGAATGGCTTGGTCGCTTGTATAAATCGCTCGACCTGCTTGATTCCGCAATTATTAAATGTAAGAAATGTCCGCGCCTCGTTGAGTGGCGCGAAGAAGTGGCCGTTACAAAACGTAAAGCTTACGAAAATGAAAAATACTGGGGAAAGCCGGTTCCCGGTTTCGGTCCTGCAAATGCCCAGATAGTCATTCTCGGTCTGGCACCTGGTGCGCACGGCGCTAACCGCACTGGCCGCGTATTCACCGGTGATTCATCTGGCGATTGGCTCTACAAGTCTCTTCACAAGAATGGTTTAGCGAAGATAGCTACAAGCAAGAGCAAAGATGATGGCCAGAAGTTAATCAATACCCGAATTCTCTGCGCGGTTCGATGTGCACCGCCAGATAACAAGCCAACCACCGACGAGAAAAACACTTGTGCACCATTTTATAAAGATGAGATAGCGCTTCTTATGCCAACCGCACGTTCCTTCTTAGCTCTCGGCAATCTTGCTTGGACGACGCTTCTTGCAACGCTTCAAGAACTTGGATGCGAGATTCCAAAGCCGAAACCAAAGTTTGGACATGGCGTTACCGCTGTATTTATTGGCCCAGATGGAATCAAACGAACCGTCATCGGCAGTTACCATCCCAGCCAACAGAACACCTTTACAGGGAAATTGACCGAGAAGATGTTGGATTCGGTGATTAAAAAGGCAAGTAGACTCTGACCTTCGCATGGCCCCGATAGCCCAATGGCAGAGGCAGAGGACTTAAAATCCTCCAAGTGTGGGTTCGACCCCCACTCGGGGCACTATCTGTGCGTAAATGATTACATTTACTTAGGTGCAAAGCAAGTATCCATTTAACAATGCATACATAAATGCATACACAATTAATACATTACCACTGGAGGATTTGAAGCCGACGTGTAGGTACTCAGTTCCTTCCGTGCCTACACATCTTGGCTCGAGCAAAGCTCTCACTCCTCTGCCTCTGCCATTGGGCTAAAGCAGACCCACGGTTATTAATTTTGAGCCTGAAGGTATCTGTACTAACGCACTAGAAATATCTCCTAAATGAAATATGCTTGCGATATGAGGAAGTTTCTAGGCTTCGGTTTAGTCCTAGTATTTAGTTTTGTCGCTGCAGCAGTCCCTGCTAATTCAGCAGTCAAATTAGGTGATGCCTGCAAATCGGTGGGGCAAACAACATCGGTAAACGGTTCTACGTTGATCTGTACAAAATCTGGCTCGAGATTAGTCTGGAGTAAGAGCTCCAAAGCTGATTCCTACGATGCAGCATTCGCTAACGCCTTTCTTGCTGAGGCAAAAAGGACTGCTGCAAAGATTCTTGAAGATGCGAAGTCGACCGCAAATCAAATATCCAGTCCGCCGTATTGCAGTACGAGTAATTCAAGAGCTTTCGCCTCAATTGGTAGCGATCAAAGCACCGGGTTACGAGCTTTGGTATTTGAGAATCCTGGAATTTGTGACATTTCAGTAAGGGCTTCCGCTGCCTTTAGGTGTGATAGCCCTCTCCCGCCGAGCAGAAATACTGTGACAGGTACCGGAGTATTTCCGTTAAGAGCCAAAGAAAAGTTAATAGTTTCTTACAATATTACAAAATACTTTCCACAAGTTTTATCAGATTGTCGTCTACTGACTGGCATTTCATCAAACTTGGTTAACATCAGTCGAGATGGGCAACAGCCCAGCGTTATGACTCTCACTTCATCCTATTCTGGTAACTTCAATCAAGTTGAGGCATCTAAAAGAGCTGATCAGCATTTAAAGACCGAAAAAGCACGTGCAGAAAAAGTTATTAGCGATGCAAAAAAACCTGCACTTATTGCAAAGGCGTGGAAAGAGGCAGCAGAAGCAAAAATTGCAGCTGATATTCAAGCAATTGCAAATGCTGCAGCAGAGGCGGATGCAAAGGCTGCCGCTGATGCTAAAGCGGCGGTGGATGCAAAAATTGCAGCGGATGTTAAAGCCGCCGCTGATGCAAAGGCCTCGGCAGATCAATTAGTGAAAGCAACTTATGATTCTAATTTAGGCAAGCCGTGCGTCGTTGGGGTGTCGTGCCCGATTGGCAGCACTGGTCCTGGTGGCGGAATTGTTTTTTATGATGCAGGAAGCCAGCAATGGTGGGGAAGGTATTTAGAAGTCGCGCCAAATGTTTGGGCTGGAAGGCGCCTAAATGCAGGAAGTGATCTCGAAGGACTTCACGATCCTTACATCGATTGGTGTGCTGGCTCGTTCAAAGATCAGGCGACGATGCATTCAGGGTGGACTCAAGCCGATTTAGCAAAGCTGGGTGTCGAATTTGGAAAAGGTAAATGGAATACAGAAATGTTGCTGACGTTTTGTCCGTATAACAGTGACAATGAAAAAGTAATCGGGTTTGTTAGTCAATACAATAACTATAACGGTATCAAAAATGGAATTGGAAAGAATGATTGGTATGTACCATCAAAAGATGAATTAAACGAGCTTTGCAAATACGCAAATTATCAAGTGACAGGAAATACGCAAGTTCAATGTAGGCCTACAGGAATTTTGCGCACAGGTTTTAGCTCCGAGAACTATTGGTCCTCCTCACAATATGATGTATCACAAGCGTGGTACCAGTCATTTAATGCTGGCAGTCAATTCCCAGCTACAAAAAACTACAAATTTCGGATCAGAATAATTCGAGCATTTTAATTCTTTTGGCTTGCGTCTCATATCTGCGCTCGAGCAAAGCTCTCACTCCTGCTGCCTCTGCCATTGGGCTGAAGCAGACCCCAGGTTGTTAATCTTACGCGTGAAGGTATCTGTACTACCTCATTAGAACTTTCTCCTAAAGTGATTACGATATAACTGTGAAACGCACCTTGATCGCATTGCTTTCAGTTATAACCATTTTGGTTCCATCGACTTCCTGGGCAGAAGTTCCATCATTCCCGCACCTAGCACCGCCTGCTTATATGGCACCCCTAATTCCAGGCTTCTATCAACTAACTTGGGTTGGTCAATGGCAACTTCCTCCGCGGCCTGAGTTCACAAATATTCCAAGCGTAGAGATAAGTGACGCAAAAAATCCCGGGTTGAGTTATAGCTATGCGGTATTTCCAAAATGTTCTAAAGAAATTATAGAAAGGTGCATAGGTTCAATAGATTTTAAGGAACAAGGGGAATCTAACTGGTCATCAGCATCTTTTCTCAAATATCTTCCTGTAACTGCGAAGCCCTTTAAAACAAGTAACCGAGATAGGTATTTGGAATGGACTAAGGAAGATATTGATTCAAGAAGAAACAAAATTTGGCCGCTTGACTCTGCTCGAAGCAGTATTTGGGAAATTAATACAAATCTCGGTAAGCAGAAATATTTGGCTACGGTATCAATTGGCTACGAAGCTCTGTTCAAATGGTATACACAATTCAAATTAAATTTGACTCCGGTGATGGAAGTAAATATCACAGATGCAAAGCAGTATGAAGACTTAGACCCGAATAACACTTGGTGTGCTCGTACGGGATACGGCGACTCTTTCTTTCTAAACAATAATTTTCATCCTTTAGTTGATTCAGATCCCCAAAATGGAATTTATGACTATTGCCTGGTGAAAACTGATTTTGAGCAAAATACATTGTTCCGAGTAATCACTCAACTATCTCCAGAATTCAACGAAAAAAGTTTGGCTAACTGGGTTTCTTCTAGAACTTCAGAAACTAAGGCTTATTCGAAGTCTATGGGTAAAGGAAAGCCGACTCTGGCAATTTTTGAGGGGCTTCCTGTAAAAATTCAAGCGGGTGTCACTCAGGTTCCACACACTTTAGAAGGATTCAACAGTTACTGGTCTGGTAGCCCACATAAGAAATATTTTGATGAGGGAAAATATGATCTAAATTGGTTCGAGCAATTCAAAAGTAACTGGGGAATTGGTTCAGAATATAGTGGTGGTGAAAGTTGGTATGGCCTTGGGTGGGATGCAATTGATCAATGGAAATCTACTGAAAAATACATTGATTCCAAGTTAACTATTGAGCAAAGGGTGTGGGAGTTTTCTGTTATCCCTCTAGAGGAGGCTGGAGATTTGTGGGTTTCGAAGTGTAAAAATGTAATGAGTGCAGCACCATCATTTAGCGGTGTTATTTCAACGAATGCAACTGTATTTGTGCAAGGACCCCCAAAGCTAGATTCGGATGGAAATCTTGATTTTCAGATTGCAGCAACATCCTTGAAGGAGAATGGTGAAGTTAATCTTGGAACTTACAATTTAAGTGTTGCAGATGACGTTGCAAACTGCATTTGGGGTACATCTAGCCTGGGTATGGGTGCTTCTATTTCCGTAATAACCCAAGAGGGCATTAAACAAATTGCTACTACATCAATGGGTAAATCTAATGGGCAGCTGAATTTCGCAGCATCTGGATTTCATTACAGCACCAATAAAATCAGAATTTCAATGGGTGTAAAGTTTCAAAACTCTTCTACCAATAGTCCAAACAAGTCTTCAATAACGTGCGTAAAAGGCAAACAAACCAAGAAAGTAACAGCAGTTAAACCGAAGTGTCCTGCCGGATATAAGAAGAAGTAGCTATCTTCCCTGCCTCTGCCATTGGTCCAAAGCAGACCCCGGGTTGTTGATTTTGAGCGTGAGGGTATCTGTACTACTGCTCTAGGAATATCTCCTAAAGTGGACTGGTTACTAGATCAGCGGGAAGATGCTCTGTCAGACTGACCTTCGAAAAAGTCTTGCCTATTTTTCCCTGGGTGTCTAATATCTTTTTATGAGAAGATTCGTAAAGATACTCACTCTCTCATTATTGTTTTCTCAAATTCTTACTCCTGCTAATGCCTCTATTTCCCCGATTAATTTGGATAACCCAAGGGTTGTGCCGGTTTTTGGGCGGATACAACTACAAGGTGTGACTGTTGATGCCGTTTGGAGCGGTTATCTTTATTCGCCAAGAATCATTTTTACGGCAGCTCATTCAAACTATGCGTTTGATAACAACAGGAATAGAATTTTATCTGGAATGGCAGTAGATACCGTTGGAAAGCCAAACTCTAACGCCTTCGATTACTCGGGAAGAGTAAAAGTCATCAAGACTTTTGTTGGCGACTATAAGCCATCCTTAGCTGGAGTCGTGAATGATTTTATAGTTTATGTCTTGGAGAGGGATTTAGTACCAATTTCAAAAGGAAATCTACTAACTGCAGAAATCGAAAAAGAGTTAGTAGCTGCTCAAAGTGAGGTAAGAATTCACGGATATGGTGAGTACCAAGATAGATGTCCAGGACAACCAAGCCCCTGCAAACCTTTGACGGATCCAAAAATGCGAGTTAGTGAACTTCCAAGATCTCCAACAGGAATTATGAAATTAGTTGCTCCGTCTTATTTTCCTTGGATGTCTCCAGATTGGATAACGAGTCTTGCCAATGAGGTGCTGGTGTCAGATAATCCTGCTTGCTCTGGAGATTCTGGTGGTCCAGTTACAACAGTTTATAAAGGTACCACTTATTATCTTGGCTCAGCATTAAATGGAAGCAACACTAGGTCTTGTGGGGCGGGACGTGTTGATGATCCAACTAAAGCAATGGGGTATTTCTCACCTGTTTATAAACATCTAGATCTAATCAAAGCAGCTGAGGATTTTATTGAGGCTAACCCAGCAACTACATCGAAAACCACAATTACTTGCATCAAGGGTAAATCAGTTAAAAAAATAAGTGGCGCTAATCCAAAGTGTCCCAAAGGGTTTAAGAGGACTTAAAATCCTCCAAGTGTGGGTTCGACCCCCACTCGGGGCACCAGTTTGTGCGCGGCCAGACCTTTGGAATGAAATTCTCAGGTTTATGGTTTTAAATAGGACTTACCTACCTCGCCCCGAAGGGGGCGGGATTTCCTAGAAAGGGAAATTAGTGCGCAGTTCAAATCCAGTTCTAACTCGTTCTAACCGTGGTTTTGCTCAAATGGATCCAACTCGTTTGAGTAACGATTCACTCGAAGCAACATACGCAGCACCAGCAGCATCATCACTTCGTACCGGTCGCATGACTATGGACGATGTCGTAATGCGCACAGCAACTCTGTTTGCAGTGTTGGTTGCAGTCGGTGCATTTGCATGGGGCGCTAACAGCCCAGGGCTTGCACTTGTTGGCTTCCTCGGTGGTTTTGTTCTTGCCATGGTCAATGTTTTTTCCAAGAAAGTTCGTGTGCCTCTAATCGTTGCCTATGCAGCAGCGCAAGGACTTGCACTCGGAACAATTAGCCGTATCTACAACGAAGCGTATTCAGGCATCGTTGGCCAAGCAGTCATCGGAACACTTTGTGCATTTGGTGGAATCTTGGTTGCATACCGCAGCGGCAAAATCCGCGTAACACCTAAGTTCACACGTATCTTGATCGGTTCATTGATGGGTTACTTTGTTTTCGCACTCATCTCAATCTTCACTGGTCGTCCAGGTGGAGCAACTGGTCTACTCATCGCAGTAGCAGCTGTTGCACTTGCAACGTTTTTCCTAGTTCTTGATTTCGATCAGATCGAACGTTCTATCGCTGCTGGCGCTCCACAAGAAGAGTCATGGCGTATGGCATTTGGTTTGATGGTCACAATCGTTTGGTTGTACCTCGAAGTATTGAGACTGCTCTCAATCCTTCGTAACAGTGACTAATTGAAATAAATTAGTTAAGTAATTAACTAGATTGCCCGAGATGCGAAGCCCGCGTCTCGGGCAATTTTGTTGCCGCAAAGAGTGCGATAAACATTAGCCCTGCGCTAACGGCAAATGCGGGGCGGAATCCGTAATGGTCTGCGATAAAGCCGAGTGCGATAGGTGCAACCATGGCGCCGGCATCACCAGACATCTGGAAGAGCGCGATTACTTGCCCGCCCTTGCCTCTCATGACATCTCCCACAATTGCTGATGGAGTTGTTGATAGGAAGGCAGCACCGACGCCGGAGGTAGCCATTGATACTAAGAACATCCATGGTTGATAGGTGAAAAATAAAATTACTACTGATGAAGCGACCAGAGAAGAGCCAAGTAGCGCAGAGAATCTACGGCCTTTTTCATCAGAGAGGCTTCCGGCCTTAAGTAGGAGAATTCCTTGCACGATTGATGCAATCGTAAATCCGATCCCAAGGAAACCGGCAGTTGAGTTTAGATCTTCAACCATGAAGAGCGGCAGGATAGAACGGCTCATTCCAAAGAAGATAGAAGCGCTGCAGAAAGAGATTATTAGCGCGATTAGGTATGGCTTGCTTGAAAGTGCATCGCGCAGTGGAGTCTTTACTTGTGTGCTTTTCTCAGTTGGGCGGGCTGCAAGTGTTGAGTTTCGAAGTAAGAAACCACCAGCAGCGCTGGAAATAACGAGTAGGACTGCGTAGATAAATAGCGGTGCGCGAAGTGAGAAAGCGGTTAAGAATCCGCCGATAACTGGACCTGCCATCATGCCCAACAAGAAACTGCCGTTGTAAAGAGATTGCGCTCGTGCACGTCGGGTGTCATCGACTGCGCGCAGAACAATTGAACCGGCAGCAACTGAGAACATTGATGAACCAAGGCCACCAGCTGCGCGGTAGACCAGTAGTTGTTCGTAATTCTGTGAGAAGGCAGCCGCAAAAGATGAAAGGGCAACGAAGCCAACACCAGTTGTGTAAACGATTCTCTCGCCGAATTTATCAACTAACTTTCCTGCAAATAGACCACTGGCAAATCTGGCAAGCGCGAAAGAAGAGATAATTAAGCCAACTTGTGCGTTATTTACGCCAAAAGATTTAGCAAAGAGCGGAATTGTCGGTGCGATGATTCCGAAACCAACTGCAACAAAGAAAGATGAAAAAACTAGAACCCCAACTTCGCGTGGGAATTCAGCAAAAGGATTTGAGGGTTTAAGGCGAGCCGAAAGGTTCAAAGTTTTTACCATATGCCTTTCAGGCGTAGCGACAGTGTTTCAAAGTTGGGGTTGATTGCGCTAAGTTTACTCTGTGAAATCTGTTATCGCTGAAGACTTAGTTAAAACATATAGAAATGGCGCTGTTCGTGCGTTAGATCACCTCTCACTTGATGTTGAAGAAGGCACAGTGTTGAGCGTGCTCGGACCCAATGGTGCGGGTAAAACAACATCTGTTCGCATCCTTGCAACGCTACTTCGCCCTGATTCAGGTCGCGCAATGGTCGGTGGTATCGATGTGATCAAGCATCCTGAAAAAGTGCGTGAAGTTATTGGTTTATCTGGCCAATATGCCGCAGTTGATGAGATTTTAACGGGCTGGGATAACTTGGTGATGTTCGGTCAGCTCTATCACTTAGGAAAGAAAGCATCAGTTGCTCGCGCTGAAGAGTTGTTAGAGCGATTTTCACTGACTGATAGTGCAAAGCGACCTATCAAAACCTATTCCGGTGGAATGCGTCGTCGCCTTGACCTAGCGGCATCCCTAATCGTTAAACCAAAAGTTTTATTCCTTGATGAGCCAACCACGGGCCTTGACCCTCGTGGCCGTCAGGAAATGTGGAGCGTTATCGAAGAGCTAGTTAAAGGCGGAGTGACTTTACTTTTGACTACTCAATACCTTGAAGAAGCAGATCAACTTGCAGATGAAATCGCAGTTATCGATCACGGCAAAGTTATTGCACGCGGCACATCTGATGTCTTGAAGAAGCAGGTTGGCGGCGAACGCCTTGAGATTGTTGTTGAAACACAGCACATCGCAAAGACTGTTGAAGTCGTCTCAACTGTCAGTGGCCATAAAGCAATAGTTGATGAAGGTCTGCGCATGATCTCTGCCCCAGTATCAACTGGTGCAACTGCGCTAATTGAGGCGCTTCGCTCTCTCGATCTTGCCGGAATTCATCCGCTCGATGTCAGCCTCAAGCGCCCATCTCTAGATGATGTATTCCTTTCGCTCACTGGACATGCTGCCGAGGAGAAGAAGGAAGAAGAAGTTGAAACCAAGGGACGCAGAAAGAAGGCAAAGAAATGAGCGCCGTAACTGACACGCTAATCATTACGCAACGTCAATTGCGTTTGCTAACTCGCGTCCCAGAAGTATTGATCTTCTCAACAATTCAGCCAGTGATGTTCGTTCTTCTCTTTCGCTACGTATTTGGCGGTTCAATCGATACCGGACAACCTGGGGGATATGTACAACTTTTGATGCCAGGTATCTTTGTTCAGACGGTTGCATTTACCTTGGCTGGAACCGCATCTGGTCTTGCCGAAGATATGAAAAAAGGTTTGATCGATCGTTTTAGATCGCTACCTATTTCGCAATCAGCACTTGTTATGGGTCGCACACTTGGTGATTCACTTCTAAACATTGTGGTTCTTGCGGTTATGGGTATTGCCGGCTACATAGTTGGCTGGCGTCCATCATCTGGTGCACTTAGCGTTGCTATTGGCTTCTTATTTCTACTCTTCTTTGGTTACGCACTTTCTTGGGTGGGTATCTACGTTGGACTTTCCGCATCTGATGCGCGTGTAGTGCAGAACGTCAGCTTCCTTGTGACTTTCCCACTTACCTTCTTATCAAATGCTTTTGCACCAACAACCGGAATGCCGCGTGCCCTGCAGTACTTTGCAGAGTGGAACCCTGTTTCAACGATGGTTGCTGCTTGTCGCGAGCTCTTTGGGCTGGAAAATCAATTCGGAGCAACCGCTGGCTCATTCCCAAGTGAGAACCCACTAATTACCTCATTTATCTACATGATCATCATCATGGCGATATTCATCCCGATCAGCGTCAGAAAATATAAGCGCTCTGCAGATTAAAAGTTAAGACTGATTAATTAGTGAGATTCGCGGGGGATATGTTCTCCGCTTGATCCAACTAAGAAATCAAGATCGCAACCTGTATCTGCTTGCATTACGTGGTCGATATATAGCTTCTGCCATCCGCGTGCAGATTTAGCGAAGCCATCGACGGTTGCGGTATTTGGTTTGCGCGCTGCAAGGTCAGCATCGGAGATATCAATATTTAACGTGCGAGCTTCCACATCGAGTTCAATGAAGTCACCTGTCTGCACAAGACCAAGTGGTCCACCTGCGGCAGCCTCTGGTGCAACATGCAGAACAACTGTTCCGTAGGCAGTACCGCTCATGCGACCGTCACAGATACGCACCATGTCGCGCACACCTTTATCGAGCATCTTCTGTGGCATCGGCATATTGGAAACTTCTGGCATTCCGGGATAACCCTTTGGTCCGCATCCGCGCAGAATCAAAACTGAGTTCTCATCAACATCAAGATTTGGATCATTGATGCGCGCTTTGAAATCTTCAATGCTGTCGAAGACCATCGCTTTACCGCGGTGCTTTAACAAGTTGGCACTTGCTGCAGCAGGTTTAATTACTGCGCCAAGTGGTGCAAGATTTCCGCGCAGAACTGCAATTCCAGCACTTGGCTGTAACGGTTCCTTACGTGTACGGATTACATCAGTGTCATAAATTTCAGCTTCTGCTAAGCCTTTAACCAAAGGAGTTCCGAGAACTGTAATTGCCTTCGGATCAAGGAGATCTTCGAGCTCTTTAAATACTGCGCGCAAACCACCAGCGCGATGGAAATCTTCCATTAAGTACTTGCCGGCAGGCTGGAGATTAACTAGCAGCGGAACACGAGAACCCGTGCGATCGAAATCATCGAGCGTTAGATCAATACCTAAGCGGCCAGCAATCGCGAGCAAGTGCACAACGGCATTTGTTGATCCACCGATACCAGCAAGTGCAACGATCGCGTTAAGGAATGAACCTTTAACCATGATGTCACTTGGCTTTAAACCTTCGTGCACCATCTCAACGATGCGGCGACCTGACTCTTGTGAGTACTGAAGCAAGCGGCTATCCGGCGCTGGCGTGCCAGCAATTCCTGGAATAACCATGCCAAGTGCTTCAGCCATGATTCCCATAGTTGATGCAGTTCCCATGGTGTTGCAATGTCCACGGCTGCGGATCATTGCTGATTCTGAATCTAAGAACTTTGCTTCACTAAGTTTCTTAGCACGAACTTCTTCGCTCAATCTAAATACATCTGTGCCGCAACCAAGTGGCGTTCCTTGAAAAGTTCCAGTGAGCATCGGTCCGCCAGGAACAACTAGCGCTGGAATATCAACTGAAGATGCCGCCATCAATAAAGATGGAATCGTCTTATCGCAACCGCCGAGAAGAACTACGCCATCAATTGGATTAGCGCGGATTAATTCCTCCGTTGCCATTGCCGCCATATTGCGCCACAACATCGCGGTAGGGCGAACCAGAGTTTCACCCAATGAAACAGCTGGCATATTTAGTGGAACGCCACCGGCTTCCCAGATTCCGTTCTTTACATACTCCATCACTTCATTTAAGTGAGAGTTGCAGGGAGTTAAATCTGATGCGGTATTTGCAATCGCGATATGTGGGCGGCCATCAAAGGCATCTTTCGGCAAGCCGCGGCGCATCCATGCGCGGTGAATGAATCCATCACGGTCTTTGCCGCCATACCAATGGGCGCTGCGCATCTTTGCTAACTCCTTTAATTCGCACCGCTATCGGTGCTGATATCGGTTTGAGTATAGTGACGGCATGAAGGCCCTGACTATAACTTCGCCAAACAATTCCATTGTTGAAGATGTTCCAGAGCCAGTAGCAGGGGATAACCAAGTCGTTGTCGATGTAACGCGCGTTGGAATCTGCGGGACTGATCAAGAGTTCTTCACCGGAGAAATGGTTTATCTCCACAGCAACCAAGCTAAATATCCAGTTCGCATCGGCCACGAATGGTGCGGAGTTGTTTCCGAAATTGGTAAAGGTGTTAATCCAAAGTGGCTTGGTCAACGTGTCACTGGTGACACGATGCTTGGCTGCGGAACTTGTTACCGCTGCACTTCAGGTCGCCAACATGTTTGCGATGATCGCTATGAAATCGGAGTTCGCAACGGATGGCCTGGTGCTTGCGCTGAAAAACTTCTAGTACCAGAGCGCGCACTACATGCACTTCCAGATTCAATTGATGATGCCATTGGCGCACTTATCGAACCAGCAGGCAATTCACTGCGCGCAGTTGAAGCAGCACTTGCTGGACCTGGCAAAGAAATATTGATTTACGGAACCGGAACTATCGGACTTCTCTGCGCACAACTTGCTCAAGCCGCAGGTGCCAACGTGCACCTAGTCGGTCGCAACGAACGCACTATAAAACTTGCGCATGAAATCGGAATCAAAAACGCAGGTACTGATTTGGTAAAACCAAGGACTGGCTTTGACGGAATCATTGATGCAACCAATCACAAATCAATTCCGCACGAAATAGTTCAGGCTGTTGAACCGGGAGGCCGCGTTGTGTACATCGGTATCTCGGGAGAGCCAAGCCTGATCGATTCACGCGATCTCGCGCTTAAAGATGTAACCGCGGTCGGAATTTTGTCAGCATCTCCTGGCCTTAAAGGAGCAATTGAAATCTTTGCGCGCGGAGAAGTTGATCCTCGCCCGCTTATTGCTGCAACAATTTCGCTCAATGAAGTACACGATGTCTTTATGGGCAAGCGTCCTGCAGGTGCAGGCGATGGCCCAAAGATCCATATAGATCCTCGGATGAAGTAAGGAATACAAATGACCAGCACTTCATCAGTTGAATTCAACGGCCAAGTAGTCGTTATCTCAGGCGCAGCAACCGGCATCGGTAAAGCCAGCGCACAGTTAATCGCCGCTCGTGGTGCAACCGTTATCGCACTCGATTTCAACGCCGCGGCCCTGACTGATCTATCAAAAGAGCTTTCACTAAACGCTAACCAGAGCCACGTCTGCGATATTTCTAGCCAAGATCAGATTGATAAAGCGGTCTCTGCAATCTTGAAAGATCACGGCAAGATCGATGCTCTCATTAACACTGCAGGAATTGTTGGCCCATCAAATACCGTAGTCGAAGATGTTAATTGGCCAGACTTTGAAAAGGTTTTACAAGTAAATCTCTACGGAGCAATTTGGCTTACCCAAGCCGTAATTCCTTCAATGAAAGAGAAGAAGTACGGGCGCATCGTGCATTTGGCATCTATTGCGGGCAAAGAAGGAAACCCAGGGTTATCTCCTTACAACACATCAAAGGCCGGCATAATCGGCTTTGTTAAAGGCGCAGCAAAAGAAGTTGCACCACATGGCGTTGTAATCAACGCACTTGCACCTGCAGTTATCAGCACGCCAATGAATTCAAATACCAGCGAAGAAACCTTGAAGTACATGATCAGCCGAATCCCAATGGGACGCGTTGGTCAGCCTGAAGAAGTAGCCGAGATCGTTGCCTTCATGGCATCTAAGGCGTGCTCATTTACAACCGGTTTCACCTTTGATGCATCAGGTGGAAGAGCCACTTACTAGATTTCTGTAGATATTTAGTACAAAATTAGTTAGATTTCCTTATGGCCAAATTTTGTAAATGTGAAACTCCGGTTCCAAATTTTGACGGAACCTGTCAAGACTGTTCCAGAGTATTAACCTGGGAATGGAGCACTAAGTTTAGAGATTCCAAGCCTGTCGAGATGGATGAATCCGATGTGGATGAAGAAGCCCCATCACCAATCATTAAGCCCGTGCAAAAAAACTTAACTCTCTCAGATCAAATCAAGATTGGCGAAGAGGCGGCTAAACGGACGATCAAGTTTGCCTCTCTCTTTGAGAGTATTGGCAAAGTGCTTCAAACACTGAATGTTGTTAGCGTCGTCATTCTCTTTTTCATTGGTTTTTTTATTCCAGATCCAGCCTGGCTAAAATTTGCTTATTGGGCGGCAGTATTAATCATTTGGGCGTTTTCTTACGTGCAAACCTCGCTTATTCGTGGCCTCGCATCGTATTTCCAGATGAAAGCAAGTGATCACCTAATTAGAAACTGGAAGAAATAAAAGAACTCTATTTTTTGTGATTAATAAGCAGTTGCGGCTTTAATCTCGACTTTGATTTCCTTGCCATTAGGTGCGGTGTAAGAAACGGTGTCACCGATCTTTGCGCCCATGACTGCGGCACCAAGTGGAGATTTCTCGCTGTAAACGCTTAGGTCGCCAGACGCAATCTCTCGTGAGCCAAGTAAGAATTTTTCTTCATCGCCAGCAATGATTGCGGTGATAACCATGCCGGGACCAACGGTGCCATCTTCAGAAGCTGGTGGAGTTCCGATGTGTGCGTTCTCGAGCATCTGCTTAAGTTGGCGAATACGCGCTTCCATCTTGCCTTGTTCATCGCGCGCAGCGTGATAGCCACCGTTCTCTTTTAGATCTCCTTCTGCGCGAGCAGCCTCAATCTTTGCCGTGACTTCTTTACGGCCAACGTTCTCGAGGTTTTCGAGTTCGGCGCGTAAGCGATCAGCGGCTTCTTGGGTAAGCCAAGTTTGTGGGGTACTCATAAGGGGCAACGGTATACGAAGTAATTATTCGGCGCGACAACGGGCGATGCTGGCAGTGAACGGCGCTGAGCGTGTGGGAATAGCAGTTACTTGCTGGCTAAAGCGCTCACCTGCAGGGATAGTGTCATCAATTTGGCCAACAACGCTTTTATCTTGATCTAAAGCTTTTAGCGTGCAGATAACTACTTGATCTGAATTTGTGCGATTTATTGAATAACGAAGAGAGATCTCTTTTTCACCTGTTACTTCAAATGAAATTAATTGGCTGCTAATTGATGGATTTGAATGATGAAGCCCTGCCCAGAAAATCCACAGAAGTCCAACGATAGAAATAGCAAAGGCATATGCAACCCAACGATTTCCGCCGGCTTTGCCATAGCGATCTTCGTAGGAAAACTCCTGCGCTTCTTTCATGAGTTGATTATGGCATGATTAGGGTATGCGTGAAACTGTAGATCAAGGTTGGCCCGGATCACTTACCGTTTTATTTCTCTGTATATCTGTTGCCTTTTTACTGCGTAGTTTCTACAAGCGTTACATGCGTATGAACGCCCGCAAAGATGAAAACCCAACCGATAATTAAAAAGTTTTTTCAAGGCGCCGCTGTTATTTCGCTAGCGCTAATTTTTATAGCCCTAGGTAATTGGCAGTTAGATCGCTCAGTAATTGTTAAAGAGTTAAATGCTGCAGCCAAAGTCATAGATCCAAAGATCTATTCACTAGGTGAATTAGCAAAGCCTTCGGTAACCCTTGATTCAAGAAATGTAAATAAGAGCGTTGCAGTATCTGGGTTTTACGTTGCTAACTTCAAGGCGCCGGTCCAGAAAGATATTGATGGCCAGGTAAGTGATTGGGAAGTTGCCTTGTTGCAAGTGGATGGTTCTGACCCACTATCTGGAATATTGGTGGTTCGCGGACTGTGGGCAGATCGTTTGAATAACCCTGAAGTTGCGATGTCTACGAGAGTTGAAATTGTTGGCGCTCTGCAGCCGCATCAAAACGATGATCGCGCAGAAAATGTACCTGGGGTTATCTCAAGGTTGGATAGCAGCGTCATCGTTGGTCTTACAGATCTTGAACTATATGACGGATTCGTTGTCGCAAAATCTGAAAAGACTGGCGCAGGTGAGTTAATCCGCGATCGCGTGGTTGCCGCACCTCCTGTTTCAAAAGTGGCCGGTTATTACTGGCAACATATTTCCTATGTAGCGATCTGGTGGCTTATGGCTGCGATCGTTCTTTACCTTCCCTTCTACCGCCGTAGTATTAAGCCATGAGCGGTGCGGTAAAGAGATTTCGAGTAATGGCGGTAATCGCCGGAGTTATGTCACTGCTTCTCTGGTTTGTTGATCTGCCAGTGGCTTATCTATTTAACAACGAAGACTGGAAGGCCAAGGTCGCCTGGATTCCCTTCGTTCATGGCTGGGTTTACGCCGTTTACCTTTTAGCGGCAATCCAATTTTCCGTAAAAGCGCGCTGGGAGTTGCGCCGCGTTATATGGCTGGCTCTAGCTGGCACTTTGCCAATCGCTTCATTTATTGCAGAGCGCAAAATTGTTAAGACCTATTCGTAACGCAATTAAATCTGCGCTCTACCCACTTTATGAGTGGCGGATTGTTAAAGATCTAGATTTCTCAAAGACCCCGCGCCACGTTGGAGTAATCCTCGATGGCAATCGCCGTTTTGCGAAAGAGAATCCAAGCCCTGTCGATCCCAAAGGCCATCGTCGCGGGGCGAGCAAGATCGTGGAATTTCTCGGCTGGTGCGATGAAGCCCAAGTAGAAGTTGTAACGCTCTGGCTGTTATCTACCGAAAACTTTAAGCGCACCCCTGAAGAACTCGATGGCTTACTAAAAATTATTGGCGATACCGTCGATGAACTCTGTGCAACAGGTAAGTGGAATATCAAGGCCGTTGGCGCACTCGACCTCTTGCCGCCTTGGCTAAGTGAAAAGCTGGCGAACCTACCTCCGGTTATCGATGGTGGAGTCGAAGTAAATGTTGCAATTGGCTACGGCGGCCGGCGCGAAATCGTCGATGCTGTTAAGGGATACCTGCAGGGCAAGAGCGCAACTGGCGCAACGCTAGAAAGCGCTGCCAACGAGCTAAGCGCTGATGAGATTTCGAAGTTTTTATATACCGCAGGCCAACCCGACCCAGAACTTTTGATCCGCACATCAGGTGAACAACGCCTTGGCGGATTCTTGTTATGGCAGAGCGCGCTATCGGAGTTCTATTTCTGCGAAGCCTATTGGCCTGATTTCCGCCGCGTTGATTTCTTACGTGCTCTTCGCGCATATTCACAGCGCCATCGTCGTCTCGGCGCTTAAAAACGCTATGGCGTGTCGCACCTGAAAGACCTCTCCTGCGTTCTATCTTTTTCTAGTCAGAAGCAAGTCCCATCGGATACAACTAAAGAGAATGCGAGAGCTGGCCATTGGCTACTCCAGTAT
>Ga0315903_10001700_pt1 | contig 33380 bp, 31 predicted proteins | sample LakEriMetagenome_7_FD_203524 | JGI IMG/M metagenome (GOLD analysis project Ga0315903, IMG submission 203524) | Freshwater fungal communities from buoy surface, Lake Erie, Ohio, United States - Buoy 2 MA119 | ecosystem: Environmental > Aquatic > Freshwater > Lake | place: USA: Lake Erie, Ohio...
TGTGATGCCGAGATTAGTGAGGATACGACCGAGTGCTGGGTCAAGATCGTCGAGGCGTCGACCACCCATGGGACCGTCGAAGAAGGTACTCGTGTTCGTGCCATACTCGATGATCCCCTTCACCAACGGGTTTGATGACCCGATGACCTGCTGCAAAATGCCCCGGACACCCTGTGTCGGCATCAGGTACGCCAGCGAACCTTCATGCATCAGCCCAAGGCTGGTGATATATTTCAGGTCTCCGTTTTCACCCGTCCCGAGCGGGATGGCTGCACTATCCTGCAGATCGTACGGGACGTACTGGTCCTGCCCACCCTGCGACAGACGCTGAGCGCGGATGATCCCACCCAGACGACCGCCCGGGTTCGTGTAAAGCTCAACAGCGGTCTGCTTGAACGACCGGCTGAGGAATGAGTAGAACGGAAGGATCCGCTTCAGGTATGTCTTCTCGAAACGGGTATAGTTCCGCGGGTCGTAGCTGATCTGATGCCCGTCCACCTTCTTGAAGGCGTCATGGAAGTCCATCCCCTCATCCATCCGATTCAGGATAGACGTCAGGTAGGTGAAGTTACTGGCGTAGTTCCGCGCATCTCCAGCAACGCCGGCATACAGGTTCTCTGTGCTCCGTGGCACCCACTCTCCTGTCCTCGCGACGAACTCGGCAGCCCCCGCCACCTTCATGTTAATATCCGGGATTTCTTTAGTCACAACCCCCGGCACGTTGATCGGGTTGATGTTCTGCAGGAACGACTGGCTGTTGAACCGGTCTGCAATCGACTTGAAGATACCGCGGTGCCGGTATCCCGGCATCGCCTTCATCAGACTTTCGCCGGTACCAGATGCAGCGACGGTCAGCGAGTCGCCCCCGAGTTCGTGGAGACGCGCTCGGTGAATCGCCCCTGTGAACAGAGACAGAAATGCGTTCGCCCGGTTGACCGGTGTGTCCTTCATGTTGAGGGACTGCAGCATGTTCTGCACAGCCGGTGTCATCGGAATCTCGGCAGGCAACTTCCCGGACAACAGTGCTCTCGCATCCGCCATCCGACCGTAGTGCTTTGGATTCCAGTGGTCGAAGTCCCGCATCGTCCACATCTGGAACAAACTGGACACCACGTCGCGGAACACACCCGATGGAGTGGCGAGCAGGTTTGCCTTCTGCACCGTCAGTGCTGAGTCAGCGAACTTCATCAGGTCCGACACTTCCGGCAGTGTCCGGAAAGAAGCGAACACGTTGTTCAGGTCTTCCCACACTTTCGGGTCGGGACGAGTGGCGTTGAATGCTTCCTCGAATGTCTTGGTATACGTCTTGCCCTTGAGGAAGTCCCCCTCATACAGGAACGCCACCTCCGGCCTGTCCTTCATTGTCTGGGCAACCCAGCCAGTGACAACCCCCCGATCGAAGTGCGGGTGTGCCTTGAAGAAATCATCAACGGTCATACCGTCAGCGACTTCACCATAATGCAGAGCCGCCATCGATCTCTTCTGCACGCTGAACTTGTCAATCGCCTGCCCTGAATTCTCCACGAAGGAATCACTCAGCCACTTGATTGTGGCTTCGCCGATTCCGACCATGCGTGCGTTGCTGGACATGTAATCGATGTGGGAGATGATCGGATTTCGGTTGAACATCCGCAGCCGGCGAACTCGTTCGTGGTTCGTGATCAGATCGGCGATCGCGTCATACCGGTCGTCCACCCCCATTTTGACCAGACCACTGTCAAGCTGATCCTTGTAGTCCTTCATGAACTCGAGGGACTGCTTCCGCGTCATCTTCAGGGTCTTGCCGGGTTTCAGCGGATCCTTAACCAACTTCGCAGATCCATCGGGATTCAGATTACCCTTCGGATCCGGGATCAGCCCCTGATTCTTATATGTCGGGTCGACGGTGAAAGAGAACGTCCCGTCTTTATTGACCGACGGCATATCCTTGAGGATGTATTTTCCGTATTTCTCCTCCAGCTTTTCACGGATGATGTCTCGACTCACCTCTTTGTTCTGAAGCGGAGAGTTCTCCATCCGGTTTCGCAGGCCAGTAATACGACGGGTCCACTGCTGATCCAGATTTGCTTTTAACCGTGGCAGCACGAATACTTGGTTACCGTCCGCATCATCCCACGTTACCGGACGAGTGCCGTTGCGCTCTGCTTCCAGAATGCGGTCCATTGCCTCTGGGTCCTGATTGGCTTTCTGCTTCAGCCACCCAAACAGGTCGTCGTCAGAGACATCGTCGAGCTGGTTGACCAGCTGACCGTCTGGCAGAACAGGCACCCCGCTCACCATCCGAACCTGAGTACCTTCTCCTGTCAGGATGTTGTCATAGTACGCATTACCGAATCCAGTCTGTTGACGGAACGCACCCTTGCCCTGCTTGGCCAGATCGGCCTGCTTCAGCCGGAAATTATCCAGCGCCTGCTCAACGTCTTCGACCAAGGCGTAAGGCTTCATCCGGTCAAAGCCGAGCTCCTGCCACAATTGCTTTGTGGTCATCTCAACCGAATCGGCGAAAGGCTCGAGGTGTCTTGGCCCGACGACGCCGGCATACTGGAACTGCAGGGTGTCTTCTCGGCGGAGCAGATCCGGGTCTTGTCGTACCTTGAGAATGGTGTCGTTCCATTCCGGGTCTCGCAGCACGGCATCCCAGTTTGCGGTGCCGCCTTTCATCCCTTGTAACACGAGGTCACGGGCATTCAGAGCTGCTGCTTCAGACTCCGCGAATCGGCGGGTCGCCTTGGTCTGGATCTCCACCCCATCCTGAATCAACTCATGGCGGAACAAGTCGTTCATGTACCGCGGAAACTCTTCAATACCCGCCGGGTCGAAGAAGTCTCCGGCATGGTAGTAGTTCTTCATCTGAGCATGGATTTTGTCTTTCTCCATGATCAAGCCATCGAGGATCGGCTTCAGCTGGTCAGGCACTTTGGCCGGATTTGCGTCGATGATGAACTCCGGATCTTCCGCCCGTTCAACGTACCGCGTTATCGCGTCGAGATTCTTACCACCTTCTTCTGTAAGTGTGTCCGTGGTGAAGTTAAGGTCGTCCATGGTCTTGATTGCCATGGCGCCGAGTGCGTGTGCCCTGTCCTCCGACTTGACAGCATATTGGTGATATTCCCTCATATACCTCTGCGCGTCTGCGGTAGTGGTATTCTGCACCTTTGATTCGAACAGGGCGTTCATCTGGCGAAGAGCCCAACCGACTTTTGGGGCGATCACATTCTCGGCCCGCCGGGCAAGAGGTAACGCACGGAACGTGGTACCGGCAATCTGCCCAGCGACAGATCCGGCTTTACCGAGCATCGCTGGCACCTTCAACAGCTTACCGATAGGACCAAATGGGTCCATGTAGAACTCAGCCAGAAATCCGGCAACGTCGGCTGCACCTTCTGAAGGGTCTCCCCACCAGTCGCCGACCCCGCCTTCCTTGTTCTTCCGGGTGAAGCCGAACTTCGTTAGAACCTCTCGGCCTGTCGTCCGGTTCTCCTCGCTGAACGGGGTGAGGATCTGATCAAAAGAACTCCACCCTTTGCCGACTGCCAGATCTCGGACGATCGAACCCGGGAGATCCAGCAGGTTACCTGTGGCCGCGACAGCCCCCAGCCCGTACCCGCCGACTTGTTTCAGCAAGTCAACTGGGTCGGTGTTGGGGTCGATCTCAGTGGCAGCCTGCTCACTCTGGCGAGCGGCGGCACGGGCTGCCAGTACCTGCAGTGCGTTTGCCATTTAACCTACCCCTGCGGGACGTTTTGCATGTATCCCGCGTCGAACGGGTCAGGCTGCTGGTAGTTTTTCATGAAACTCTCATAGTCTTTTCTACGGTTTTCCTGCCACGCTCTGATCTTCTTAGGGTCTTCCCCGAGACTCGCTAGATCGTTCCAATGTTTTTTATCCCGGATCGCCCAGTCGATGTCTTGTGGACGGTCAGACATTACACCGGTAAACCCTGAGTAAGGATCCTCCCCCGACGCAGTAGACAGGGCAACCCGAGACTTCACAGCTCTGTGCAGGTCGATCAGGTCCGCATCCTGGAGTTGCGTCCCTTTCTCCTGCATACCATCAATACTCGTTCGAATGTCTGCCACAGACGTTTCAGGTGTCCAGCCGTTTGCCTGAGCCAGAGCAGTTGTCGGCTCCTGTGTTGCGACGTAGGCCTGGCTCTGCTGCAGGCCGGCGGGAGTTGCCTGCCCGAGTTCCGGCGGTGCAGGAGCGTTACCCGTGACAGGGCTGGACGGATTACCCGCACCGCCTCGTCGCCGGCCAAGCCGTTCTGCCAGCTGCGGAGCAAGCAGTTTCGCCATCGTCGTCGCATCCGCCCCTTCTCGGCGGAACTGGCTGATGATAGCCTGTTCAATCCGACGTTGCCGGCGAAACTCTTTTCGGTTTAAACCACCGTGCTCCGCGCGAAATCTGGCTCCTCGCTCTGCCGTATTCTTCCGGTACTGTTCCAGAAGTTCTGGTGAAGTGTTTTTGATCCGGAAAGAGAGCGTGCCCGGCTCCAGTTGAGACTGCTGCAGGTGATCCATCACATTCGTGCCAGTTCTTGCCGCCTTCTCCTGCGCCGCCCGAATCGTTGCTTCCTGATCCCCCATCTGCCGGTAGTACCGATTCGGGTTGTCGCCGTAACCCCCCGGCATTTCAACATACCCCAATCCCCTGTCCTGCTGACCGGGGATCGTATTGGGTACCGGACCCCCCAGTGGGTTTCGCCCGACAAACCGGTCCCGCATGCCGGCACCAATGGCCCCGCCAGATGCGGCCGACTGGACGGCACTGTCTGCAAAGCCATACCCATTCTCCTGCGTGAAGTTCGCCCGCTCCTGTTCAGAGAGACCCACATCATTGCGGCCGACCATCGCAGCCCTGCCATATGCGTCAGCATAAGCAGCTTGATCAGCAGCAAGACCAGCCTGTGCATTCGGGCCAAAACCCTGCCCAGCCTCTCGCATTCGACTGATCAGTTCCCCCAGCCCGGCTTCCTGTCCAGCTTGTTGGCTTGCCGACCGGATGTCCTGTGGGATTGAACCCGCAAAACTCGGGGCCGGAATCTTTGTCAATGGGCCTTGTCCTGGGTAGAGCCTATTCTGCAGGACATCTTTAGGATTCGGAACGGCACCGTTCCATATATTAGGCGGGGCTTTAAAAGACATCAGAGGCCCAACACCACCGCCATAACCCGGTCCCTGGCCATAGGGGGCGTACTCAGGCGGAGCTTCCGCCAAGGGTGCTCCCCTAGGTCGCTGGTACCCGGGCTCTGCCTGAATCTGAGCAGGCCAAGGCATACGAAGACCCCGGTACGCATCCTGAGACGGATTAGCCCCTGTCTGTCCCGCGTCAAGCGGCGACAAGCCAAGAGGCTGCCTCCCGACAAGAGGACCCTGACCCGGCTGCATTGCAGCAGGAGGCAATCGATCTCCGAACGAGAAAGGTGCAACGGCTGGCCGACCATACTGCTCCGCCAACCTATTCCCAAAATCCTCTTCAAAGTTTACCAGCCCCTGAGTGACAACTTCTCCGGGTCTACCGTATGGCAACGGCGACCCAACAGCCGCACCTGTGGCGGGTGATCGGTTTAGCAAAGGCCCTACAGGACTCATCGGAGTCTTCTGGCTTCGCAGGCTGATTCCTCGCATCCCATCGACAGCAGAATTTACCATCCCCCCAAAGCCGCCAGCCAACCCTTGGATCTGTTCCGGCAAAGAGCTGGGATTACTCGGCGAACTGCGGAGACTGATCCCCTTAATTCCATTGACAGTGGAATTGACAAGTCCACCAAACCCCTTCGCCAGCCGAGAGATCTGCTCTCCCAGCGAATTCGGATCAGGCCGGGGATCCCAGGAATTCCCACGCAGTGCAGCAGCAGAACCAGTAACACGGTTTCGGTCAGCCATGATAATAAATCCCCCTTTTGCCGGGATGATACCGTTTGCCTTTTGACGGAGCAATCCGTTCTCTGGAAACACCGAGAACCCGGCAGGTTTTATTTACCGGGTTCACGGCATGTCACTGTATGGAATCACTGGTTAACCCAGCGTCCCGATCCACACTGCGGGGTGCCTGCTCCACCCCGAACTATGACGGTCGTACTTCCTCATGGTTTCACTGCAACCGCTTGGGTGTCATCCCCAAGCTGGTGGCAAATCAGAACGGTCATCCCAGCGTCAGTCAAACACCGCCGCATATCAACCGCCGACACGTTGTTGTAATGTTCTCCGGGTCGCAGCTGGCACCCATCAATGTGGCTGTGAGGAGCCCTGCCTGGTCCAGCGCAGGTGATAAGCATCCTGCCGAAAGGTTTCACCCAATCGGCAGCCACCCGAATCATGTCGTACCACCCCTCCGCGTGCTCGAGAGATTCGCAGCACACAACCATATCAACCTTGCTCGCTGGTTCGTACTGCGTGGAGTCCCCAACCCAGTCCACGTCTGGCCCTGCGTGCAGGTCCAGCCCGATCCACACCGCATTCGGAAACAACGACCGGACGGAACCATTGATATTCCGTGATCCGATCTCAATGACACTCATCTCCTCTTTACTGGAGAACTGCTTTATGAAATCGAATGCTGCCTGATGCATATCAACCCTTTGTTTTCTGTGTGAACCATCTTGGCCGAATAACTTTATTCCAATACGCCTGGTCGTACGGGCTGCGAGAGTTATCCAGAAACAGGCAACTCGATTCCTCTTTCCGGAGCTGGTTCCCTATCCAGAACTCCCGTCCAGCGTAGTGCCGGGCGGTGTTCCTCCAGTTTCGCTGACCAACATCGTGCAGCCGCCACCACCAGAACGCCCCTGAATAGTACCACCCATACACACATCCGGCCGTTCGTCTGTACCTCGCGCGGAAAGCCCCCGTCGACAGGCACCAAGACAACTCCTGCTGCACCAGATCCCAGAAGTCGAGGTTCGCCTCATACATGACGTTCGCCCACTCCCGGATCAGCGGTGGGCACCCACCATACTTCACCCCTTTAGCGTGAGCAGAAAACACCACTTCGTTCGGAGCAGCGGTCTCCGGGCTCAGCAGTTCCAGAGAAGGTATCCAGGTCATCACTTCCCCAAGACCGGGATCATTCGGCCTGACAACAACGTGATCCCACGTCAGACCCATTTCCTTAGATATCTGCAGCACTTCGGCTTCAGTCGCCGCACCTCCCCCGACATTCACCCCCAGAATCTTCTTCCCGTTAAACAAGGACCACCTGTCTGCGAGCTGCTGGAGATTCCACCTCCATGACTCCTCCGCGTTGAGCACTGGGTAAATGTGGTATGTCAGATGACGTACGGCATGTGTGAGGTCTCGGAAGTTTTCCGGATTATTTTGCCTTTCCTCCCGTGGATTCGGAAACCTGATACCACGGCGAGTCAGCGGTAAGGACTTCCCCGCGGTTTTGGCTTTTATTGCCTGCTTCGTTTTGGCAATGACATTCCTATCCGACCGCACCGGATTCTTCCTCCAGACACGCACGGTCGACGTACCGACCGATCATGTACTCGGTTCCGCCGATATGCAGAAATTGATCAGCTGAAGTCAACACCTTGGCCCACCATTGGGGCACCGCTTTGGAAGCCCGGGACGAAATATCCCGCACAACACTGGCTCGCGATTCACGTACCTGACCGACCGTCATGGCGTTGAGTTTCTGGATTGCTCTCTTGCAGTCTCCACATGGTACGGCACCCCATTCATCCGCGAACATCTTCTCCAGTCTGCTTCCAATCCGAGACACCTGGGCTGGCCTCTGCCGATGTGGACTTACCCGGGCAAAGTTCGTTTCCGTAACCTCAATACGCTCCAACCCTTTGCCGTCACGGAATAAATTGACAGCCTGTTGAGGAGGGGTTAGCCGGCCGTCGAGACCGCGACCCTCACACAGGTCTCGGAACCTCCCTTTAAATTGTCCGCATTCTGGTCTCATTGGCTACGCCGTAATATCTATATCAATAGTGTGGTCTCCACACTTGCAGCCACAAACAGCAGCGATATTTCCTCCCCCGCTCCATGGTGGCGGGGCCGGAGCTGATCCGAGGTTCTGTAGATCGTTCACACAATCATGCCCGCCATTAGCACTTTTGACCAATATACTGAGGGGGCATGTTTCTGATTCACCATATCTTTCGTACTGTTGCACGATGATCGTGTACCTCTCACACGTACCTACCGTGATGTCCCCCACCCAGGCTGAGTTCCCGAACCTCAGCTCAACGACCTGCCCATCCAGTTCTTCACACGATGAAGTCAGCGTTGCGTACAGCGTAGGGTCCAGTGTTTCCCAACATAGAAACTTGCAGGGTTCCGCGTCATCTGCCATAGTTGTGATACCCGCTTCTTTTATCTCAAATTCTAAGTCAGGATTGATTCCGTTTCCTAGTATACACGCTGCAACTAATTCGCTGCCGCCGACGTTACCCTCCAGTTCGATTGGGTTACAATCGGCTAGTTTCAGAAATCCCGGATTCTGATCAACGGGCGTGATATCGATTCCAACCCCCAGCCCATCCCCGCCAGTCCATGTGAGGTACAGAGCCCAGCCGCATTCTCCAAAAGGTAGAGGGGGGTCATATGGAGGAATCACTTCAACATTCGGAGGAGGTTCCCACACCGGACCTGTACTGCCATTACTGCACGAACCTTGAAGACCAATGATCAAGCAGCATGCTTCACTGTCATCCTCCGGCCAGGTGTCTGTCAGAATTTTTATCAGCTGCGAACTGTACGAAATAACCCCGACTGTTTGCCCACACGTGCAGGTGAGCTGGTTTTTCCGCTCTTTGTACATCTTCCCCTTAAAATTGAATGGGCGGCTTACAATTCCGGTTGATGCAATACGAAAGAATATCTCATCCGGAAAGTCCTCCCACTCGCGGCCGCAGCACCCCGAACACTGGCACTGCAGCGCCCGACCATCCCCTGTTCTCCCGAATGGCCCACGTTTTATGTCAACCATGTTGCCCTCTCAACCGCCCGTACATGGGTTACAGATCGCCACATCGCACTCAATCGCTGCAAAGATGATTGCCTTACGGCTGACCAGAATATCTTCACCAGTTCCGCAACAATCGTAAGTATCTTCGTACTTGACCAAATGCTTCTGATACCCGTCAACAATCTGGTACACGGGTTCGTCACCACCACTGCTCGCACTACTCGTCTCACTCGCTGACAGAGTGCTGTTGGAATCCCCCAGATCCATCATCAGGCAGTCCGACCCCACGTCAAGGGGAACCAGCACGGATGCTCTGTGGTATGCCAATACAAATACGCCGGTACCAACTAACTGTCTGTCGAAATCCGGCAGCGTCATTTCGCCACAATTATCATCAGTCGACATGGAAGTCGACCCGGTCATTTGCTTGCAGGGGTCGCAGGTATCTATCTCACAGTCTGGTGTAATCCCTGCCCACTCCGCAAACTCTACCGTGTAGTACCCCTTGCCGTGAGACTCTGAAATAATTCCGTGGAAAGCATTCGCAACCCCGGCTCCTGCTCCTCCCCCGATCATCATCACCACAGCTCGTTTGTCTACATCCGGAGGGCGGAGGACAACCCAGCCAGACCCTTGGGAACTCATGAACCATTCGCCGTCAACAGGCCCAACGGTATCCCCAACGGCGTAAGATGCCGAGTCGAGCAGACATCGCCGTGGAAGGTTCCACATACCGCTGGCGGAGTACCCATTAGACCCGATGGCGACGGGGCCGTTTACGAAGTATGGTCCGGCTGAATCGTTTGGCTTGTCAGCTTGGTACTGCTCCGTTTCCGTATCATGACTGAATAACCGGACAACCCCAAAGGGTGGTACTTCTTCCCCGGAGGAGTTCAACCACTGAATCTTGTCAGCGATGTCCTGGGGATTGCGGGTGTGCAGCGTATTCAGGTAACTACTCATCGGTGGTGTCCCGCCTTCTCTCTATCGCATCTCTCCAGCTTCTCTGTGCTCCGTGCAAAGCCGCCTGTGAATGAGCATACCTTTCCGCTTTGGACGGAACTCCTCTGTCAAACTCACGGAACCGGCTCGCGCGAGTTCTGTTCACCGCGTAATTTCCATCCCCGTTTGTGATGATGTGCTGCACCTGCATGATCGCCCCATCGCACCGAATACTCAACTTGGGTATCGAGTATACTTTGACCTGCTGCACCTCCGTGGACATGGAGGGGGTCAGCAGCTCTGCCTGCTTGATCGCAACGATGTCCAGGCGTTCCTGATTCGTTGTCGGAGCTCCAAACGGTTCATGCTCTGCTCCGTAGTTGATGATTGACTTGCCGAACAGGTGAAGCATGTGAACTGTGTGGTACCCATACCCGCTCACGTCAAACAGAACATCTTTGTAGTAATGAATCGGTGCGTAGTTCGACTGGTTCTTCACCTCAAAGCAACACTCGAGATACAGTTCCGCCGGGACGAATGAATCCGTGTTGTCCACGAGAAAGATGGGCTCGTAGTCAAACAGCAGTATCCCGTTCTCGTAGTCCAACGACATGGAGAAGTTTTTCAGCTCATACTCAATATCCGTTGTTTCAAAGATGGATGGCTGGCCGCGCTCTTTCACCTCTCTGTAATACGACCCGAACACTCGGAAAGGCATATACGACTCGCCTACTCTCAGATCTTCCGTGTCCAGCCGGCGAGGTATCAAAGGAAGAACGTCCTCGATGTTAGACAACGTCATCGAACCGTCCGGCAGTGCCAACCCCCGACCGGGGAAGTCTATGATCTGGTACGCCCTGAAAACTGTCGTACGTGCCTTATTCCAAACCTCTTCTCCTTCAGTGGCCAGAACAGTCGGCAAGGTATAGGGGTCTTCGCTTAACCAGCCGCCGGGGGCGTAACTCAAGTCTTCGATGGGTTTCCAACTGCCGTCAGTATCAAGCCCCACCGCAATCAGGGAAAACCGGGCCTGCATCCTTGATGGGCCAAATACAGTGCGAATGTACTCAGGCCGGAGCTTGGGGTCTGATGTCAGGCTCTGCATGTATTCATTGCCGACCGGCAGTGGTTCCCCAGTCCCCGCCACTACAATGGTAACTGGGTTAGATCCGAACCCGAGCGTTATGTCCAGCCCGTGATCCCTCAGCAATTTCTCCAAAGCCAGATGAGGGGCCTCTGCCAGCCACCGGACTTCCGGATACACATCATTGGGGGCCAACGACGTGCTCCTGGATGTTACTCCCATTTGGGTCAGGAGGAGAGTTATCAGATCCCGCAGAGAGCGGATCCGCTCTGGGACTTTTTCCCCAGACCGGTATGTGTTGTAGTACCCAGAGATAGGCGGCGCCATCGTCCACAGTTCCCGCTTGTCTTTGGCCCGAACCGTGTGATGGATACCATCCGCGTGGTACTGCAGAGAAGAGGTGTCGACAACGCAAGATGACACTACGCATGATTCAGCACCCCACGACAGTGTCAAGTTTCCGGATGAGGGGAGATTCTGGACCTGCGGCAGGAACTTCAGCAGCGCGACGTCGGCGTGTACCCCCCTCGTCTGCGTGTAAACGCACTCCACTGGATGGTAAATTCCGGGAAAACTCCAAGGCATACTTACGTCAATCCTGGTAGTACAAATGCAGAAAAGCCCTGCGACACAACGGCCTCCATATAGTACTTCCACTGCGTGGTCGGCATCCTGCCAACCAGCTGACTTGATTCGTTATTCCATACGATGTCGGACGGAGTTTCGTAAATGATCTCCCGCATGTCTCCGTGTTCAATACCCGGGAAAAGAGGACCGGGCGGAGCCACGTAGTTGTCATGCCCGACCGCTCTGCCTTCCTGGATGTACCAGAACGAAGTGTTTGCCTGCAGAATCTGGTACTGAGGATCCCCCTGAATCTGCCCTGAGTATTTCCACTTCGGAGCTCCAGTACCCTTGATCAGCAGTCTCTCCTTCCACGCTGCCACCCCGAACCCGGTACGGGTCTCTGCCTGCAGCATGAAGGTGAAGGTTCTTTGGTTCGCATACTCCGGTTGGCCAGACCAGGGACCGTTGATAAAGGTGGGGGGTTGCACCACTTTAATGCCAGTCCATGTGTCCGCGTTCAGCAGCACATGCGCAGTCAGATTATTGTCGTTGTCGTAAAGCTTCGCGTCCTGATAGTCCAGCTCGTAAGCAGCCATCAGTTGGTTGATCTTTGCTGTCAACTGGTCGACGTCTGTCGCTCGTAGGACCCCGACTCCGCTGAACCGAATACGGTCCCCCATCCGCCGCTTGAACGTATCGAATATCCCCTGATATTCAACCCGCAATCCGACTCCACTGTGCCCGTGATCATAACTGCCATACGTGAACTTCATCAGAATCCACTCCTGTCAACCAGGTCTTCTGACATCGAGAGGTCCTGTGAGTTTCGGTTCACCAGTTCTTCTGTACTCATCTCCGGGAACGAAGCGAACTCCCCCGCCATTTCAGGGAAGTCCCCAAAGGGCGTGTTCGGGGCATGAATATCCCTGTCCATGATCGCGAATGCGTGGTTCGCATCCACTGGAAAACCATCCGGAATCATAGTGACCACCCGAATGCTGGGCGTCACTTGCTGTGTGTCGACCCTCGCGTTTAATGCGGGATCGACCTCGGCTGGCATGCCCCGCTCATTGAGACCTGCAGTAACCCCGGCTGCAGCAACTCGCAAAGTCTCCGCAACAGACACATTTGGAAGCGATGTCGGCTGCGAGGCGACTTGATACTCTGTCCCTTTGACCTGAGCTGCCTGTGGAATAAACGGTTGCGTGATCTTCTGGGTAAGATCCTTCTCAAGGTTCCACTGCGCGAAAGGCGGAGCAACCGAAGTCTTCGGATCCGGGTTGGCTGGTTTATTCTGCTCCTGTTGCCGTTGCTCCGGCATCAGGGTGAAAGGGCTCATCGCGACCCGTTGAACTGTCGACGGTTCTTTCGGGGCCTCCGCCGATCTCGCAACTACTTCAGCGGGGGCAATGTAATTGGGCTGCTGAACCTGAGCTTCGGTCTGCCCGCTGGGAACAGGTGTTCGGGTATCTGCCTGCCCTTCCGGCGAAAGCTGTGGCGACCGTATCGTGGGATCCGGATCACCAACAAATCTTTCTGCGACGTGCGTTTGCTGGGCTGCTTCTTCGACCTGCTCCGCGTCTCTCATCTCAGCGTGAGATGGGATCTCGGGCGGATCGTCGAGCTCCTCAGCTATGGAACGGATTAAATTCAGCACGTCGTCCATATCGAACCACCCAGTCGATGAATGCCCAGTTCCTTGCGATAATCGGGCAGTCGAATACTACTCCGGAAGCCTTCATAAACCAGTAGTGCCTCCACACTTTAAGCCCCAGTGTAGTCGGTCTCTTTTGATTGCTCCAGTGACCTTTCGGGCATGTTTTTCCTACGTCACATGGAGGAGGGAGCTTTCTGACCATGGGGTTCCCTATCTGGTCAAACAGAACTTCTCCCTTCTCATGGTCTGTGGCATACGCCTTGCAGTCGTCACAGCTCAACTTCATCAATCCCGGGTGCTGCACCAGAAGTGTTACCGTCTGGTCAATCTCCTGAAACGCAGCATCCTCCTCTTTCGCCCCGCTCATTATCTTTCTGGCAAACCACATCCGAGTGGAAGATGCCAGCTCTTCTACTGGTGGCCCCCAGTAATTCGGTGGCGCGAACAACTTGCCAACAACTACTTTCAGCTCTGTGTCATCTCGATCTCTAAGTTGTGACCTTTGTTGCCTCAATAAAGGGCGAAACAGGATTCCCTGCTCGCCCTCGTGAGTAAACCCATCGTCCCAGATTGCCGGAATCATCAGATTGTCGCTATTGTGATTTTGAAGGATTCAGTATCAGGAGACCCCTCCTGCCGCCGGCCTTCCCAGGTCAACGGCAACCTGATCGACTCTGTCTGAGTTTCGATGGAGGGAGCTCTGGCGTTCAGCTTTGCCTTCTCCATAGCGATCGTAACCGTCTTAGTACCGTTGGTCATGAGCAACGCCAGCGACCGCCCGGTGAGGTGTGTTTTGTTCGACCAGTAAATCGATTTCTTTGCTGCGATATACGGGGTTGACGTAGCGATCAGCGATTGCCTTTTGCCACGGCCGACACCCGTTATCTTTGTACTCCCGTTCCATTCGAACACCAGATTCCGGTCGACAGCAAACACGAATCTGTCCACGTCGTATGAAGTCCCGGCCGCAGTGAATGTGGTTCCCGGGAACCCATATATGTACTCCATCGTCGCGAGAGTGAAGGTGGGGGAAGAAACATCGAGTTCTTCTGTCGCCACGCAGTGGAGTTCTACGCTGACTGGCATGGTTGAAGTGCCGCCACGCATCACCATTCGAGTAATCCATGTCTCCGCGTACCCATGTGTCGTGGCTCCATAGTCAATCAGGACCTCCATCGAAGAGAGGGTCAAGCTTGACGTGTAAACCCCGGTAGCTGCAGTCGTCCCGATGTGTGGCAGGATCGCCTCAAGAAGTGGGACCGTGATATCAAGAAGGATGACGAATCTGTTCAACTCTCGTCCGGAAGCGTCACCTTCTACTTCGGGATCGACGTGAGCGCAGTTGATCTCGTCGTTACGGATGGTCTCCGTCGTACTCTGGTTGATCACTTTCGCAAAACAAAACTGGGATCCCGCGATACTCACCCGGGCGTCTACTGCAGTTTCTAAAACGGTGGCAGGCATTATCCCTCTCCCCATGCCCGGTGGTGCCGGACTTTAACAAAAAACGAAAATGCGGCTACAGATTGACTGTGTCGCCAGAGCTTCTGGGGGTCTGCCGGAACACGATCTTTAGGTCCCACGTAATATGGATCAGCGATGGCAGGATCAAAATCCTGCCGAAACAACGTGTGGTCATCCAGAATATTATGCCGAATTCTGTTCATCCAGTCCACATAAGTTCTGTACGGCCCTGAACTGGCACGGGACCCAGCCGAATCGTCGACGATCTGGATAACAATTGTAATAACCTCGTCGTTCGCACAGGACACTCCGCCTTCGATCGCGGATTTTACGGGCATTGGAGTGACCAGAATACTGGGCTTCGGCAGGTTTACAAAGCCCCCCTGCTGATTCTGGTCCGCCCCTTCCAGTGTGATCCATCGGAGAATTGTACTAGGCTTCACCGAACGCACGGCCTCATTCTCGCTGCGAGTGAACTCCGCATTTGCCGCCATGGTCTTGAGCGTAACCAGAGTCCTGTTCAAAATCAGGAACTCGGGAGACATGACTTCTGTTGCCATCAGCTCACCGAACCTGCGATATCTCGCAGCCTCAAGTTATACCACGCAGGGATCATTGGGTTTGATTCGCGGAACGAAATCGCATCCTCGGCCGCAGCATCCAGCAAAGCTTCCCGGACTTTCCGTGCAGATGTCAAACCTTCTGTGTGGTTGCCCACCGGCCGGATTCCAAACTGATCTTCGCACAGTCGCTGCATCAGAATCTCAGCAGCACCAGACCGAACATCAACATGGGAGGACAACACGTAGGGCGAAGCAGACGCAACTGTCACTGTCGATGATACCCGGCAGGTCGTAGATGTCAGGTACTTCGTGACCTTCATCTCGTACATGTCGTCGTTGAACACCAGATCCGATACCGGCATATCCCCGAAAGGGCCTGTCGGCTGCTCGTTCGTCAACGATACGCGAAGAACACAACCTTCCCAGATATCTTTAACGATTGCATCTGAGAACGTAGCAACCCCAGAAGCAAGCGTAACAGTACCCCGCGCCTCCCGGTAGATCACATGCTGTGGCCGGCATTGCACGTAGAGATAGCTGAGCAGAGAGTCTGTTGTCAGAATCGCAGGAATCCACATGCACCACCGACCGGGGTACTTTGGCGAGGCGATGAGTGAGTATGAACTGGGCTGCGTAAACATCCCGTATGCGTCAGACAGTTCAAGGGTTGTGCTGAGTGTGTTCTGCAGCAACGAAATGTTCTGAGATGGGTTGACCACATGCACAATGTTGCCAACTTCCACCGGCAGTGGGTGCATCACTTTCTGGATGTGGTACGCAGTGCCCGCGGCTAGATCGTCCACTGGGTGTTGATCACCCGACAACTCAATGACCGTGTCGCTAACCCGGCGGAACACAGGGAACCATGCATTCCCCAATCGGATGTGCATGTCCGCCGCGTCGGCCGGCCATGTGGCGCCGGCCAGCGTAACCTGAAGGGTCGACAGCACGAACGTGATTGTCCCTGTCGACTGAGCAGCAATCATTTGCAGGTTGCCAACCCGATGGAAGTATTTCCAGTCAGATTTCAGGGCGAAGATCCTGGCCCACGCATTGTACACAGACGTACGGACCTGCTGCTCACTGGTCCCGCTCAGTGGCTGTCCGATCGCAACACAGAGTGTCGCCATTAAGTCTGCGATAGTGAGCATCAGAGTCCACGTTCCTCTGCCGTCTTCGGCCGAATCGTCGGTTCTAAGGGGAGAATTCCCGGTGGCATCTCAACGAAATCAGCTGGGTTCTTCTCGGGCAGGATTGCCGAGATCATCATCTGGGCCTGAGTAACCAGCAGCCTGAGCTGCTCAATCTTCTGTTCCTGCTGCTCCACTGTCTCCAGCAATCGGAATAGTAATCCGGTTACTTCGCTGTCGGTACAACGCCGCAGCCAGAGATTTAAAATCGTTCGTTCCGAGGGGTTCAAGATCATTCTGGGTGACCTGTCTGGAGTGATTGTCAATTACCATCTCTTCAATTTCACGGCGATCCGTGTTCGCGAGATCCGGATTTTCTGCAATATACTCCCGGACGTAGTTGTCAACAAGGTCGGGCGCCATCCGAACTGCCTGAACCACCGGGGGACGGGATTCCGGGACAATCTCCCAGTCCCCTTCTACCGGCACATTTCGTTCCTTCATCACCCTCTTGATGTCCGCCAGTGAATGCTTGTGCGTCATTACCGCCGCCGGATCGCCAGTTCCGTTCGCCAACCCCCGAAAAATCACAGCATCGCTCGGAATATCTTCACCTGTCCGGCGCTTATACTCTCGATTCCATGCGTCCAGAACAATCTGAGACCCGTCGAACTGGGAGAGCAAATCCCCCTTCTTGTTCTTCTGGTACGTCTGATCCGTGATCCCAAGACTCGGGGGCCGGCGGGTCACCAGCATCTCCGCCATCTTGACTGACTCACCTTTCTCCACCAAAGACAGGAACTCTTTCACTGCTGCGGGGCCGTGGCCCCTGACATTGTCAAAAGAGATCTCATCCTGCAAAGAGATGATATCACGATCCACGTTCACCGAAGTCATGCTCTTGTTCCTTGGGGGCGTACTGCGTTCTTCTGCTTCAACTGCCGAAGGGTCTGCTGAAACATTTCATCATTCTGGAGCAACTGCTGCAGGTGATCCATCCGCTCCTGATCCATCTGCAGATTGAATTTCATCTGGTCCTGCTGGATCTTCGTCATCATAGCAGGTGTAACACCACGCATCTTGAACTGCGTATCCGTGAGACGCCCAACTGTCTTGGCCTGGGTTTCGGACGCATCGGCCTGCAGTTTCTGCAGCTGCGCCATGGCCATGCTCTGCTGAAGTTGCTGGGCCTGTGGATCCTGTGGAGGTGCCCACTGTCCGAAGCGAACCCCTTCCATACTACGGATATCCATCGCGGAAAACCACTTCTCGAGGAATGCGTTGACCGGTTCTGTATCTCCGGTCTGCTGTCCGTACGATGTGGCGTATTGCATGAACATCTGGGCTATCGCGTTGAGCCCGTCGAGGTCTCGCGCATTGTCTGGTCGCTGGATATCTTTGGCTTCAATGTAACATGTCATCTCCCTCATCATCTCTTCAAAAGGGAGACTGCGGACGAGGGTGTCCCATGCCTTCGCACCAAACGGGCCGAGTAAGGACTGCAACTGCTGCCCTTCCATATACGTGCAGATCAGCCACAACTCTGACGTGGAGAAGTGAATCACCCAATCGACAATATCGGCTCGCATCTTCTCCGGTCGTACTGACGCAGCTCTGTTCTTCGCATCAATGTCGCTGGACACCCGCGACTGGGTTTCTGTCAGACCGTAGTGGATGTCCATAAGCCCCGTGGCTTTGGCGAATTCAGAACCGAGATATTCCATCCAGGACAACAGGTCATCCTGTGATGCCCCCCGCTCGAGCTTATCGATCAGCTCATTGATCGGCCGACCGACACTGTGGCTGATCGGTACAATGGCCGGCGACTCATCAGACTTGAGTGCGGCCATGAGTGAGTCTCGCATATCGGAGGCAACACCGTAGATGTCCCTTCTGCTTTCCCACGCTTGGGCCAGTTTCGCCACCATGATGACGTTCATGCAAATCAAGTACCCAAGACCCGACGCCATTGGGGCCAGTGGCCACGGGGATCCAGCTACTGAGTAACTCTTCAGTGGGGATACCGGCCACCTGCCGTCTTTATGAACCTCGTGGATCACGCCAAAGTTTGCTGTTCTCCAGCGAACCGATTCGATCACGTCCTGCGGGGTTCCCAGGGACATCAAGGCCGGTGGCATGTTCAGCGGATGCGGAACATTCTTGCTGATGCAGAGGTACACATTGTCCCCGACCAGCTGATCGAGGTACTGAGACTTCTGGGCGTCAACCCCGCCAACCCTCGCCCCGATACCACCCTTGCTCCAGATCTCTTCCCACTCGATCATGTCGCAGTACTTATCTCGGGAGTCAAGATTCTCCCGAGTGGCTGTGTGCTCCGCCGACACACGAGTACCGCGGCCTGTCAGGTATCCGGGCGGGTACCCGAACTTCCTCTCAACCACCCACACCGGCTCGTAGTGGCAACGAGAGATCCATTTAGCATCCGACCAATCAGACATCTTACAGTCCGGGTCGATCTGCAGATCATCTACTGAGCCGTACATATTTTTCGTCAGCATCTCTCCTGTCGCCGGATGCCGATACGATTCTGTCCACATGAGCCCAAGCCCGGTCAGAAGCAACTCATTGATCGCCTCTTCGCACTGCTTCTTGAGTGTTCCCGGTTGCTCGTTCTGCGTGAACTCGAGCACCATACTGGCCAGACTATTTCGGATGGTCTTCGCCATCTCGTCCATCTGCTGTTGCTGCTGGATAGACTGCAATACCTTCTCGTCGTTGATCCCGAGCAGCTGCGCAATGGATACCTGATCCGGCGTCTTGTATGAATGGACTTTCCGCTCCGGATTCTTCCAGAACAGATTTGGCCCAATCACAGCCACCAGCTCAAAGGCCTTGTTCAGGTTCACCTGAAACTGGGGCTGCGATAAACCCGGGTAGAACTCCTTACGGAAGTCTTCCTCCCACATCGCCTTGGCGCTGGACCCAAAGAACTGCCGAGTCAGCTTCGCTATCGTGTCAAAGCGGTGCTTGCCCTGCTTCGCTGCTTCAATGCGAGCGAACCATTGTGACACGATAGGGCCGAGCAGGGTACTCTGCACTTCAGTGAGTGTATCCACAACAGATTACCCTTCCGTTTCAGGACTCATCTTAATCAGATCCACGGGGGTCTGAGGGCACCAGCAACCTTTGTTCTGGTGGACTTTGTTGTTCATCAACACCATGGTGTTGATCAGGCAGATGCCTCGTTGATTGATCTTCCGGGCGACGTCGGTGTTGACTACGCTCAGGTCCACCATGCAGTCCTCGCCGATTGAGGTGATTATCGCCACCTGTGGAGAATTCGACATGGAACATCCGGGGTAAAACCACACGATATCTCCCAATCGCGTGATGTATTCGTTCCCGAACAGGGTGTACTTGATCCAATGTTTTGACATGACTTTTCCTGGGGGTTAGGGTATTCCACACACAATCTTGGTACTGTTACTTCCCCTTTGTTTGTCTCCTATGAGCTGGGTCCACCGATCCTGCTCATTCTTCCAGCTCTGGAAACTCGGGGTCTCTTCTGCATCTGCTTCCGGGGGAGGGCTGTAATCCGGGTGTGATCCCGCAAAGTACTCAAGCGTATCCAGTAAGTCCTGGACCTGCCCGCCCGCCCGCTTATCCTGCACATCGTTTTTGCTTACATGGCGAAGGTTCCTGTCAATCTGGCGAATCAACTCAGGGCACATATGGGATACGATTCTGAGCTGCGGTTTGTCCGCACTTTCAGTAACGGGTTGCATCATCTTACGAAGTTCCATGGATCGCACAATCCAGGATTGCTCCCCAGATAAAAATCTCACCCCAGTTTTTACACACTTCAGACCAACCTTCTTGAACGCTTCGGAGTACCTCTCCTCTACGGTATACCGTGCGCCGGGCGAAGTCTGGTCCCCGCATTTGGAGTCAATGATCCACCGATGGTAGACTCTCCGGGGCTCTGCGTGCTTGACGTAGTACGCCAATTGATCCGCGTCTTTTCGCCCGGTGATCTCGCGATACACAATATGGAACGGCCTGTTCCCATACCAGAAGTCCGGAGGAGGGGTCGCCACCCAAAGCAATGCCGGCCGAATTGTTCCAGGGTCCAGCATTAGATCGACGCACCAGTTTGATGGGGGAACAAAATTGGTCGCCCGCAGGACTGTAGTTACTTTGTCGTTCCTCGGATCATCCGCTCCATAGTCGACGACGTGGTAGGCCTTGTTGAATTCCGGGTACGTCTTAATCGATTCTCGGTTGAACTCCCCGAGTGTTCTCGCGCGGTACGTCGCCTCATCCCAGCCTTTGGCTCGCTTCCGCTTTTCCTCCTCAGCGATGGCTGGATTCAGATCTCCGTTAAACGCCATCTGATATGCATCGCAGGTCTTCGTCCGACCGGCACGGAAGTCAGCCATGTCATCGACGCAGCGGTCGTACAATGCCACCAGCGGTACGCAGTTCAGCTCTGGCCACGAAGACCACCAGATGCGGCCGGCAAAGTCACTCAGTCGAGACTGCAACTCAGGGTACAGCTCATCGTTCTCGATGTCTTCGTCAATCCAGATTCGGTGGACAGGGTCACCTCGTTTTGGGGCACCGTTTGACGGGAAGTATTTAATTACCCACCCGTTCGGCAGAGTGGCAGTGTTCCATTGTTTTTCCCGAACCTTCTCCCAGCCGAACTCAACGTCTCCCGGGTAAATGAATGGCGGTGATTGTTTTCTCTCCGACTCCGGGATATCGATGTCGCCTTCAATCGTCCCCGGCTGCCATGCTCGCCACTGTTGCGTCTTCTTGTCCCGGACGATCCAGAACGCCCCCGGCTGAAAGAGCAACCGATAAATCGTGGAGGAGTGGTTCATCTGCTTCCCGATGACCCAGATCTCGCCCGTACTCTTGTCTTTGAACCGATCTTCCCGCATGGAGATCTTCGCGCCGAACGAATTCGTAATCGGCTTGTTCAACACGTACGACGCTATGCTCGCAGCAACAACGGTACTTTTCCCTGAGCGGGTCCCTCCTCTCACCAGAACTTCCGTAGAGTTGCACAGGAGGAACTCATCCTGGTACGCGAACGGGCGGAACAGCTCGAGAGCGTGCATCCGCTTTTCCTGAACACGAGCTGCTGCCTGAATCGCACGGTTAATATCCGCACGAGCCACCAGCGACTCTTTAATCTTGTTCAGGATTTTGTCGGCTGAACTCATATGTTCACATCAGTACTGGAAGTCCGTGTTGAGCCATGTAGTACGATTCGATCAGCTTCGGGTCAATCTCGTTGATGATTGCTACGATCTCCCGTCGGAAATCCTCGTCAACACTCACCCGGGTCTTCGCCGCTTCCGATACCACGACGAGCAGGTCCTGCTCATCCAGGCTCTCGAGCGGGTCTTTGACATCCTTGATCAGTGCGTCTCTGTCTTTCAGCAACGCATGGATGAGCTGGTGATAGCCCCGCAGAACCTTGTGGTCTGTGATATGGAAGGACCGCATTTCCGGGCTGAGGTTATCCCCGCGAACTGCCTTCAGGTCTTCCCACAGCATCTCACCGAGTTTTTCGGCTCCACCAGATTTCTCGAGCAGCGCTTCCGACAAGCCGATCGTGGCGGGCGACGTCGCTTCCTTGAGTTCGGCCAGTACTCGGTTGAATTGACTGTTACGTGGGATCGGCTCACCACCAACAACAGATGGAACCAACGCTCTGGCTACTTCGATTTTATCCGCGCACATGACACAAACTCCTCTCTCCACCATGTCCTGGGCAGGCACGGGATTGGAGCACATCTTACAGATAAATCTGCCTTTGAAAACATTACTTCGCTTCCAATGAACAGAGGGAGGCCGGTTGAACCGATCTCCCTCTGCAGGTTTCGCGAACAATTCAGGCCGAGCTACTTCGACGGTACCTTGGGCATTGGATTGCATGCGATTGGATTTCCGGACTGAACATTACCCACAGAAGAACTTCCGTGAATTTGTTCCGGAGGCTTGTTGCCTTGAGTCTGCATTTTAGGATCACCACCTTTCTGAGTAAAGAACACGATTCAGAGGAGACCCTCTGCTGACGTCAGATCAGCAGCAGGGAATCAAAGCCTGATGCTGAATATTGAGGAACACTCTCGCCCGTTCGGTGGCGAGTTTGGTCTCTGTCGTGATCCCGCACCGCCCGGAAGCGTATGTGTTTCCGTCGGTAAGAGTGATGAACCCACCGCTTGCTGCCGTCTGAATAGCATCTCCCTGAGTAACACCACCAGACCCGATCAGCACAGAGCAAGGACCACCGATGACGATCCAGAAGTAGGACCCGTTCGGGATGCTCGTGACGAAAGGATCCGCGACACCGTCGCATCGCCCGTCTGCACCAGACAGCCCGCCGATCTCTTTTCCGAGTGCGGTGTTCTGGAAGAGAACTCCCACCCCACCAGCAATGGCAGAGCCGGAGTCATTCTTCACGTAGACCGCAGTGATCCAGCAACCACTTTTGAGTTCCACGGAGTCCGGATTAGACCAATCCTTGTCCATGAACTTGCGAGTAGTTCCGAGATAATTGTCCTCCGGCTGATGGACGTCGACCCGACCCAACCGGCTTTGCGAGATAATACCTGACATGAAAACTCTCCTGAGAGATGCCCGGCGAACCGGGCTTTGAAACTAAAAACCGGATGGAGGCAAAACGCTGATCAGGGAGCAGCGGTCGTACGGCTGACGAATCGAGCCAGATACTTGGGCTGGTACTTGAAGTTCCCGTACGCGGTAGCCATGTACAGGAATCCTCGGTGCATCATGCTGAACTCAGGACCGTAGTCCTTGTAGATCTTCGGATGCACGTTGAACATCTCAATGTACTGAGGTGCCCACATGTAGGCTTCGCCGGCAGGCACGTTGTAGTCAGACAGGTACAGGATACCGTCGACGTGAATCGTGTCCATCGGGAAACCAAAATCCCCGTCGCGGAACGGCACGATCTGCCGGTTCTGCTGACGGAAGCTGTGCTTCAGTGCGATGAACATGTCAGACGACATGACACACACCAGCGGAGCTCCGCCCGGGTTTGCGTACCCACCACGATGAGTCATCGCAGTTGCGGCTTCCGTGGTACATCGTACCGCGTTGTCTTCCCAGGAAGTTGATCCTGTTCCGAACGCGCTGGAAGCGTAGTTCCAGACCATCGGGGCGGTACCGTCATACTCTGCCGAACCCTGACCGAAAGGCCAGTCCTTCGCAAGGTTGGTGTTCGGCTTGGTTGCGAGGCCGGAGCTCCATGTACCCCCGTTCGCAGCCAAAGCACAACTCTGCCCGGCGTAGGTGCCGTTCGGCTGGGCGACTTTGTCCGTGATATTGAACACGGTAGCAGAGCCGGCATTGTACGCCAGCGGGGTTTTGATCCCGTTGTAGTCGTACGCATTGGCACTGTCGTTTCCGTCGGTCCAGAACGACTTCTGCAATCGTTGATCCAGAGCCGTGATCATGTCCGTGCTCTTCTCAGCGTACCGGTCGATGATCATTTCAGGAGCACCCTGTGCCAACAGCATTTCCAGCTCAGGCATGGTGTCGGTAACACCCATACCCTTGATGCCTGTGTAGAACTGGATGTCCGTGTCCTGATTCACGAACTCCATCGGGATGTTGTCAACCAGCGGCAGAACCTGCGGCTGTCGAATCTTCGCGTTCCACACCTGAGTGTGAGAACGTGCGTTGTACGTGATTCGGCCGTACTTCTGGAGCAGGTAAAACGTCAGATAATTGCGGACAGTCAGGTCGGAGCTACCCGACCAGAACTTCGGCGCAATGTCTCTCGCGAGGTTGACGTGACCGGTGATTGATGTTGGGACCAGAGCGTGTGCCACGGGTTAACTCCTGACTAAATTCTTGGAATAGATCCATTCATGATCCCAGCCGCGAGCGCCTGGAAATCAACCTGACCTTGATTCGTAACGGGAATCGGAGTCTGCTGAGGTTGCTGCCTCGACATAACAGAACCCGGTGCGGTGAAACCTGGGGCGGGAGGAGCTGCTGCCCCTGCTGCCTGCCAAAAGGACTGCTGAGCCTGTGGCGGTGTCGCCTGCTGTGGCTGAGGTTGACTGACAAACTGAAACATATTCTGGGCTGCGGTTGCCGCAATGTTGTGCAGCGCCCGGAGATCGTCGATGCCGCTTGCCGCGGCCGCATTGTAAGTCTGCTGGTACACTGCCCCCGCTGGAGACAGAGTATTGGTCAGAGATCCCGTGGTAGGATCAGGCAGGTACAACAAAGACTTGTTCTGCTCCACCCACGCTTCATGCGGCTTTGGCATTGCCTCAACCAACATGCTCTGGAGCTGATCAATTTTCTGCTGCAGAGGTTGCAGTCGTTCATCGAAGACTGCTTCTCCGTGTTTTCTCAACCACTGCTGCGGGTTGTTCAGCTCCTGAAGGTGCTGCTCCGCCCGCATCCGTTCCTGATTTGCCTTCTCAGCAATACTCTGGAAATCAGGGTACTTGCTGACGAACCGACCGTTTGTAAACTCGAGAGCTCCACTCTGCTGGAGAGCCATGACCTGACGATTCAACTCGTCTGGACTTGGTCCTGCGGCAGGAGCCGGCGTTGTTGGTGCCGGGGGCGTCGGGGTTGCTGGTGCTGCTGCAGGCTCCTGCCGTGCATTCAGCATCGCCAACATGTCGACAAACAATTCCTGATCACTTCGATACGCCGCCGCTTCCTGCGGCGTCAACTGACTCTGCTGAACCAAAGAATCCAAAATACTCCGGCTCTGCACCGGCGGGGCCGGGGCAGGGGTCACTGGAGCAGGAGCTGCTGGAAATGCAGGAGCCGTCTGCACAGGTGCCGGATAGTTGATCGGAGCTGGAATCTGAGGAGACTGAAAACCGGGAGACACAGGCACAGTCGGTGAAGGCTGCGCCGGTGCCCCCGGAACCACTCCCCCAGAAAGAGTGACTTGCGGAGACCATTGCTGCTGAACAGGTGCCGGTTCCGGTTGCGCAGGAACTTGAAACAACTGACCGGCAAGCTGCTGGTGTGTATTCGCAGGTAACTGGGGGGATGGAGAGTACGTGGACATATATGTTTCTCTTTTTTTCCTGGGGGAGGAAGAATGGACGATCGCATCTAACCAGCATCGCCGTTGTAACGGAATGCCATAGATAATATAAAACAGATGATTTCGGAGTTTTCGGTTTTGAAACAGGAGGTACCAATGGTTCTCGACATGACGCCCAAGGTAGTGGCAAAGATCATGCAGGTTGATTCAGACACTGTCGTGAACTGGTGCAAACGTGGAGTTCAGTACCGACAAAAAAACCGCAGGGTAAAAACCCTGCGGCTGAACGGATATAAAATTGGCGGGCGTTGGGTTATCCCGCGGCCAGCGCTTGTAGCCTTTCTGACGCAGACAGGATTTCTGTCCCCATCGGATGTGACGCAATTGCTGCGTCGGGCGTGAAGTAAGCAACCCATTTTGAGATTCGCCGAAAAGCGCGGGATGCATGTTTAGCGCAAAACACTCCTGCCCAGCACGCTCCCTGTCTTCGTCTACGCATCGCCGTGATGAACTGCTCTCTCTCGATAGTGTGGTGCTCTTCCTGCATTCTTTCCGCCTCCTCAATCGCATCTGTGACTTTACCGAAGTCGACGAAGGTGCGTCTCCACTTTGGCTTCGGAACTGGCCACCCCATCTTTTTGGCGAACTCCTGATTCCATTCTACCGCAAACCGAACCAGCTGCCCCTCCGTGGCCTTGTGCATCATCTTCTTGTGCCCCCGATACCAGCCCATCCAGAATTCCCACCACTGATCTTCTGTCATCGCAAATGATGTGCGAGACAGGTCATACTTGTTCTGATACAGAAGGCAGCCCGGTATTATCTTTCCGCACACCTTTCCCGTTTTCATGATGTTCTGCCTGACTGCTGCATTCGATGATATATCGAGTTCGTACGACTCCAGCTCTGCAGCAAAACTCAAAAGCTTGACCATCATTCTGCCCATCGGCGTGTCCGTGCGAATCCCGTTGTCAATGATCGCGAGCGTTGCCCCCTTCGCTTCCACTGAGTCGACCAGGTAGGACAGGTTTGATATTGACCGGCAGACTCGGTCGATCCGGACAGTCAGTAACACATCCCCCGGTTTCAGAACACGCATGACCTGCCCACCACTGGGCCTTTTGTCGAAGTTTGTTCTGTACGCAGAAAACCCGGTGTCGTCGTACCACTCAATCTTCAACTTCGCCAATTCTGGTGTGTTCTGGATGTACCTGTTGATAAGCAAACGCTGTGAGGCGGCAGTCTGGTCATTGGTGCTCACCCGAATGTATGCTCGAATAACACCGGTTACTTCCCTCGACTCCGGACAGATTCGTTTCTGGATCAGATCTGCAGCTATCATGGCGACCCCGTGATCCGCGGTATCCGCAAACGGAGAAGGGAGTGTCTCCCGATGAGACACCCCAGCAATCCGACGACCGTTCAACTCCAAAGGAGAACCACTACCTCGTGGGGTCTCAATAACAATCTTTTCGAGAGCCCGCTTGCCTTTTGACTTTCTCCAGAGGTACGACTCTTTCAGTCGGGCTGATCTCAAAGCGGATTTGAATTCCGCAATTGCGCCAAGCATGTGGAACATCAATCGACCGCTCGGCTGATCCAGCCGCATGTTCAGATCCACAAAGTGAAACACGATACCTGCTTCTTCCCATACCTTAATCTGTATGAGCATCTCTGTCAGGTTACGGAACAGTCGATGGGGGGTCGTCACGATCAGGTGATCACCCCTCTGGAGGTTCTCCAGCAGTGCCATCCCGCCCGGCCTTTCCGCCAGAGAGGACTTCTTCCACGCTGACTCCCCCGCGTCCACGAACACACCCGGAGTGCCGCAGTTACTTTTGTCGCTGAGCATCAATGAGTGCGCCCGCGCGTAGTACGCACACTTCGCTACCTGAGTTTCGATACTGACTCCGTTCTCAGCCTGCTCTCGGGTCGACACCCGAGCGTAGATGAATGTCGCCGGGACACGGAATGATGTCAGGACTGCTTTAGCTCCTTTACCTTTTCGGTAAAGCTGTACACAGGTGTCCGGTTCTTTGTTCCGATCTGACTCACTAAACCCGACTGGATCATGGTTAAAATCTCGTCGTGTGCCAGGTCTGCGTTCAAACGCAAGTACCTGTAGTAGTCTCTGACTGTCCACTGCTCCGACTTTACCCTTGGCAGCAGTTTTCTTTTTCTTGCCTCTGCGAACCTTATCATTGCTTCCGGCAGAGACTGCGCCGTTCGGAGGGATCGCTCCGGCATCGCTTTTGTATATCGGTCCTCGACCAAGTCGCTCACCAGATGTTGCTTTTCTGACCATGTGAATTCCACCCATTCAATAGCGAGGTTCAGGAAATAAGGAGGTACTGTGACGTACGTCCGGGCGTTGACCGCCAATTGATCCCATGCTTCTTCCGAGGAAGCGGCGAACGCCATGCACAGGACACCAACAAACTTTAACACGATCTCAGCGTGACGAACCATATCTGTGCGAAAGGGATGTTCCTCCGGGAAGATTCCGATCGCGTCTTCTGACCGCTTCCATTTCGCATACTTTTTCCAGATGACTTGTGCCTCATCGTCCAGTACCAGATGAAACGGACTACAGTTCAACGCGACGGTCGTGGGGTCCGGATGAGTGTCCTGTATCAGCTCCAGTCCGAGATTCGGCCGAATGGATCTCAATCGGTTCAGCACCTCGATATAAGTGAGGAACCCTTCCCCGAGTTGCCGAGCTGCTTCCGGCGATGAATCTTCCGGAACTTCGTCCGCCCCGTAAAGACTAAGTCGCTGAAGAAGACCCTCCATCACGTCATCCACTGAAAAACTTCTCAGATTGTGGGGTTGGATCATCGCGGCCACGGTGAGAAACGGATTGTCGATCCGGATGTTCTTCTTTTCATCCTGCCGGACAACAGCGATCGGGTCTCCGCTCCACGCTTCCAACAATACCCCGTTGTCCCGGGTACCATCTGCTGCTCCATTATACCGGCCGAGCATCTTCGCGAACTTCTTACCCTCTACAATCTGCAGAAGAACCCCCCGCCTGTTCTTCGCCAGCATCGTGGTGAGAGATTCGCTGGTGACGTCCGTGCAGAATCCCGGTTGATTCAGGAATGGGGATAACAGTTTCTTCGGCGCTCGACTTTTCCCCGATCCGGATTCGCCGACACCGAGGGTGTAAAGCTGCAGGCCGACCGGACTCGCTGCTTCCTCTACCCGCACGTCTACTGAAGCCCCAATCGCGGAAGAAAACGCGGTCAGCATTGTCATCACGAAAAAGTTCCGTGGTATCTGAGACCCCCACGCAGCATCGGCGAAGTCTTCCATCCAGGGCAGGAGATTGCGGGGCAGGGACTTCCGGCTCTCAGATTCTTTTTTTTTGAGGTCCTTCACGAGCTCCGTAGCTGACTCGTACATCTCTGTGAAGTCGATCTCGGAGAGCACATCGTCTGGCAGATGCCCTCGCCTGACGGTATCGAGGATATCAGATATCTCTTTCTCCGCTGTCTCACCAGACTTGCCGACGTAGTCCTGCAGATGCATGAGCATTGGTTGAACCGCTTCCCGCGGGAGTCTCAGCCGGCCGTGCAGCAGACTGGCCAGTCGCAACATGTAAGGATGTCGCTGCCCGGGCTCCGGAATCAGATCGTCGCCCGATCGGGTGACCTCGACAACCGACCTGTTCGCCCCTTTCTGCCGAACCACTGTTTCAAATATGGCGACCATGTGTGCCGGGAATTCGGCGATCGGTACTTCCCATGGACTACGCCCCGGTAGCCACTGGTACCACGCTTCCCTGCTCTCGTGCAAACTCGGGGGTACGACCGAATAGATACCTTTGTCTTCGAGACCAAGGCGAAGCTCGATACCTCGGTATTTCAAGACGCCTTTCTTACTCAGCTCCCCGAGTGTCGGTGACCACCTGAACCAATAATGCACCCCGCGCGAAGACTTGTATGCGACAGTGGGCGTCTCCCCAAAGATGGAATTGATCACATCGTATTCTCGGGTGGCATGTTCTCCGTCCATCTCCATGTCAAGGATCCCGGAGGCAGGACCCATCTGTACCGCAAGGTTCCATCTGCCCTGCTTCGGCAGCAGCGCCGCGAGAGTGGTCACATTGTTAGTGGCGTACTCCTTCCAGTTCCCGGAGTAAAGCGGCAGTTTCGACGCCCAGCGGATAGGGAACACCTTGATGCCGAGCTGGGCGAGCCCGACAGCGGTGGCTATGAATGGGTCCATACGATCTCCTTATGGGGGTGGCAGAGTTTGCGAGCGAAACGGAGAACCGTCAATGAAGTTTTTACCTTTTTGTCAAGAAAACCTTAAAATTGTGACAACACTAAATGCGGTGTGACACATTTTTTCGGTGTTGTGACAACTTTGGTCAACTTAATTGTACCAGTATTTACTATAAACTTTAAGAATTCTTGCTTGTTGAGTGGTCAGCCGGCTGGTATCCTTTCTCCCGAAAGGGGATCCAATGCGAGTTCTGGTGTCGTGCGAGTGCTCTGGTGAGGTTCGGCGGGCTTTTCGGCTGCATGGTGTTGACGCTTGGTCCTGTGACCTTGAGCCAGCTGAAGATGAATCGGAATATCATATTCAAGGAGACGTGCTCTCCGTCCTGCATGAGAGATGGGATATGGTGATCGCGTTCCCCCCTTGCACTCATCTTGCATCCAGCGGCGCCCGGTGGTTCAAACAGAAACAGGCTGACGGGAGACAACAGGCCGGCATCGAATTCTTTCTGGCTCATACTCGTCTCAGTCACGTCCCCTTCGTGTGCATCGAAAATCCCGTTGGCATCATGTCGACGAAGTACAGGAAACCAGATCAGATTATCCAGCCTTGGCAGTTTGGCCACGGCGAAACGAAAGCTACCTGTCTCTGGTTCAAAGGCCTCTGCGAACTGTCTCCTACCAATATCGTACCCGGCCGAGAGGCTCGCGTGCATAAGATGGCTCCTGGCCCGAACCGCTCACGTGAAAGATCCCGTACCTATACCGGCATTGCCGAAGCAATGGCCAATCAGTGGACCCCTATTGTAAGGACGTACCTGTGCCTAACCGACCAGCTCGCAAAAAGAGAATGACTCCCCCGGTAAAAGGCGGAGTTGAGAATACTCTGGAGGTTCTTCAGAGTCCGAACGCCCGTGTCGTTTACTCCCCTGAGAAAGGGGTTCCGAAGTTCAAGCCTTTCCCGATCAGCGGTCGTCTGAATTCAGCTCTCAACGGGGAGCTGGGTCCTGATCAAAAGAAGATTGCTCAGGCCGGTATGGTTCTCACCGAAACCCTGCTCAAGAAAAACAAGGATTACGGATCCAGTGCATTCGAATCTCCGGTGCTCGCACCGGACCTCGCCAGCCGCAAAGCCCTGCTGGTTCGCATGTCCGATAAAGTCAAACGTATCGCCCAGCTCCAGAAAACAGGCACTGCCGAAGTCCAGGAGTCGCTGGAGGATACAATTGGGGATCTGGCCGGTTATTGTCTTTTGTGGCTCACTTGTCCTGACTAAGGAGAAACTCTCTTGAACCGTCGATTCAAATTCTTCGTCACCTTTAATCCCGTTCAAACCCCCGCCCGGACTGGCGCGTCCATGGCGATCGAGACGATCGTGAAGTCTCGTTTGGGTACGGACCTCGTTGCCTACGAACATGAGATTACCGAGCAGGTCGGGATCATTGAAGTAAAACCCGGCACAGACATCCAACGGCTGCTCCAGGTTGAGCAGTACACCACTCTCTTCCGGGGGGTTTCCCGGGTGCATTTGGAGGAGATCAAAGATGAGGCAGCTCCCTCGGCTGGGTGATCTAACGGAAGTTCAGATCTCCCCTTACCAGGTATCAATCGGGCTACCCCTTGTTCCTCTGGATTCGAGGATCCCGACAGAGGAACTCAGGCTCCGCGCGTGGGAGAAACTGACTGGTGGGATCCTCGATCGGCTGGAAGCCCTCCGCGGCCGGCTGTGTGACAACACCCCAACGGCGATCGCCATCAACAAACTTATGGAAGAATTGAAAGCCAGCTGATGTTCTACAAAGTGAAGCAGGCAGCCTACCTGATCAACACCTCCGACTACCATGTCGAGAAGCTGATCAAAAACGGTCTGCTGAAGGCAGAGAAGAAACAGGATGTGAAGCGGTCGTGGAAACGGATTCCACATGAAAGCATCAGAGAATATCTGATCTCCGCCGGCCTGAGTCTTGAACGGATCGACTACAAGAACCCGTACATGCGGAAGTCAGAAGAAGTGCCGCTCCCGGATCTGTACAACCTGGCTGTCGAAATCGGGAAGACAAAGTCGGCGGAGGAGCTGATGATTCTGTTTGAATCACACAACTCCTCCTCATGGGTTAAACCACTTTACGACTTTTATCTGGACAGCTTTTATACTGGTATGTCCCATGCGGCCGGCCTCGCTGTGGCGAGGGAGTACTTCACGTCACTGTTCAACGGATTTGCGATCCGCCGCTTTTCGTGACTGGCGGGTGGGTCTCGTGATGGCTGCGCAGTAGTGCAGCCCAATGAGATCCACCGTTGGTCCTTGCCGCTCACAGAACCCCCGCACTCTCTCTGTTTCCATCACCGCCCAATCCACGTACGGTGATGTAACCGCCATCGGATTAAGTGGCCAGAAGGAGAGGGGGATGAGCTGTGCCCCCGCAAACAAGGCATTCAGGTACTCATTCAAAGAGCCGAATCCTTTTGGCTGCCCCTCGTCCGGTGGATGCACTTCGAACTCATCCCAGTCGTGCTTCTCATGCGACTCAGACATCGCTCATCCTGTCTACCGCTTCATTGCGGAACATCTTCCTGAATTGTGCCCAGCCCTGCTGGTAGTTTCCGTTTTCGCCCTGAGTTGTGAACGCCACCATTGCCGGGTGCTCGAGTGCGGAAGCATGCATCGGCTTTTCGTCCTTCAGCCGATGGAACAATTTCAGGTCTTCCTCCACATCCCGGCGACCGTCGTGCGTCAGATAGGACACCCGGGCACAACGAGCGGCGCTGACTTTAGGCCGGTCTTCCCGTTGGATCTCCTCATCGCCCGGCATCCCGAACAGAGGGAGATGCCAGTCCCGGTACTGGATTACCTTCGGCTCCGACTTGAGATACGCATATTTAGCCATGCACGCGATCTGCTTGATGTGCGGCTCCGCCATCTGGTGAATCCGCAGGGCAAAGAAGTTCGCCCATGCCGACTCCGTGCCGGACACAATCACCGTGATCCACATGAAGGGTTCGACAATCCGGTTGATGACCTGCTTGTGCAGGCCTAGGTTGTGGAGCTTCCTCGCGGCGATGACCGCGTTGTCCCGGGCAATGAGCCACCGGGCGCCCGCGCGAGCCCGGATGTCCATATCCACCTCCTGAAAAGCCTGCATCCCGCTCTGAGCAGCTCCCCAGTGAATCGGTATAAACGGATCCTCCTCAACCATTTTCAGCATCTTCTCGACCGGGATGGCCCTGCTGGACGCACTGTTCCGGCTAAACCTTCGGTGGGTGAGAACTTCGCTGTGGATAACGCGAGGGTACGTCAACTCCATCGTAGTAAGACGATGGTACTGTTGCGTATCCGATATGCTGTCTGCCAGCACTTCACATTTAAAAGCCATGATCACTCTCTTTCTGGGGGACTTCTGGGGGACTTCTGGGGGACTTCTGGGGGACTTCAGATACCAGCTTCACCAGGCTCCGGCAACACTGGTACAAACGGAACAACAGCCGGCTCGAGCGGAGAATCCGGGACGGGCAGGACGACCGGGACTTCAGGGACGAGCGGGACGTCCGGGACTTCCTCGACAACATCCACGTAATTCCACGCACACTGCTGACCGTCACACAGCTCAACATCAAACGAGGTGAGCAACGGAGACAGGTTCTGCTGCTCCGTTCGCTGCTCGCCGTCCGTGTGAACAGTGATAAACACCTGACGCATAGCCACTCCGGGAGGAGCCGGTGGTAATTCAAAAGACTTAATCACGATAAATACCTTTCCAGAAACACTTTGGCATGTAACCTGGATCAATCTGAACTTTAATCCC
>Ga0315903_10001701_pt1 | contig 33360 bp, 51 predicted proteins | sample LakEriMetagenome_7_FD_203524 | JGI IMG/M metagenome (GOLD analysis project Ga0315903, IMG submission 203524) | Freshwater fungal communities from buoy surface, Lake Erie, Ohio, United States - Buoy 2 MA119 | ecosystem: Environmental > Aquatic > Freshwater > Lake | place: USA: Lake Erie, Ohio...
TGCAAACGCACATCGCCGATGTTTTTTGGGTGGGGGGATTTGGGTGGATTGAACTGGTTTGTCTGAAATGTCCGAATTTGAAAAAGCAAGGTAATCGAAACTAACGGGGGCGTTAGATTCCTGAGCGAATGGAAACAAGTGAGCGCAGCAAAACCGAATGAAGTTAAACGCAAGAATGGAAACCCAGGTAAAAAGAAACTGCCTGATCTAAAGAATGTGATTGCGTTGCCACAAATCAAAGGCGATGCGCCAATCCATTTGAGCGATAACGGTAAAAAACTTTGGGCAGATGTGCGCGAGATGGCACCCTGGATTGCAACCAGCGATAGCAAGTTGCTCATTGAACTTTGTGAAAAGATGGATAAGAAGTACGAGCTACAGGCAAAGATGGCTCAATCAGATTTTGTTCTTTACACCGACAAAGGTTATGCGTACGCAAACCCGTTGTTTGGAATGTTAAACACCGTTGAAGGTGACATTATTAAACTGCTATCGCTTCTTGGTTTAACGCCAATTGATCGCAGTAAGTTGGGGGTTGCTGAAGTAACGGCTAAGGGCAAGTTGGCCCAGTTGTTAGAGCAGCAAAAAAAGAATGGCTGATGTTCTAGGTTGGCCACCGCGCTGGTTAACGCCAGTGCCAATTGAAGATCAGATGCGTGGCGATGGCGAGTTGTATGCAAACTTTGCCGAAGCCGTTTGTCGAGTAACAAAAGATTCTGTTGCATCCCCTGCAGGCAAGTTGCTTGAACTGCGCGGATGGCAAAAAGAATTATTGAAGCACACTCTTGCCCGCCGTGAAGATGGCAGATTCAGACACCGCACTGCGCTGGTTGGAATGTCACGCAAGAATGGCAAGAGCGCATTGGCAGCATCAATGGGCTTGGCTGGTTTAACACTTGGCGGCAATGGTTCAGAGATTTATTCTTGCGCGGCAGACCGCGACCAAGCACGCATTGTGTTTGGAACTGCCAAGCGAATGATTGAACTAGATGAAGAACTATCATCAATGTTCACGCTTTACCGCGATGCCATTGAGTTCAAAGATAAGGGCAGCGTGTACCGCGTACTTTCCGCAGAGGCTTATTCAAAAGAAGGCCTCAACCCTTCACCGCTTGTAATCTTTGATGAAGTTCACGCCCAACCTTCTTGGGAATTGTGGAATGTTCTTAGCCTTGCTGGTGGTGCTAGAGCCGACTCACTTCTTCTTGGCATCACAACTGCAGGTGTTAAGACACAAAGCAACGGCCAAGATTCTCTTTGTTATTCGCTCTACCAATACGGCCAACAGGTTGTAAAGGGTGAGAAAAAAGACCCATCATTTTTCTTTTCATGGTGGGAGCCAACACAACCTGAAGCCGATCACCGTGACGAATCATTGTGGCAAGAGGCAAACCCAGGTTATGACGATTTACTTGACAAAGAGGAAATGCAAAGCGCGGTTTTGCGTACACCTGAAGCTGAATTTCGCACCAAGCGCCTGAACTGTTTTGTAAATACTTCAGTTGCGTGGTTGCCAACTGGTGCTTGGGAAGCGCTGAAAGACACAGATAGATTTCCTGAACCTGGCGAAGAAGTTATTTTGGCCTTTGATGGTGCGTTTTCAAACGACTCAACCGCGCTAGTGATGTGGTTATTGGGTGGCGAAAAGCCTCACCTGATGGTTGTTGGATTATGGGAACGCCCCGATGATGCCGAACAAGGTTGGCACATCCCTGTTGCAGAGGTTGAACAAACGATTGTTGACACATTCAGAGATGAACGATTCAATGTTAGAGAAATCGTATTCGACCCAGCACGATGGCAACGAACTTTTATGGTTCTTGATGAAGAAGGCTTGCCAGTTGTTAGTTACCCCAACAGTGCTGCAAATATGGTACCCGCAACACAAAAGTTCTACGAAGCCGTTGTGAATGAATCATTTACCCACGATGGAGATGAACGACTTGCACGCCATGTTGCAAACTGCGTAACAAAACAATCTAGCCGTGGTGTTATGGTTGCCAAAGCAAGTAGCAGGCGTAAGGTGGATGCCGCCGTTGCTTCAATCTTTGGTTATGATCGCGCTACTCAACCAGCCAAACCGCCACCACCAGTTGCTAGGTATTTTTCAATTCAGGTATAGGGAGCATAATGAAGAAGATTGATGTTTCAATTATTGTTGAAGTCGTGGGTGTATCACTTGCAACTACAGGCTTGGCAATGGTTTCAGTTCCACTAGCTTTAATTGTTGCAGGTGTGTTTCTAGTATGGGTTACAGAAAAGGCTAACTAATGAGTTTATCAAAGCGTTTGGCAGGTGCTGGAACAAAGCGTTCAGCCAACAATCAATACATTGAGCCTTTAATTCCAGGCCGTCCAGCATTTGCAACTAACGCTGGCGTTGTTGTTGATGGTGAAACCGCAATTCGTATGAGTGCCGTTTATTCTTGCGTGCGCCTATTGTCAGACACAGTAAGTTCATTGCCAGTTGGCGCTTATGTGCGCCGTGGTCGCAATCGCTTACCTTATGCAACTGTTTATGGCGATCAGCCTGCCTGGGTTGCAAAACCAAACCCTGAAACTACGCGGTTAGAGTTTTATGAGCAGATTGTTACTTCATTCAAACTTGAAGGCAACGCTTATATCCTGACGGTGCGCGATGATATGGGAGATGTTCAAGAACTCTATGTTTTGAATCCTCGTAATGTTCGCATTGAGCGCCTCGCGCCAGGTGAACCATTGGTGTATTTCGTAAAGGTTAGAGATTCTCAAGGTGCTTATGAGCAGCGCCTAACCGACAAAGAACTTTTACACATCCCTGATTTCCGTTTGCCAGGTGATCGCTACGGCCTTTCACCAATCGCCGCCTGCCGCACCACACTAGGCGCGGCAATGGCAGCAGATGTTTATGCAGCCTCATACTTTGGTAACGCTGCCAACCCTGGCGGTGTCATTGAAACGGCTGGCGAGTTAACTCAAGAACAGGCATCAGATATTGCCCGTGACTGGAACCTTACCCACACTGGCCCATACCGCGCTGGCAAGATCGGTATTCTTACGGGCGGTGCTTCTTTCAAGCCGCTAACAATCAATGCACAAGATGCGCAGTTGTTAGACACTCGCCGTTTCTCAGTTGAGGAAATTGCTCGTATTTTCCGCGTTCCACTATCGCTACTTGGCCACCCAGTTGCGGGTGCAATGTCATTTGCATCAGTTGAAGCGCAAAACCTTTCATTCGTTCAGCACTCATTGCGCCCAATCTTGGAGCGAATTGAGCAATCATTATCAACGCTGCTACCTGAACCTGATGGATTCATTCGCTTTAACTTGGATGCACTACTGCGCGGTACAACCCTTGAGCGTTACGATGCCTACACAAAGGGCTTGCGTGAAGGTTTCCTTTCACTCAACGATGTTCACGCTTACGAAGATATGGCACCAATTGAAGATGGTGATCAATACCGCGTTCCACTACAAAACATTGATGCAACAGATGCTAAGGATGTTGGCCTCAAGCTACGCACCGAAATTGCTGCTGCATTGATTCAAGTTGGTTTTGACCCTGCAGCGGTTACAAAGGCAGTTGGCTTGCCTGATATGAAGCACACTGGTTTGCCTTCAAGTCAGTTGCAACAGATTTCAACAATTGACCCAACCGACCCAAGCGCAGCATACGAGGTTAAGTAAATGCCATATTTCGTTTCAGATAAGCAAGCCGATTGTTCAGGATGGGCAACTGTTAAGCAAGAATCAGATGGTTCTTATACAACATTGGTTTGCCACGATACAAAGCAAGAAGCAATAGATCAGATGGTTGCAATTTCAATTTCCGAAGATATGGAACCAGGCGGGGAAGTTAACTCAAGGAGCAAAGTGAAAGAAATTGAACGCCGTACATTTACGGTTCAAGATGTTGAAGCACGCCAAGCCGAAGATGGAACAATGCGTTTGCGCGGTTATGCAGCAGTGTTTAACGATGCAAGCGTTCCACTACCATTCAAAGAGACTATCGCCCCTGGCGCGTTTCGCAAGACATTAAGCGAAACACCTGATGTGCGTTTGCTTATTAACCACGAAGGTTTGCCACTAGCTCGAACAAAGAACGGCACACTTACGCTAAGCGAAGATGATCGTGGTTTGTTTATGGATGCAGAGATTGCAGACACCAGCGAAGGTCGCGACCTTTACAAGTTAGTTGAGCGCGGAGATGTTGACCAAATGAGTTTTGCTTTCCGTGTTATCCGTCAAAAGTGGAATGAGGACCGTTCGGTTCGCACACTTACTGAAGTTAGCCTTGCTGATGGTGATGTATCGGTTGTCACATATCCCGCTTACCCTACAACTTCAGTTGAAGCAAGAGAGGCAATCAAAAACGCAATGGAAGCAATCAAAGAAGGTCGCGCCCTAGATGGTGAATCAACTCTTGTTATCAATTCAATTCTTGAAAAGGTATCTGATTCCTACGATAGCCTTGAAGAAGGCAAAACAATGCTTGAGGTTTTGCTAGGGCTTAACACACTTACCCCAACTGTTGAGGTTGAAGAACCTGAAGTTGAGTTAGAGCCAACAGATATGCCAGCGGTTGCAGGCCGTTCAATTTCCCTGCGCCTTGCTAAAGCAATTATCAACAACACAAAATAAGTTTCTGCTACAAAAGTAGCAGATCGAAGTCGGAGCAAATCCCACACCCTAAAAGCGCCGTGGAGAGCATTGCCACCACCTCAAACAATTACAAACACTCATTGGAGAATAATGTCAAAGTCATATCTTGATGTAGCTCTTGAGCGCCGTGATGCAGTTAAGGCAGAAATGGATGCAGTTCTTGAGGCAGTAGCCGCAGAATCTCGCACCGACCTTACTGCAGAGGAAACCGATAAGGTTGATGCTCTCGTTGAAGAAGCACGCGCACTAGATGCAAAGATTGAAAAGTTCACAACACAGGCAGCAGCAGATGTAAAGGTTGCAGAAATGCGCTCATCAGTTGCAGCAGTAATCACACCTCGCGTTGGTGGCTCAACAGTTACACGCGAAGTTCGCACATACAACCCTGAAGCTGAAGTTTCATTCGTTAAGGATGTTTTCAACGCTCAGATTCGCGGAGATTACTCAGCACAAGAGCGCCTTGCTCGCCACACAAAGGAAGAATCAATTGAGCGCCGTGATGTTGGTACATCAAACTTCGCTGGATTAGTTGTTCCACAATACTTGGTTGACCTCGCTGCACCTTATGCACGCGCAGGCCGCCCAACTGCAGACTTTGCAACTGCAAAGCATGTATTACCCCCTGCTGGGATGTCGCTGGAAATTAGCCGCATGACAACAGGAAGTTCAACGGCTGTTCAGGAAACTCAGAACACTGCAGTATCAGAAACTGATGTTGACGATACACTTTTGAGCATCCCAGTTCGTACAATCGCTGGACAACAGGACCTATCACGCCAGGCAATTGAGCGCGGAACAGGCATTGACACATTTGTTGTTGCTGACCTAATCCGTTCATGGCACACAACAGTTGATAACCAGGTTCTAAACGGAACAGGCTCAAACGGCCAGTTCAAGGGAATCGCAAACTCAGGTGGAAATGCAATCACTTTCACTGCAACATCACCAACAGTTGCTTTGCTATATCCAAAGTTGGCTGATGCAATTCAACAGATTCAGTCAAATGTCTTTGAGACACCAACACACTGGATTATGCACCCACGCCGTCTAGCTTTCTTGCTAGCAGCAGTGGACACAACAGGCCGCCCATTAGTAGTTCCAACTGCAAATGGTCCAATGAACGCAACTGCAGCAGGTGCAGGCGTAGTTGGATATGGCAACTCAGGTTACTCAATGATGGGCTTGCCAATCATTGCTGATGCAAATGTTGTAACTAATCTTGGTGCAGCAACAAACCAAGATCAGATTTACTGCGTAGCAGCACCTGAAATGCACCTTTGGGAGCAGCCAGGATCACCATTCGCATTGTCATTTGATGCAACTGGTGCTTCATCTCTCACAATCAAGTCTGTTGTTTATGGATTTGGTGCTTTCTCTGCAGAGCGTTACCCACTAGCAGCCTCAATCATTTCAGGCACTGGTTTGGTAGCACCAACTTTCTAATCGAAAGTTAACAAATTGTAAGAGGCGGGTTTTTCTCCCCCGACTAACCCGCCTCTTACTTCTTAAATGATTCGGGGGAATCTATGAAATCATCACACAAAGTTTCAATTGGCAGTTGCGACCCAGGAACAGTTAACGGCGGGTTTGCATTTAGTTTGGTTCAGGTTGCTCAGTCACGATCATCACGACTTGGCCCATTCATCCGAATCAAGGGTTCAGGCTTGCTTTCAAAGCAACGCAATCGTTTGGTAAAACAGTTTTTAGAAACCAAATCTGATTGGTTGCTAATGATGGATTCAGATGAGCAACTTTCAGTTGAAGCATTTGATAAATTGATTGAAGCTGCACACGATAAAGAGCGCCCAGTTGTAGCAGGTTTGGTGTTTGCCAGTTTTGAAACAGGCTATCCATACCCACAACCAGTGCCAACAATTTTTCAAGATGCCCCTGAAGGTTTCTTGCCATTAAATAAGTACGATAAAGATTCAGTATTTCAAGTAGATGCAGCAGGAACTGGATGTTTGCTAATCCACCGCAGCGTTCTTGAAGCGATTAGAGCAGATGCCGACCCACACCAGGGGCAAGATTGGTGTTGGTTTTGGGATGGCCCAATCAACGGCGAATGGATAGGCGAAGATTTACAGTTTTGCCGCCGAGTTCGCTCACTAGGTTTTCCAATCTATGTCAACACAGGCGCGATACTGCCTCACTCAAAGAGCTACTGGTTAGATGATAGGCAGCACGACATATGGAACGCATAAAAAGAATTTTAAGAATTAAGGTAAAATCAAAGGAAACCGCTACCGCCGTTCCACAACTGGAACGCGCAATGCTTCCCAAAGTAGAAACGAGAACAAAGCGTGGCGATCACTAACGGCTACACAACGCTGAATGATGTTAAAGCGGCACTGAATCTTGAGGATTCAATAGATAATGCAGCCCTTGAAATGGCTATTGCAACCGCTTCACGCCAAATAGATGATTATTGTGGCCGTTTCTTTTACAAGGATGGAACATCTCAAGCACCTGCCACTCGTTATTACACACCAACTGACTATTACATTCAACCAGTTGATGATTTTGTGAGCATTAGCGAGATTGCAACCGATGATAACTTTGATCGTACCTACGGAACAGTATGGACCGCTGACGATTCAATGTTTGAACCAGTCAACAATCCTTCACGCGGTTGGCCAATGTCTCGTATTTTGGCAGTAGGTTCTTATGTTTTCCCCTGGAATTTGCCACAATCGGTACGGGTTAAAGGCGTTTTTGGATGGTCAGATGTACCTTATGAGGTAAAAACTGCTGCAAAGATTCAAGCATCTCGCCTGTTCTTGCGTAACCAGTCACCATTTGGCATTGCTGGTAATACAGATTTAGGAACAGTGCGTTTGGCTGCAAAGCTAGATGCCGATGTTGAGGCGCTACTGCGCCCATTGCGCAAGAATAATGGGTTGGCTAAGTAATGTTACCAAGTGCCGTTAGAAACGGCTTAAAAGCCAACCTAGAGGCGATTAAAGGTATGCGTACCTATGAGTTGGTTCCTAGTGTGCCAGTTGCCCCTGCAGCCATTGTTGGCCAATTAGATTTTACTTTTGATTTGAACAATGCCCGTGGCTTAGACCAGGCAAACCTAGATGTTGTTGTTTTGGTTCAGCGCTTTAGTGAGCGTTCAGGCCAAAACGAACTTGATAAGTACCTTGCAGGTAGCGGGGATTTCTCAATCAAGGCAGCAATTGAATCTGATCTAACTCTTGGTGGGGCTTGCAGCACTTTGCGAGTTACATCTGCAGAGGCTGGCGAATATGTTGCTGGCGATATTGTATTTCTTTCATACCGTTACCGTCTCACCGTTTGGGGATAAGGAGAAAAATGAGCTACACAGTTACCTCGGACAATTTCGAGGCGAAGAAAAAAGGCGAAACAATCACCGATAAAGAATTGCTTGATCTAGGACTTAATGCAGATGCCCTAGTTGCAGGCGAACACATAAAGAAATCAGCACAAACCAAACCAGCAACAGTAGAGGAAACAAAATAATGGCCCGTATTGTCCTAACAGATGCTTCAGTTGTAATCAACGGCATCAATCTCAGCGAGTTTATTACGAGCGTGGCATTAAGCACCAGCGATGATGTGGTTGACACAACAGGTATGGGTTCGGCTGGTGCGCGTACTCGAATTGGTGGGCTTGCTGATAACTCAGTTACATTTGAATTCAATCAGGATTTTGCAACATCAGGACCTGAAGTAACTATCAATGCAGTTGGTTCTTCACTTGTTGGAACAGTTACAACTTGTGTTATTAAGCCAACATCAGCAGCAGTTGGTGTGGCAAATCCAAGTTACACATTCTCAGCCTTGTGCGCAGAATGGCAGCCACTTTCAGGTGCAGTTGGAGAACTTGCAACAGTTTCAACAACTTGGCCAATCTCAGGCAACATTACAAAGGCGGTTGCATAAATGCCACGCTTAGTATTAACAAATGCTTATGTTCTTTATGCAAGCAATGACATCTCGCAATATGTAACTTCAGTTTCATTAAGTTCCAGCGTGGATGTTGTTGACACCACGGGCCTCGGCTCGTCAGCTCGTACACGCGTTGGTGGATTGTTTGACAATCAATTAACTGTTGAGTTTAATCAGGATTTTGCAGACAATGCCCTTGAAGAACTTATCAATGGCACATCACTTGCAACATCAACTGTTGGAACTGCCGTAGCAATGGAAATTCGACCAGTTAACGGTGCAGTCAGCGCAAGCAATCCAAAATACACATTTAACGCTTTGATCTCAGAATGGCAGCCACTTTCAGGTGCCGTTGGTGAATTGGTAACTGCAAGTGTAACTTGGCCAATCTCGGGCGTTATTACAAAAGCAATTTCATAATCTACTAAGGGGGAAAAGATGGATGGATTAGCAGTAAAGGTAAAGACAACCGAAGGCCTTGAGGTGTCATACAAATTAACACCTCGCATTATTGTTGCATTTGAACAACAGTTTGGTGCAGGTATGCCCAAGTTGTTGGGGGAGCAACAAAAAATTGAACACATCTATTGGTTGGCTTGGAAAGCAATGCAGGTAAATGGAGTTGTTGTTAAACTTTTTGGCCCTGAATTCTTAGATACTATCGTTAGCGCCGAATTGGACAGTGATAGTTCTTTCGAATCCACCGCAACAGTTTAACTTATACGATTGCAGCCGTTGCGGTTGAAACTGGTATTCCCATCAGTGATTTGTTAGATGCTCCCGAAGGAATCCTTGAAGCAATCACGATCTATATGAAGGAACGAGCTAAAGCCAATGGCTGATGAAGTAATTGTTCTTACAGGTATCAAGGAAACTTTGGATGCTCTTAAAGAGTTTGATAAAGATGCGGTTAAACGCTTCAATAAAGTTATCAATAACGAATTAAGAGGCGCAGAGCGCGATGCAAAAGGTTTAATCAGTGAGGACCCACCGATGAGTGGCTGGCGTAAGGCAGATGCTGCCAAAGGCCGCACTCGCGGTGGCGCTGGTTGGCCTGGATGGAACGCTGGAGAAATCAAATCAAAGATTACTAAGACAAAAGCCCAGGGTAAAGTTCGTGGTGATTACACAACAAGTGCTGGTGCTTTGCTTAACAAATCTGCAGCGGGTTCAATTTTTGAAGTTGCAGGTCGCAAAACTCAGGCAGGATTTGGCGGGGGTTCAAGTGCGCAATTCCTGCGAACAATTGGCAACAGATTTGGTAAGGCTTCGCGTGTAGTATGGCGCGTTGTAGATAAAGACAGAGCAAGAATTGAAGAAAATGTAGCGCGTGCGCTTGAACAAGCAAAAGCCGATCTACAAAAACACTTGAATAAGGAGCGTGCATAAATGGCAGTTGGCGCAGTTGTTGCCCGCATCCTTACCCAGTATTCCGATAAAGGTTCAAAGGCTGCTCAAAAAGATATTAACAAACTTGGTAAAAACATTGATGGATTTGCCAAGAAATCTGCAAAAGCATTTGGAGTTGCTGCCCTTGCAAGCGCAGCCTTTGCGGTTAAAATTGGCAAGGATGCAGTTCAAGCTGCAATGGAAGATCAAAAGAGCCAAGCACTTCTTGCTAATTCTTTGCGCAATACTGTTGGTGCAACCGATAATGCAATTGCTGGTGTAGAACGCCACATTACGGCTTTACAAAAGCAATTCTCTGTTGCAGATGATGAACTTCGCCCTGCATTTGGCAGATTAGCGGCAGCATTTAATTCAACTACGATAGCACAAGAGGCAATGCAAGTTGCGCTGAATGTAAGCGCCTTTGCAAGTGTTGATTTGGCAACCGCATCTGAAGCAATAATCAAAGCAAGTCAGGGCCAATATAAAGCTATTACAAAACTTGTACCTGGTATTGGTGCTGCAACATTAGCAACAAAAGACTTTGGCAAGATAACAGATAAGGTTTCAAAACTAACAGGCGGTGCTGCTGCTACTCGCGCAGAAACTCTTGAAGGCAAAATGATGGGGCTAAAGATTGCATTTGGCGAAGTCATGGAAACTTTAGGTTATGCCCTTTTGCCAGTTATGGAAAAGTTTGCAACATTAGTAACAACACAATTGTTACCTAAGATTGAAGCATTTGTTGCACTCAACAAAGACAAGTTGGCAGCAGGTTTTCAGATTGCTGCTGAAATGGCTTTCAAACTATTAACTGTTGCAATTGCCTTTTCTGACTGGTGTGCAAACAACATGGGAATCGTTAAAGGTATGGCGGCGCTTATCGTTGGAATGTTTGCAGTAGGTCGCATTGCTGCATTTGTAACTGCAATTGGAACAATTACAACCGCGATGGCATTGTTGCGAACAACAACAATCGGCGCGGCTATCGCAACAGCATTTGCAACATCAGGTGTGAGCATTGCTTTAGGTGCAGCGGCTCTTGCTACAGTAGGACTTGGCGCATACACGCTTAACAATATGATGAAGCCTGGAGCAGTTGCTGGCAAAAAAGGCATCAGCCCCCGTGGTAATTCAAACAATCGCGACTTTAGTGTTGACCCATACACACCGCCTGTTGTGAAAGGCCTTAATGATTTCACTACTGGCTTGAATAAAGCAACCAAAGCAACAAAAGATTCTAAGAAATTGCAAGATGCAATTACCGCTGAAGCGGTACGCCAAAACCTTGCGCGCCAAAAGTCACTTTCAGGTTCAACCGCACTTGCCGTTGGTCAAGGTCGCAAGTTGTATATGCCACAAAGCGGCGTAAATGTGATTGTTAACAATGGTGGTTCAGTAATTAGCAATGAAGATTTAGTAACATCTATTGTGAACGGCATTGAAAGAACAACTCGCCGTAGCTTTGGAACCGTTGGAGCGTTTGATAGATAATGGCAGCCTTTGACGGAGTAACCACACCTGCGGTTGCAGTTCAATTTCTTAAAAGTGGAACTTGGACTTCAGTAACAACAACAGATGTAATTCAAATCAATATTCGCCGTGGTCGAACACGCCAAAATGAACGCGATCAGGCAGGTATTTCAGTTGTTGTTTTCAACAACACAAGCGGTTATTACGACCCTGATAACACCAGCGTTTCAAACCCGTGGGTAGTTTCAGGTACTAACATCTTGCGCGATGGCTTGCAAATGCGCATTGTGGCAACAATCAATAGCACTGCATATTACCTTTATTATGGGTTTCTTGAAGAAACTAAAGTTAACCAGGGTGAAGCACCTAGCGCCACAATGACCTTTGTTGATGGTATTGCCTACATTGCCGATGCCCAGGCACCAGCACTGGCCGCTGCAGCAAATGCCGAAACCGCAGCCACACGCGTTGGCAGAATGTTGACACTTGCATTATGGGGCGGCTCATCTAGCCTTACTGGAACTGTTGGGATGTTGCCAACTGTTCAAGGTCGTTCTTGTATGGAATTGATTTATCAGGCAGTTGATGCAATTGCTGGCCGTTTCTATATATCACGCTCAGGTGTTGCAACATTGGTGCCATTGGCCGATAAATTCAGCCGTCCAACCCAGTTGCTTTTTACTGATAATCAGGCAAGCAACACAGTGCCTTATGCTCAACTTTTTACTAACCCTGGCACTTATTTTGTTGTGAACCAGGCAGTTATTGCCCGTGGTGACTACAACCAATACACATCTTTATACACACCAAGTTCAAACGCTTATGGAATTGCTAAAACCGTTATTGATGCACCTGTTGCAACTGATAACAATGCTCAAAATCTAGCTTTGTATGAGTCACGCAAACTAGCAACACCATTAACTTATGTTGAGCGCATTGATTTTAATGCTTTGGCGGTTGGAACTTATGGGTCGCTTTACCCTGACTTTCTATCAACAGAATTGGCCGATCAGGTGAGCGTTATACGCACAACTTATGATAACCGCACTATTCAATGGAACCTTGTAGTTGAAGGAATGGCTCACACCATTACCCAAAACAATTGGCTTGTGTCTTACACAACTTCAGCCATTAACCCGTATTCAATTACAATCTAGGGGGTAACAGATGCCATTGTGTCCACAAATTACCAATACCCCTATTACAGTTTCACTTACAGGTGATTTTACTGTTACCAGCGTTCTACCTACTGGCAAAAATAAAACTTATTACCAAACAACTGCGCCAACAGGCGGGATGCTTGAAGGCGATCTTTGGGTTGATACAGATGATAAAAATAAAATGTATCGCTACACATCAGGTGCTTGGGTTTCAGTTCAAGATGGAACTATTGCCGATGCTGCCGATGCTGCTGCAGCAGCAAGTGCATCTGCTACTGCTGCTGCTGCCGCTGCTGCTACCGCACAAGCGGATGCTGTCATTGCACTTGCTGAAGCAACATTAGCTTATAACGAAGCAATTGGTTCATTACAACCAAGCGCAGACACAATTGTTAATGCAAGCAATCAAATTACTGCCATCAACGGCACTGGCATTACTATTTATTCAGGTTCATCTGCAAGTAGCGGAGCGCGTGTAGTTCTTAATTCACTTGGTCTTGCTGCCTACGGTCCAGGAAGTTCGGTTAATGTAACAGGTGCAAGCGGAAATGGCACAACTGTTACATACACTGCAAGTGGGCATAGTTTTGCAGTGGGAAGAAATATTACAGTCAGTGGTCTAGCGCCAAATGGTTACAATGGTTCATTTGTCATTACTGCAGTTGTTGCTGGTTCAACATTTACCGTAGCCAACACAACAACTGGTGGGCTTACAGACTCAAATGGTGTTGCCGAAGGTGCATCATTGGCGATCAGTTCAACTACAGGAAATGCAGTTTTTTCAGGTAGCGTTACAGGTTCAAGCATTATTGGTGGAACTCTTAACATTGCTGGAAATGCCATTATTGATTCTGCTGGACTTTTAACTGCAACAGGTGCCACAATTCAAGGAACAATTAACGCAGGTGCAGGTTACTTTGGCAGCCTTTCTAATGGTTGGTCAATCAACTCAACAGGTTTAGTCGGAGTTGGAACTGGAACAATTGTTACAAGCACTGGTGTCAACGCAATTGTTTTGAGTAGTACGGACAACGCAATTGGAATTAAAAGCGGTGGTTCTTACGCTGGTTGGATTGGAAGCATTGGCAGCGGTGCAATTTTAATACACTACGGAACAAGTCCAAGCAGCGTAGCTTACCCACGCGCTGCAATGAGTTCAACGGCTGCAACATTGTCAGGAACTGCAAGTTCGGGATATTCTGCAAATACTGATGGCTCAAACACAATTGCTGGCACTACTAGATTTTTTAATAGTATTCAGGTAGATCAAAGCATTACTGCAGGTTCAGCGGGTTCATTGTTTGAATTTTTATCATCAAGTGGCAATGTGCGCGTTTCACAAACTTACGCCCAAGCCGTATCAGGTCGAGCAATGCAAATTTCAAGCGCTGGTTTGTATGGAACGACAGCATCCACCCGCCGCAAGAAGCATGACATTTCTTCTTACACAATTGACTCAGCAGCTTTGCTTAATCTTGATGTTAAAACTTTCAAATACATACCTGAAATTGATGCAGCCCAAGATGTGCAATATGGCTTTATTGCTGAAGAAGCACAAGAACTTGGCCTAGATGAGTTGATTCAATACGATTCAACAGGCGTTCCTGACTATTTTGCATACGAAAAGTTGCCAATTTTCTTGTTGCAACTAATCAAGGAACTCAAAGCCGAAATAGACAAACTCAAGGGGGAATAATGGAACAAGAAGTTGACATTCAAGAAGTCTTAAAGAATATGCGCGAAACTATCGGCGTACTCGCCCAGGAAAATGCAGTTCTAAAGGCACAAATCACATCACTTAATTCATAACGGGAGAACCGCGCAAATGACACCAGCAAACTGGGCAGGCTTAATTGTTTCTATCATTGCAATCATAAGTGGATTTGCAGGGGCAGTTCGATGGCTTGTAAAGCATTACCTCAACGAACTCAAGCCCAACGGTGGCAGTTCAATGCGCGATTCAATTAACAGACTTGAAGCCCAAATGGAACTTGTCCTTGAGTTGGTCAAATCTAAGTGAAGTTAGCAAAGAAGGCAACACCAGCGGCAATGGCAGTGCTACGCCAAGCCACCGCCCTAAAGCCATTGCGCAAAAAGGCATCTGACGGCTTACTGCCATCTGCAGCCCATCTGAAGCAAAATCCAAAGTCAGATCACAATACTGGCCTAGCCGTGGACCTAACCCACGACCCTAAGAATGGTATTGATTGCGCTGATATATTTGAAAAGCTAAAAGAGGATAAGCGCGTTTCCTATTTAATTTTCAACCACCGCATTTGGCTTTTTGGGCAAGGCGAAAAAAAGTATTCAGGTTCAAATTCACACGAAAAGCATCTACACATTTCCATTAAAGATGAATATGCCAAGGATGATTCGGCTTGGTTTGCTTGGTTAGACAAGCCTAAGAAAACCCCTAAAACGGTTGCAAAAGTAGCAATTTCTAAAGTTCAAAAACCAAAAAAGAAGCCAGCCAAGACAAGCAACGATAAATTGCGCAATAAGTCCTTGCTGACATTACTGTTCAAGAAAGGCAAAAAATGAATAAGTTAAAGAAGAAACTACAGAGCAAAGAGTTTAAGGCCGCCCTCAAGTCTTATTTGCGAGCAGTATTAGCATCAGCAGCAGCAATGGGTATTGCATTGCTCACAGATATTGCGCCTGAATATGCTATTCTTATTGGTGGGCTTACCGCTCCAATCGTAAAATGGGCAGATAAAACTGAAGAAGATTTTGGCCGTAAGTTTGATCAGGCTGCAAAGTAAGTAAGTAGTAATCCACTTTTAATTTTTGGAGTAATTAAATGGCAGGTGCGTACAATTTCACAATCGAGCAAGGCGCAACTTTCAATCTCTTAATGACTTGGAGAATTGATAATGTAGCAGTGAACCTTACGGGGTACACTGCCCGCCTTCAGGCACGCATTGATGTTGATGAAACTGACACAATCCTGTCACTTACAACAGGTGCTGGCATAACACTTGGCGGTGCCGCTGGCACTATCACCCTAGATCAGACTGCAACCCAAACTGCCCTGTTACCAAAGGGTGAATATGTTTATGACTTAGAGCTACAATCAAGCGGTGGCGTTGTCACCCGCTTGCTACAAGGTGAACTTAACATTTCTGCAGAGGTGACTCGATAATGGCCACAAGCGTTGTAACAATTAACACTGAAGATATTGATGTTGTTATCTCTAATGCACAAGGTCCACAAGGTCCAGGTGGTGCTACAGGTCCAACTGGCCCTGCAGGTGCAACTGGTGCTACGGGTGCAACAGGTATTGGCGCAACAGGTGCAACAGGTGCTACAGGTGCAACTGGACCGCAAGGTGTAGTTGGTGCAACTGGCGCAACAGGTCCAATCGGTGCAACAGGTTCAATTGGTGTTACTGGTCCAGTCGGTGCGACAGGTCCACAAGGTATTCAGGGAATCCAGGGTGAGATCGGTGTAACTGGTCCAATTGGCGCAACTGGTCCACAAGGAATTCAAGGCGTAGTTGGCGCAACAGGTTCAACTGGCATTACTGGCCCACAAGGTATTCAAGGTGATGTTGGTGCAACTGGCCCAGTTGGTGCAACAGGTTCACAAGGAATTGCTGGCGTAACAGGGCCAACTGGTCCGATTGGAGCAACAGGGCCAACAGGCGCTGATTCAACAGTGCCAGGGCCAACTGGTGCAACGGGTTCAATCGGTGCAACAGGGGCAACTGGCCCTATCGGTGCCACTGGCGTTGCTGGTCCAACTGGTGCAACAGGTGCAAGCGGGCCTGCAGGTGCCAATGGTGGTTCAGCAACCATCTTTAATTATGCAGCAGATACATCATCTACAACAGGCCGACCAGGTGCAGGTGATATTCGTTGGGGTAATGCAACACAGATTAACTCAACTCGAATCAACATAGATCACATTGACGATAACGGCGATGATATTGATTTCTTGCTTGCATTACTTAAAGCAAATGATTTTATTATTATTCAAGACCGAGATGTTAACAATAACTTTCAAAAGTTCTTAGTCACAGGTGCGCCAGTATTGCAAACTGGTTATGTAGAACTGCCAGTTGTCATTGATTCATCAGGTGGCACTGGAACAACTAACTTTTCAAACTTTCAATTACTCGCACTCGTTACAATCGCAGTTGGCCTTACAGGTGCAACTGGAGCAACAGGCCCCGCAGGTGCCACTGGCCCAATCGGAGCCACGGGCGATACAGGGCCAACTGGTCCGATAGGTGCCACTGGCGCATCAGGTGCCGCTTCAACTGTTCCTGGACCAACAGGTGCAACTGGCGTGATCGGTGCAACTGGACCTACTGGCCCGCAAGGTGTTGCTGGCCTAGATGGTGCAACAGGTGCAACTGGACCTGCAGGAACTGCGGGCGCAACTGGTGCTACTGGTCCTCAAGGTATTCAAGGCGTTGTAGGTGCAACTGGACCTGCAGGTGCCACAGGTGCAACTGGACCGCAAGGAATTCAAGGCATCCAGGGAGATGTTGGCGTTACTGGACCAATCGGTGCAACTGGACCTGTTGGTGCAACTGGACCGCAGGGAGTAACTGGAGATGTTGGACCTACTGGCGTTGTTGGTGCCACTGGCCCTGTTGGGGCTACTGGTTCTATTGGAGCGACTGGACCGATAGGCGCGACAGGTCCTCAAGGTATTCAAGGCGATGTTGGAGCAACTGGACCTGTAGGTGCTACTGGACCTGAAGGTGCCACTGGACCTGTAGGTGCAACTGGACCTATTGGTGCAACTGGACCTGCGGGTGCAACGGGTGCTACTGGTCCTTCAGCTTTAACCACAAAGGGCGATCTTGCTACCTTCTCAACAGTCGTAACACGCTTAGCGGTGGGTGCAGATAACGAAATAATTGTTGCAGATTCAACTCAAGCAACTGGATTGCGTTACACCTCAACAATTGCCGATGCAACAACTGCAACTGCAGCACGCGGCATTGGTTATATGGGAATTCCGCAAAGCGCAGCGGCAACAACTGGTTCTTACACAATCGTTGCTGCCGATGCTGGTGAGCATATTTACACAACTGCAACACGCACTGTTACCATCCCTGCAAACTCATCTGTTGCTTTCCCAGTCGGTACTGCGATCACATTCATTGCAGCAACTGGTGCAACTGTTACGATTGCAATTACAACGGATACCTTGCTTTTAGCAGGGGCTGGAACAACTGGTTCACGCACATTGGCACCATTTGGTATGGCAACTTGCGTGAAGATAACATCTACATCTTGGATTATTAGCGGAAATGGCCTTACTTGATGGCTGGTATTCAACTTGGGTTGATTGGGTCATATGTGCCTGCAGTAAGTGGCTCATTTGAGTCTATTGCTACAAGCACACCTTCAGGTGGAACCACATCAATTACATTTTCAAGCATCCCACAAACTTTTAAGTCATTGCAAGTTCGCAGCATTGTAAGAGATACATCTACTGGCGGTTATGATGCAATTCCAGTAAATATCAGACCAAATAACGATGCTACTTCAATTTATGCAATTCACAGTTTAAGAGGCGATGGCACCACAGTTACTGCAGATGGTTATACAGGGCAACCTCAAGGTTTGCCGTGGGCCGCCGCAATTCGTTCAGGTTCTAGCAACACAACTACATACGGTGTAATGATTCTTGATATTATTGATTACACATCAACTTCTAAATATAAAACTTTAAGAATGATTAGCGGTGGCAATGTGAATGGAACTGGCTCGGTAATTTCTTTAGATTCAGCATTGTGGCAATCAACATCTGCAATTACTTCCTTGACAATCAGAGCAGATTCTACCGCGTTTGCATCAGGAACTACCATTTCACTATACGGAATAAAGGGAGCCTAAATGCCAGCGGGTCCAACATACGAGCCAATTGCAACTACTACTTTGGGCAGTAACGCTGCAACAATAACTTTTAGCTCTATTGCTGCAACATATACTGATTTACGAGTTGTGTTAGTTGGTAGAGATGACAGAGCATCAACTGGTAATGATACTGTTTTTTTACGATTTAATTCTGACACCGCCACTAATTACTCATACACTCGACTTTTGGGCGATGGAGCAAACGCATCTAGTGCTGCTGGAACTTCGCTAACAAGCAATGTTGCTGGTTTTATTCCTAGAAATAACAACACTTCAGGGATTTTTGGACTTGTTACTGTTGATATATTTTCTTACGCGGGTTCAACAAACAAAACATATTTATCAACAACATCAGCCGATCTTAACGGTTCAGGCGATGTTGTAAGAATTGTTGGTTTATGGCGCAACACATCTGCTATTACTTCAATTACATTTAGTTTAGGTTCAACATTTCAGTATTTAACAGGCACAATCGCCACTTTGTATGGGATAAAAAATGCCTAGTACCTACACACTTATCTCTAGCAATGTCCTTGCATCAGATATAACCAGCGTTACTTTTAGTTCAATACCTTCAACATACACAGATTTAGTAATTAAGTATTCAGCAAGAACCGATGGCGGTAGCGCAGTTGGAGATACTTGTAACATTACTTTTAATTCCGATACTGGAACTAATTACTCAAGAGTAACTATGCGAAGTAATGGTTCCGCTGGAACTTCGCATATTGCAGCAAATACCAGTAGTGTAAATTTTCATACAAATGTTAATGGCAGTGGTGGAACATCAAATACATTTGCAAGTGTAGAGATATATGTTCCAAATTACACTCTTACCTCAGCAAGACCAATTGGTGTTTTCAATGTGCAAGAAGGTAACACCGCTACATTAGCCGCTGTATATGCAGGTGCTTCGCTGTACCGAGGAAGTTCGGGAATATCATCAATTACTTGGGATGCTCCAGGAAGTCTATTTTTAACAAATTCATCATTCTATCTATACGGCATAAAAAACAGTTAAGGGAGCAAAATGACAATAGCAATTGAAGTAAATTGTGAAACAGGGGAAGTCACTGAACGCCCATTGACCCCTGAAGAAATCGCAGCCAATGAAGCCGCCTTCGCCCAGGCAGAGGCAGATCGCGCCACCGCCGAAGCACAAGCCCAGGCAAAGGCTGAACTCAAGGCCAGTGCAAAGGCAAAGCTAGTGGCGGGGCAACCGCTAACTGCCGAAGAAGCCGATACACTCGTTCTTTAATACTTAGATTCGGGGGAATCAATTGCGTTTTCATATTGTGGCACTGCCACACACACAGGTAACAAAAGATTTTGCAGGATGCGCATTTACTGAAAAGGTGCGCCGCTTTTGTATAATGATGAGCGATCTAGGCCACGAAGTTTTCTTGTATGCAGGCGAAACCGTTGAGGCACCTGTAACCGAGCTGATTACTTGCGTTGCAGATTCAAAGCGTGCAGAGGCGGTTGCAACCGTTCCCCACTACACCCAGTTCCCATTTAATGGGCCTTTGTGGGATGAATTCAACACCAACGCCATTACCGAGATTGGCAAGCGCATTGAAAAGCAAGATTTCATTTGCTTGATCGGCGGCAGCGCACAAAAGCCAATTGCCGATGCCTTTCCTGCCCATATGTCGGTGGAGTTTGGCGTTGGCTACGGCGGTGTGTTTGCCAAGTATCGGGTGTTTGAGTCCTACGCCTGGATGCACTCAATCTATGCAGGGTGGAAAAACCCAACAACGGCTGATGGCCAGTTCTACGATGCAGTGATTCCTGGCTATTTAGAACCTGAAATGTTCCCATTGGGCGATGGTTTAGGTGATGAAAATGGCGAGTATTACCTGTTTATTGGTCGCTTGATTGATCGCAAGGGATACCGCATTGCCCAAGAAGTCTGCCAGCGACTCGGCAAACGGCTGATACTGGCAGGGCCTGGTGAGCAGTCAGGCTACGGTGAATTTGTTGGCAGCGTTGGCCCTGCCGAACGCGCAAAGCTAATGGGCGGTGCCACCGCCACCTTTGCCCCAACTCTTTATGTTGAACCCTTTGGAAATGTCGTAATTGAATCTCAGGCTTGCGGAACCCCAACAATCACAACTGATTGGGGCGCATTTACAGAAAACAACCCCGATGGAATCTCAGGCTTCAGGTGTCGAACCTTGCAGGAATTCGTGCAGGCAGCCGAAGGGGTCAAATACCTAGATCGCGCCAAAATCCGCAATCGTGCGGTATCGCTCTACAATCTTGATACTATCGGCCTTCAATATGAGGCCTACTTTAAGCGCCTTTTAACCCTTTGGGGCGATGGCTGGTATGAGATGGGGGAAAATGAATAGAGGCGAAGTTTTAGATGAGGCCAAACGCCTTACTTATGGTGATCGCAATGTTTCCTACGATGAACCACGCATTAACCACAAGCGCATTGGCGTTTTGTTAGGAATTGTTTTAGAACGATATGTTGAAACTGCCCAACCTGGCGATGCCGTACCACCTGAAATTGCAGCTTTATGTATGGCAGCAATGAAACTTGCACGATTGTCAGCGATGCCAACACATTTAGATTCTGCAATTGATTTGGCGGCTTATGCCGCGATTTGTGCCGAACTTGCAACACATATAGATTAAGACTTAGGCGCGAAATCGCCCCCATAACGAAACCGCCACCTGCAGCCGTTCCTGCAAGTGGCGGTTTCGTGCTTTTAATTTAATCTTTCAGGTATTCCTTTAAGTAATAGATAACAACTTTGGTAACAGTTGAATGATTGGCTTTTGCCTTTTCTTTCACGGCTAACCAAAGTTCTTCATCAATCCGAATTGATCGCAGTGGAGTTATCACAACACCACGCACTCATTCATTGAACCCCAACACCAGCCAAGAAACTCGGCTTGGGCGCTATCGGTGCCAACCCACCAAAGGTTGCTGGCAACTTGCCAAATCAAGATAATGCCAACTGCAATTGCAATTGCTCGTACACGCTTGCCACGCTTTGTAATCATTAGATGTTCCCCAATTCGTCAATAAAGGCAATTCCAAGTGCAGAGTTCACAATTGCCCTGCGCAATGCTTGCTTCATCTCATCAAGATCGCCACACTCGCTTGCATTGTTTAAGTCACGGCTGATTTGGTACAAAGTATCGCCAGCATCAATAACTAAGTTTTTCATTGCACCCATTTATTTCCACCCCATTCTGATTTCGTAACATTCTAAACATTCGTGAAGTCGTGCAATTGCTTCAAACTTAATTCCGCATTTAATGCAGGTGCAGTTGTATGACATTAGTTTGACTCCCAACCTGAAACTTCACAAAGCATTTCTGAAATATCTAATGGGCAGGCATACTTAAAAACAGTTGGTGCATAAATTTCATTAAGAGTTTGTTGAACATCCTCATCACAATTTTCATAAATTTCTAATAAATCGTGAAGAAATGATTGATACTTGTTAATTGTTTCTTCCATTTGTGCAATTGCTTCAGCCTTTGTATAAGTCTGATCTGTTGAAATCCATTGTGCGTTCATTATGCACCTGCCTTTGCAATGTAAGCAAGAATTTCTGCAAATGATGGGTCAGCCATATCCGCTTGTGCTTCTTTTGCTATCTTGATGATTTGCTTTTTTGTTGATGAACCCCAACGGAATCCGTCATACCAATTGTTGATAAAATCTTGAATCTTCTTTGCAGATTCCATATCAATCTGCAAACCTTCAGCAATAATTTCTGTGTAAGTATTCATTATGCTATCCGTCCTATTGGGAGCCGTTCCCCCAATAAGAAAACCTTAGCACCTGTATATACAGACAAGCAACATTGACCCCCAAGACACATAACGATTTGATAACGGGATTTAGGCGTGTTAGGGTCGGCTCAAGGCGTGGAAACCCGAAGAAATTGGGGAATTGCTAGGGTTTTCACGCCTTACCCCTACACTTGGCCAATGACTACTGTAATTGCCTACCAGGGGCCTGATTTTGCCATTCTAGGGGCAGACAGTCAGATTACAGACGGGGATAGGCGCATCATCAGCCCTAGCACCCCCAAGATCGTCAAATTGGGCAAATACTTGCTGGCAGTTCGTGGCGATTGTCGGCCAGGGGATATTTTGGCTTACAACTGGAAACCACCGCTTTACGATGGCACCGACCCAGTTAAATTTATGGGCAAAAAGATGATTCCAAGCATCATTACCGCGTTCAAAGCTAATGGCTATGAATTTGATAAAGATGGCGCAAGTTTTGGGTTCCTGATTGCCTTCGGCGGCAATGTATTTGAAATTGGCGATTCACTCGACATTAGCCAAAGCGCCGATGGCCTTTACTCAATCGGCTCAGGCTCTGCCTACGCGCTTGGCGCATTGGCGGTGCAGGTGCCGAACATTGGTGAACCTGAAATCCTGAACGCTTTGGCAATTGCCGCCAAATACGACATTAACACCGCGCCACCTTTTCAGATCGAGGTTCAGCGAGTCTAGCGGGTTGCCCTGTTCAAAGGTGTGTAGTATGTGCGCACCTACTTTGAACGGAAAGGAAAACAAATGTTTTGGTTAGGCTTAGTTTGCGGATTCATTGGCATTATTTGCCTGTATTTAATCATTATTGCAGCTTTTGAAATCGGTGAAGGCCGATGAACTTTGAAAAGCAACCACGCGACCCGCTATTTTCACTTCATAACCATTCAGACGGACATATTGCGCTTTATCTTGAGGAACAAGATGCCGTGAAGGATTTGGTGCAGGATGTTGTGGGCGCGTATGAGTTAGATGATTTGGACTTATTGCGCCATTCGGCAGATCGTTCAGTTAAATCTGAAAACTACTTTGAACACCTTGATAATGCCCGCGACAATCTAGGCGAGAACGCGCCATTGCTTTGCAATATGAGCGAGCAAGAAGCGTTGATTTTGGCTGAAGATTTGATTCGAGCAGTTAAGTTTGCACGCATTGGGCGCGAGGCTCAAGGCACTTACCCAGCACTAAAGGTGGTTGAATAATTTAATGTCTAAAGCCAAACAAAAAGGCACGCTTGCTGAAACTGCCCTAGTGAAGTTCTTGCAAACTGCAGGATTTCCAGGGGCAGAAAGACGGGCGTTGGCTGGTGTCAATGATCTAGGTGACATTACAGGCACACCTTGTTTGGCTTGGGAAGTTAAAAATCACAAGACCTATCACATTCCCGCTTGGCTGAAGGAAACTAAAGTTGAGCAGGATAATGCCGAAGCAGACTTTGGCATTTTAGTAGTAAAACCCAACGGTGTCGGCTTAGATGCTGGCAAATGGTGGGCAATTATGAGCGTTGAGGATATTACAAATCTTTTACGCGAAGCGGGTTATGGAGACAAGCATTGAACCAATTTGAGTTCTTTGTTGATCTACCCCGATTTGATAACGCTCAGTGTGCAGATATTGAGGACAAAGATTTATTTTTTCCTGATAACCGCACACAAGAGGCAGAAAGACTGCACCAACTGAAAGCTATTTGCTCAAGTTGTATTCACGAAAAGGAGTGTTTGGAGTACGCACTAGAAAAACAGATTCCCTACGGTATTTGGGGTGGCTCAACGCCAGCCGATAGAGATACCGTTGCAATTGCTAAAGGTAAGAGTTATGCGTTCAAAGGAATTGCATTAACGATTACCAAATTGCATAAAAAAGGGGTTTCTGCCAACGAAATTGCAGCCCAACTTAATACTTCGCCTGGTTATGTCAGTCGTGTATTGCGTAAATTGGTTGCAACTGAACAAGGAGCAGATTCATTACACCAACAGATAAAAGACTCATCCGAAGGCTTGCGTTAATCATTGTGGTTAGCGTGGGAACTTCACTATCAGTTCAGGCAATAATGGCACCAACTGCCGTACCTGCATTGGTAATTTACAAAGATCGCCCGCATTTGATGCAGGTGAACGCAAAAGAGGTGGCCCGTGAGCTACTGACAACCGAACAGTTCAAGTGCTTTTCATTCGTAATGGGAAAAGAAAGCGCCTGGGCAGACAAGGACAATCCAACCAGCACCGCTTCGGGTGTCGGACAACTATTGGATGGTACTTATCGCAATCTTGGAATGAAGCGCAGTAAATCAACTGTTGCCCAAACGATTGCAGCATTGGCCTACATAGGCCGCAAATATGGCGCTGGTGGCCCGTGTGCTGCCAAAGCCTTTTGGTTAAAAAACTCATACTATTGATGGGGGTCAATATGAGCGTGGAAATAGAAACAGGCGTGGTGGATTTTGATGCCAACACCGCCGCTTGGCTGGAGCAGTATAAATCTGCCGTTGCCAAGATCAAGGAACTGCAAGAAGTTGCAGATGTTGCTCGCGCACACATAGAGCGAGCATTAGGCGATAACGAAACTGGGATGTTCTTGAACCGCCCTGTTGTTCGTTACTCATTTGTTGAATCAAGGCGCTTTGATACCAAACGCGCCCGTGAAATCCTGCCTGCGCAGGTTATAGAGGCTCTTGAGGTAGTATCTACTTCCCGCAGATTCTCTATTGTTAGCGAGGATTAAGAACAAATGAATTTCACGCCTTTGAACTCGCCAGCACAACAGTTAGCCGTTGAACTCGGCGGCATAATTAGCGAAGCAAGCAAGTGGTCACCACGAAGCCAACAGGTTTATATCGGACCAAGTGAAGTTGGCCAAGAGTGTGTTCGCAGGCTTGCCTACAAGTTGCTGGATTGGGATAAGGCCAATGAGTCGGGTGGCGGTTCTTGGAGCGCTAATGTCGGAACCGCCATTCACTCTTTTTTGGAGCAGATTTTTGCCAAGATGCCTGAACGATACGAAGTTGAGCAGAAAGTAAAGATTCGAGCAAACCTTTCAGGCACCATTGACCTTTACGATATTGAAAAAGGTTATGTTTTGGACTGGAAAACCACAACACCAGCGGGCGTTAAAGCCAAGCGCAGTGAAGGTGCTACCAGCCAACAAATTACTCAGGTTCAGCTTTACGGTTACGGCAAAGCACAATTAGGCGTAACTGTTAACAAGGTTGGCCTGATCTATCTGCCAACTGGCGGTTCCATTGAAGATATGCACATTGAATTGTTTGATTATGACGAGCAGGCAGCACTCGATGCACTTGCCCGCCTTGATTCAGTCTATTCATTGCTATCTACCATTGATGTTGAGGAAAATCCTGCGATGTGGCCGTTGATTCCTGCAACACCAAGCCGTATGTGTATGTATTGCCCGTATTACCGACCTTTTAGCACTGATCTATCGGTTGCTTGCAATGGTGATACCGATGTGTGAGCGTGACGGTTGTGGTTGCGGGATTCCTGCAAAGACAATCAACGACATTGCTAAAGAATTGGCTGAACTGACACCACCAACAGAGTTAGAAACAAACTAACAACAAACCAAAAGAAACGGGGGAAAGCCAAATGGCTTTTTCAGCACCAAGTAGCAACACAGAATCAGTAAAGGTGGCAGACCTAAACGGCCACCTATTGATTCTTGAAGCAATTGAATACAAAACTGGCATCCCAACAGTTCACGGTGATGCAGATGCAATTGAAGTTCGTATCAATGATTTAGATACAGGTTTCAATCACGAATCAGTGTTGTTCTTTAATGTAGCTTTGAAGAACGCATTGAAAACTAAGATCGGCCAAAAGGTATTGGCACGCATTGGTCAGGGAACGGCGAAGCCTGGAAAGTCAGCGCCGTGGATTCTTGTAGATGCAACAGGCGATGCTGATGCAGTTGCAAAGGCAAACGCATTTATTGGCAACGCTGGTGCAGCAGCACCTGCGCCAGCACCTGCCAGTGCCAACATCAATGACCCTGCAGTGCAGGCATTGTTAGCACAACTGGGAGCAAAACCAGTTAACTAATTCTTGGGGGTTATCCTTTCCACTCAAGAACGGCGTTGTGATGGTTCACCCACGGGGCAACTAGCAATAGTTGGGGCAGGTTCGATTCCTGCAGCGCCACGCAAGACATAAACGAACGGGGGTAAGAAATGCCATTTTATGAATTCACTTGTGATTGTGGGCATAAAGCCGAAGTGTTTTTTGAAATGAATGATGAAAAGCGCATAGTGTGCGAAAGTTGCAAGAAGAAGTTAATGCAACGCAAGTATTCACTTGGCGGCACCATCTTTAAGGGTGATGGATGGGGTGGCAGCAAATGAGGCTTCTCGATCTTTACTCAAAAGCGGGCGGGGCAGCGATGGGATACCACCGCGCAGGTTTTGAAGTTGTTGGCGTTGATATCAAAAAACAAAAGCGTTTTCCGTTTGAGTTTATTCAGGCAGATGCGTTAGAAGTTTTAGAGGATAAAGCATTTCTTGCATCTTTTGATGTGATTACAGCTTCACCACCTTGCCAAACTCACAGTTCAACACGCCACCTTCGTAATGCACAAGGAAAGACAACAACAAAGATTGATCTAATTCCACAAACTAGGGCAGCACTCATTGAAAGCGGCAAGCCCTATGTTATTGAAAATGTACCTGGCGCACCGCTAATCAATCCGATTCAGATGTGTGGCTCATCTTTTGGTTTAACTGTTCGCCGCCACCGATTGTTTGAGTCTAATTATCAATTGACTGGTTCAATTTGTGACCACAAAGCGCAAGGAAAACCAGTTGGCATTTATGGTTCAATGCGTGATGAAATCCCTGGCGGTGGGCATACGGCTAAAACAATGGAACAGGCCCGTGAAGCAATGGGTATTGATTGGATGATTTGGGGCGAATTGGTTGAGGCAATTCCACCTGCATATACATTTGAAATTGGGAAACAATTATTGGGGGCAATTAAATGAGACTAATTAACGCAGATTGTATTGAAGCAATGAAGGCGATGCCTGATAACTCGGTGGATTCAATAGTCACTGACCCGCCGTATGAGCTAGGGTTTATGGGCAAAAGTTGGGATGCCAGTGGCATTGCATTTAATGTTGAAGTGTGGCGTGAGGCGTTGCGAGTGATTAAGCCTGGTGGCCACCTCATTGCTTTTTCAGGCAGTCGCACTTATCACCGTATGGCCGTTGCCATTGAGGATGCAGGGTTTCAAATCCGCGATCAAATTATGTGGGTGTATGGGTCAGGCTTTCCCAAGTCGCACAATATCAGCAAGGGAATTGATAAGAATAACGGCGAAACTGGCCGTTTGTTAAAATTCACCAATTGGATGCGAACAACAGGATTGAAAGCAAAACAATTAGATGAAGCTACTGGAACAAATATGGGTGGGCATTACTTAACAACCGCATCACAACCTGCAATTCCAACTGTTGAGTTATGGCAAAAGATTCGCCCACTTGTTGCCGATGTTCCTGAATGGGTTGATGAACTTGTTGATCGCATTGAGGCAGAACGCAAGGTTGTTGGCAAATACGAAACAGATATGGGTGGACTTGGCGGTGAAAGATTAGGTGAAGCTGGTGGAAACATCACCGCCCCTGCCACTGCCGCCGCGCAGCAATGGAACGGCTGGGGAACTGCGCTCAAACCTGCCCACGAACCAATGGTACTTGCTCGCAAGCCGCTTGAAGGCACCGTTGCAAACAATGTGTTGACTTTTGGCACTGGCGGGTTGAACATTGACGGGTCAAGGGTTGTTGCAGATGGTGAGAACTTTGACAATCTGAAATCACGCCCAATTGGAAAACTTAACACACGCCGCAATGATGAAACAGATGCAGAATTTGATGCTCGCGTTGGTGAGTCACCTGAACAACTTGCAGCACTTGCAAAGTTGAAAGAGTTAGGCCGCTTCCCCGCCAACTTCATTCACGATGGCAGTGATGAGGTTGTGGCGTTGTTTCCTGATACTGGAAAATCAACAGGTGGGCGCATTGGCAAAAAATCAATGGGCGATGTTACAAATGTGCCAGCGGGAGAATACGAAGCGGGCGATCCTGGATACGGTGACAGTGGCAGCGCCGCCCGATTCTTTTACTGCGCAAAGGCAAGCAAGCGTGATAGGAATGAAGGGCTTGATGGGTTTGAAAAGAAAATAACAAATGACAACACACCGCCAGGAACAAAGGGAAGCAACTCACCTAGAGCTGGTGCAGGTCGTGGCGGTGCAACCGCAAACCACCACCCAACGGTAAAGCCAACATCATTGATGCAATACCTCATTCGCCTGGTGACACCGCCCAACGGCATTGTGCTTGACCCGTTTATGGGTTCAGGTTCAACTGGCAAGGCGTGTGCGTATGAAGGTTTTGATTTCATTGGAATAGATCAATCGGCTGAGTATGTTGAAATTGCACAAGCACGCATTGATTTTGCTACCAATGACAAGTTGCCATTATGAAAGAAGAAGAATTGCAAGAGGCTATTGCCGTTGCGCTTTGGGATGGCTATGAATACTCACTGCCTGATACGCCAGGGCGGTTGGCAAAGTTTGTGATTTATCATATGAAAAAAAATGGTTTTACATTTACGGGGGGAATACAATGAGTAATCTTTTGCCAATTGCATTGCGCTTTTTAGCTCAGGGCATCTCTGTTGTTCCAACGGCCAATGATGGTTCTAAACGACCTGCATTTGCTTGGCAAGGATTCCAAGAACATCTGCCCATTGCTGATGAACTGTTAATGTGGTTCAAAGATGGCGTTGATGGCATTGGTGTCATTACTGGTGCCGTGTCAGGCAACCTAGAGATGCTTGAACTTGAAGGTCGAGCAGTTGCCGAAAAGATGCACCTTGAGGTTGCAGAGATCGCTAACAATTCAGGGCTTGGCGATTTATGGCAACGACTCAATCAAGGTTATGTGGAGTTGACACCATCAGGCGGGCTTCATTGGCTTTATCGTGTCTCAGATGGCACCTTGCCAGGTAACACTAAACTTGCCCGTAAGCCTGGCGAAAACGGCGGTGTGGATGTATGGGCCGAAACGCGAAGCGAAGGCGGCTTTACAATCACCGCGCCCAGTGGCGGTGCCACCCATCCTTCGGGCGGTGCTTGGACACTTATAGGTGGCTCCATTGAGACAATTCCAACAATTACGATGCTGGAAAGATCAGCACTGCACGCAATCTTTGCCATGTTTGATGAGATGCCTAAAGCTGAAAATCTGCAACAAGAAGTAGTTGCAAAACACGATGGAATTCTTACCCCTGGAGACGATTACAACGCCCGCACAACTTGGGAAGAACTATTGCAACCTTTGGGCTGGACTGTTGTTTATCGCAAGGGTGAATCAACCGTGTGGCGCAGACCAGGTAAAACCGAAGGCATAAGCGCTACCACGAACTTCAATGGCAACGATAAGTTCTATGTTTTCTCAACCAGCACCCAGTTTGATTCAGAAACCTCATATTCCAAGTTTGCGTTCTACGCAATGACCAAACACGGTGGAGATTTTAAGGCAGCAGCCAACAATTTGCGAAATCTCGGCTACGGGGCGCAAACGCTGAATTCTTTTGATGCAAGCAATTCACTGATGCCTACAAACACACTACAAGCACCACTACAACCCACACAAGCCGATTTAAGCGGTGATGAGTCCAGTTGGAAGCCTGTAGAGCTAAAAGATTACTTTGATGGCCTATTTCAAGCACCTATTGCAACCTTATTAAAGCGTTCAGATGGCCACGGCCTGATCTATGAAGGTCGAGTTCATTCCATCTATGGTGAATCTGAATCAGGTAAATCATGGATTGCGCAAATTGCAACTGCCGAGTGCCTGAAGAACGATAAAAAAGTCATTTATATTGATTTTGAGAGCGACCCAATAGATGTGGTTAACAGACTCAAGGCGCTAGGTGTATCGCGAGCTAATTTATTGCAATACTTTTCATACATTCGCCCTGAAGGTGCTAGGGATGCCGATGACCCATATTGGCAAGCCATCCTTGAGCCAAATTCTGCCACGCTTATCATCATTGACGGCGTAACCGAATCCCTGACAATGTGGGGTGGCGAGTCGAAAGATAACGATGCCATCACTCGCTGGATGCGCCTGTTTCCACGAACAGTAGCAACGGCCAGTGGCGCTGCCGTTGTGCTTATTGACCACATCACCAAAAATGCAGAAACACGGGGGCGGTTTGCCATTGGCGGCCAAGCCAAACTTGCCACCATTGACGGCGCTGCCTATCTCGTAGAGCCTCTTGAGGCACTTGCCCCTGGTCGAACTGGAACGCTCACAATGAGAGTTACCAAAGACCGCCCAGGTTTTGTTCGAAAGATCGCAGGTATGTGGCGCAAATCAGATAGAACCCAAGAGGCAGCAGTTTTCACTATTGATTCAACTAGGGCGCAAATGGAGTATGTAATTGGCGTGCCATTGCTCGAAGATGAGCTAGAGAGCAACAAAGAGTTCAAGAAGCAAAAAGAGGTTGCCGAGTTTATCCACAACCACCCTGGCGCTTCACGGCGATTGGTGGCTGAAGGAATTACTGGTTCAAAGGATGCCATTGGGGAAAGATTGGCTGACCTTGTTGCAGGCGGTTGGATAGAAAACCGTGGCAATGACAGGTCATTTATTCTATACATCACCGACTTGGGCAAGAGCCATTTCAACCTTTTGGATGCCGAGATCACCCAATTGAAGGTGAACTAAGGTGTACCGTACTGTACCTTTTGTGTACCTTTTTATTTTAGGTACACAGGCAGTTATGAGCGTGAGCGGTGTGCGTACTGTACCGCTTATGTATATAAGCGGTAATAGGTACACCCTCACACTCGGTACAGGAACGCCCAATGAGTGAGTTAGATTTCAAACCCATCAGTTGCCGCAAATGCGGCAATCTTATTTGGGCAGGGGTCAGTGCAACCAGTCGGTGCGACATAAAACTTGATACGGCCCGACTCAACCTTGTGGAAGAAGTCATGGCACTCACATCAGGGCTTGGCACCTACCAAGTCCACCGCACCGCCGTTTCATTTGAGGCAACCCGAAGAACGGCTGGGCGAATGACGGCTGCCGACCCCATTGTGCTTGCCACCCATACCTGCCGAGCCTTAACCGTATTTGCCGAAGAACCGCCTGATTATTTCAATCGGGTAAAGTTATCCACAACCAATGAGAAGGTGCCATTTTGAACTGCAACATCTGCCAGCGCCCAACAGATACAACTACCTGCCGTGGGTGTCATAAGGCAATAGTCGGATGGCTGGGCAACATCCCCAACCTTCAGATGTTAGCGGCTGACCACATTGCACCAGGCAGATCAGGTTCAGGTGCTGCTAGTGCCGAAAGGTCAATTGGTGTCAATGTCAACGCCCTTGATTACTCGATGGCCACAGAGCTACTTGCAATCCTTCATTCGTGGGAATCAGAAATCAGATCGGCAAGGACACTGACACCGCCAGCATTGCTGAAAAAGGAACCAACAACCGATATGGAAGTTCAGGCAACCTGCGACTTTCACCTTGCACACCTTGATTGGACAATGGGGCAAGAATGGGCTGGAGATTTTTACAGTGAAGTTAAAGAACTACATAGCAAGGGAATGGCTGCTGCCAAGCAATTTGTAGAGCAACCCCGCCGAATCCCATGCCCAACAGATGATTGCCATAAGTTTGTGGTTATTGATGCCGAAAACCTTATGAGTGATGTGACTTGCTTTGGTTGCAAGCAATCCTGGACAGTGTTGCGCCTTGTAGCTTTGGCAATGTCTAACCCAACCCGTAAGTTCTTTTTAGATGTTGAGGCAATTGCATTGTGGCTTGGCATTACTCAACGCCAGGTATATAAGATTGTTAAGGCTAACAACATTGAACGCCGTGGCAGTTTGTATGACTTGGCTGGTGTCATTGCCAGTAGATAAAACTTGACAGAAAAGTTCAGAATCTCTTGCTACACTTTCGTTAACAGGTATTGCTATCTAATTACACCGCCCAGCCAATTGGTTGGGCTTTACTCATTTATGGATGGATATGGATACCGAAACAATCGAAGAAGTTGATGAGGCAATCTTTCACGCCTATCTCACTCGTAGCCACACAATTGATTCCAAGAAGCACATCATTGATAAGTTAATTGACGATCTACTTGATAGCCGATTGGAGCTAATGCAATGCTAAGTATTGCGGTAACAGTTGGTGATGTATCAACAGACATTGTGACAGATCAGCCAATGTCATTTGATGCAATTGAAACATTGCTAACAAGAGCAACCAATTCAACCCTTGATGCGTACAATCGTTATTGTGTTGTGAATGAAGATTTGGAATCTTTAACAGAGGATGATGAGTAACACTCAAGTCTGCACCAAATGCAAGATAGATAAAGATTTAGATGCTTACCATGCAGACAGACGAACAGGAAACCGCAAACGAAATGTTTGCATTGATTGCAGACACACACAACGCCAAGTAACAAACCTATCAACATACGAATATGCAAAGTTGTTAGTTGAGCAAAACAATGCGTGTGCAATATGTGGTGTGTCAGCAACAGAGTTTAAGCGTGAGTTAAGTGTTGACCATAACCACGAAACAAAGAAGATACGCGGTTTGTTATGTCACCATTGCAACATTGGCTTAGGTAACTTCAGAGATAGCACAACATTGTTATCAGTTGCCATTGAATACTTGGAGCGAACAGATGGTGTTGCCTAGACCTTGTGCTGGATGTGGCAAGGTAGTGCGAGCAAGTAGATGTGTTGATTGTCAGCGCATTAAAGAAAGAGCTAGACCCACCCGCACCCAGCGTGGCTACGACTACAGTTGGAATAAGTTAAGCAAGCAACTACGAGAGCAGCAACCTTTCTGTTCTATTCCAGGTTGCAACAATAAAGATTTAACAGTTGATCACATCATTCCTTTAAGTGATGCACCCTGGTTACGGCTAGAGATTACAAACTTGAAAGTGTTATGCCGTATGCACAACAGTCGCAAAGGCAACTCATAACACAGTAACCCCCCCGTGGCAATACTGGGTACGGGTATAAAGTTGCGTAAGCGTGCGGGGTATAAAC
>Ga0315903_10001704_pt1 | contig 33333 bp, 38 predicted proteins | sample LakEriMetagenome_7_FD_203524 | JGI IMG/M metagenome (GOLD analysis project Ga0315903, IMG submission 203524) | Freshwater fungal communities from buoy surface, Lake Erie, Ohio, United States - Buoy 2 MA119 | ecosystem: Environmental > Aquatic > Freshwater > Lake | place: USA: Lake Erie, Ohio...
TCTGACTGGTACATGCGCCGCCCGCCATCGTCTGGGGGTGAGTGATGGGCAAGTACGATGGAGTGCTTCGCGCAACCGACGAAGCCGGCGATGCCGTCCGCTCTGTCATCAAGGCCTACCACGGTAGTGGCGCCGACTTCAAGAAATTTGATTCCGGCAAAATCGGCACCGGCGAGGGGAATCAGTCCTATGGCTATGGGCTGTACTTTGCAGGCCATGAGCCTGTGGCCAAGCGATACAGGGACATGCTTGCCCAAGAGACGCCGTACTCAAGCCCAGAAGAAGCTGCCGCCGAGTATCTGGCGATCAACGGCGGTGACACTCACAGCGCCCTGCAGGTTTTGACTGACCACGCGCGCGATCCTGTTTCGTATGGGTACGGGACACCTGCAGAGCAAGCCATCATTCGGGAAGCGCGGGCGCTCTTGAGGTCTGGCGCGGAGATTGTTCCGCAGGAGCGCATGGGACACATGTACGAGGTGGAGATCGCGCATCCCGAAAGCAACCTGCTGGATTGGGACGCGCCGCTTGCTGGGCAACGAGCGGGGGGGCTGGATGTCATTGAGCGAGCGGCTGTCGGGCTAGACAAGAGCAGCAGGGATGACCTGCTGTCCCTGCCGCGATGGGGCGACAAAATGCCCGGCGGGGCACTGTACCGCAGTCTCGCTGACTCCTACAAGCAACAGCTGCAAGGCCCTCTTGGGGTTGCTCGCGATGCGCCCGCCATGGCATCTCGCGCCTTGCTTGAGGCGGGCGTTCCAGGCGTTCGCTATTTTGACGGCCTTTCTCGTCGCGCGAGCCAGGGCACCCGCAACTACGTGATGTTCCCAGGCACCGAAGACTCCATCCGAATCCTCCGCAAGTACGCCATCCCTGGTGCTGTGGGTACGGGCGTGGCATCGCAGTACGGAGAAGAGTAGCGGGCACTTGTACCCATGAAACACTACATCCACGTTAACCAGCACGTAATAAAGCAGAATCACAAGACTGGCGCCCGCGACCCCGTCCTTACAGTCAAGACCTACAAGTCCAACGAGTACGGCCATGAGGTGCGGATCGATGGCCCCTGCGTGATTCGATACTCCCCAGACTCGCCATTGTCTTGCGGCGCCCGGGTGTGGGTAGAGACTGAATCGCCGGTTGAAGTGCGGTAACGAATCCTCTGACCTTGCGCATAAGCACCGAGGTTTCGTAACACCCCGGAACAAAAACCGCTAGTCCAGTGCATTGGTTTCTTAGGCCCCCTCTCCCCCGAGGCTTAAGCAATCAATGTCAGAAGAAGTTCTCAACGACGCGCCAGTAGCAGAAGCCCCCGAGGCAGCGCCGTCCACTCAAGGCTACTCCGAGCCTGCCGCCCCCGATGCGTCCGGCGGCTTCGATTCGCCGTTCTCTGCCTTCAAGCATCTCCCCGAATTCCAGGGGCAGGATGATCTGGCTATCGCCCAGAACCTGTACAAGGCATTCAACGGCTACCAGACCGCCACCCAGCAGCTTCAGCAGTATCAGTCGATTGTTCCCGCCGGCATGGACTACCTTCGCAACCAGAAGGAGTTTGAGGCGTGGAGGCGTTCGCAGGCGGAAGCTGCAAAGCCCAAGCCGGCCGAGACGCCGAAGTGGTGGAACCCGCCCGCCATCAAGGACACCTACAAGTCCTTCATCGTCCGCGACCCCAATACGGGCAAGGAGGTCATTGACCCCTCCGCTCCGTACGAGGCCCAGCAGGCTCTCCGCGAGTATCAGGCGTACACGGCCGACTTCGCCCGCAAGTTCGTCACTGATCCCGAGAACACGCTCAAGCCCTTCGTTGAGCAGGTGGCGATGCAGAAGGCCCAGGAGCTGGTGCAGCAGCAGCTCAACCAGTATCAGGCCACCAACTACGTTTCGGACCTTGAGCGACAGAACGCGGACTGGCTGTACGACGGCAACGGACAAATCTCCCGCGAGGGGCAGGCGATCCAGGCGTACATCCAGCAGGCTTCCGAGATCGGGATTACCTCGCCCGAGGCCCGCTGGAAGTACGCCACCGGCATGCTGCAGCGCGATCTTCTGAACATGCGCTACCAGCAGATGCAGGCTCAGGGCTTCAACGGCCCGGCCATGCCACAGCAGCCCCCGCAGCCGCAGGCTGACCCGGTGGCCCAACAGAACATGCAGTTCCTCCGGGAACGTGCGACCCGTACCCCGAATCGCAGTGCAGGAACCACAGAGCCGCGGGCACCTCGCCAGCGGATGAGTTTTGAAGAACGCCTTCGCGGCCAACTCGTTAACGATGGAGTGATCTGATGAGCAGTTCGACTGACTGGGCACGCAGTATTGCAACGACGATTGTCAATCACCTTCGGGAAGAAGAGATTGCGTCGTTGCGGAAGTACAAGGTGTTCGCCGCCCTTGAGGGGTCTGGCAACATCCGCACTAACATGTCGGGCAGGGGTTTCGACTGGGAAATTCAGTACAGAAATCACACTCCGAGCGGCAATAACGGAGAAACTCCGCGAGTGTTCGCACGCCAGAACCTCTGGAAGCGAGCCGAGCTGGAGTACCGTGGCGCGCAAGTGACAGACGCGATTTACAAGAAGGAGATGCTGGAGAACCGCTCCGCTCAGGCTCTTGTAAACGTCGCCGGTAAGATGGCCAGCCGTCTCCTGACGAGCATGGAGCAGTACCTCGCGCGTGAGTGGCTGCAGGATGGTTACGCCGCTGGCAACGAGCTTCGGTTCCACGGCGTTGAGTCGTTCCTCAACGCGACCCAGACGATCCAGGTTGATTCGGGCACTTCGGTGACCGCCCGCACTGCCAATGCCGCCGACCCGTTCTACTACCCCAACGACTCCTACGCCGGTCTTTCGACTGTGCTGGGTGCGTACGGTGGTTCGCAGCGTGCCGGCAACTGGCCCAACGGTTACGCCGATCCTGAGTTCGATTTTTTCAGCCCGGTCATTGTGAACGCAGCGTCATCGTACTTCGGTTCGACTACGTGGCGTGACAACTGCGTCAAGGCAATCCGCGAGGGTCTTCACCAGACCCGTCGCAACGACACCAAGGAAGATCAGATCGACATGGTCCTGCTTGATCGTCGCCTCTACATCGACATGCTGAACACGCTGGATGCCAAGGAGCGGGTGATCGTCAGCCGCACCAACGGCCTCCGCAGCTACGGCTTCACGGATGTGTTTGAGCTGGATGGCGTCGAAATTTCGCAGGAGAATTCGATTGGCTCGGTGGCCTCCACCGCCAACTCGGGTTACGGCCTGTGCATCGGCAACATGGAGCTGCTGTGCATGGAAGGACAGCTGATGTCCAGCGAGGGTCCGTTTTATGACGAGATCACGCAACAGTACCGCTTTGTGGTGTCAACGCTCGGCAACCTCAAGTTCAAGTCGCCGCGTAACTTCTTCAAGATCATCGCCTCCTGAGAAAGGAATAGATAGCTATGGGTCTGCAGGTTGATCCTCCATTCGGTCTTGGTCAGACTTGGTTCTCGCTCGGCCCGTCCGAGACGCTCAAGAACGACAGCTACCACGGCCTTCAGTCTGCCGCCTCGTACGGCGACAACTTTCTTGGCGTTGTGAAGGAGTTCACGGATGTGAATCCGATCAACGGTCAGGTTCGCACCAACCGCCGCAAGGTGTGCGTTGCCGTGAAGAACACGTCTACGGTCGCCCTGCTGCCGAAGCGTTTGGTGGCGTTCAACACCGCCGCTGGCAAGGTCTTCACGGAAGTCAACGGCTACTCGGCCGTGACCAACGAGGAGCGAGTTGGCGTGGTGGATGAGTGGCTGCCGGCGTCGGGCGTGGCGGTGAACGACATCTTCTGGGTGACCGTCAACGGCCCCACGGAAGTTGTTGCTGCTCTTTCCGGAACGGCCATCGCTGCCGGCAACCGCTTGGCTGCCATCACGGCAGCGGCGACCACCAGCACCACGGCGGGCCGGGCTACGCCCAGCGCGCTGGCTGGCGTGACCGGCATCGACAACACCGGCCGCGGCGTCATCGGCTATGCCATCTCGGCCGGCACCACGGCTGACGGCTCGTCGGTCCTGGCGTTGATCACCACTCCAATCGCGTGAGGTACTGATGAGCAGAAATCAGCTGATCATCGGGCTGGCCAACCAGCAGCTTGCCAACACCATCTGGGACGAACTGCAGCACCTGACGGGCGCTACAAACGCCCTGACGATTGCGGCCACCAACACCAATGTTGGCGTCTCTGGCGGGACTGTTGGTTTCTTTGGTGCTACCGGCTCCACGCGAGCCACAAGCGCCGCCGTGACTGACTACGCCAGCCTCAAGGTTGCTCTTCAGAACTACGGCCTGATTGGAACGTGAGCATTGCCCTTACGGGCTTTCGGGGGACAGCCGGTGCAGGCGCAAGCCGGCCGGCTGTTTTCTTTTAAATGGACGAACTACTTTTTCTTATGAGCGATTCAGCCGTCCAGAACCTGGACTTCTTGCGTCAACTCATTGCCGAGGCTCGGCAAGAGAACCCATACGCGGACATGGCCAAGCTGCGCATGCTGCAGGGGTCGGGCATGGGAACTGATTCCGCCAAGCAGGAGGATGTCTGATGCGAACCCCCTTTGGCCCACAGCCATCTGCCGCCAATAATCAGCGAAACGATTCGCAGTGGGGCGCTGGCAACTGGGCTTATTCCAGAAGCCCATCCACCAGCCCGCCGGCCCCCGCGGCAGTCCCAAGCCGTCCCGCGCCCGGCCAGGCGAACCCCATCGCCCCCAAGTCGCAGGGGACGCCGTATCAGGCGTACGCCCCGCAGGCTGCCCCGCGGCAGACGGCTACCGGCAACCCGCAAGGCGCCTACGCTGCGGCGACTGCAAACCAGCGTCCGCCAGACTTTCAGATGGGTGTCGCCCAGACCCCGTGGGGGCAAAGCATGGACCCGTTCGTTGAACGGAATGCTTTTATTAACCAGATCAACCAGCAGCGGATGCAGAACCAGCTGGCCTTCAATACTGGTGGCGCTACCAACCCTGCGGCAGGCCTAACCCCGGGAATCGACTACCAGAAGGCCATGCAGCAGGCGGGCCTTGGTAATGGCGCCCCCTCCATGTCGCCCAACTATGGCGACAGCATGATCAGCCGGCTGAACCAATCGTTTGGCGGTCAGGGCAACCCGTTCGCTTTTGCGCCGCAGTCTGCCCCGCAGTTTGCTGGCATGTACGCCGCCGGAACCGATCTCACAAAGCTGCCGTTCACTGACACCATGCAGCCGAACCCTGCGTACCGACCGCCAGTAACCCCATACCAACAGCCTGCCGACCCTTACGCCTCAACCACCTACGCCTATCCTGGTGGCACTTGGGGGCATTCGCCGCAACAGGGCCAGCCGACGCCATCGCAAGGAACCCAGTCCGGCTCCCGATTGAGCGAGTGGGCCGCAGCCGGAAAGCCCGGAAATCCGGAAATTCAACTGATGCAGATCGGGAAATCAAGGATCGACGGCACGGGCTTCGGGTCCATCTCTGAGGCGGCGGCATACGACAGGTGGCTTGAGTCTCAAGGCGTGGCGTCGGGCAACGAACTACCGGGGCGCTATCCCGAAAAGGCGATTGCTGGCGGCAACCTTACAATCGCTCCGCAGTTCCGCCAGCCGACATCGCCCGGGTGGATTCCGGAAACCCCGGACATGATGCGCAACCGCCAGTCGCCCGGCCAGCCGCAGCCGCCTGCGTATACCCCTCCCCCTGACGGCACCATCCGAATCGACCCAGCCTCTGGCAAGATGGTTGCGTACAAGGACGGCCAGTGGACATGGCAGCCAAATCCCATCAGCGGCCCACAGCCCTATGACACTTCGCGGTTTGGTGACGGCACGCCGCCTGGGCCGGGCGCCACACTGCCGAAAGCTGGGCAAGCGCAGCCTATTCAGCCGCCGTCGCAGGGAACACCGTACGGGCAACCTGCCGATCCGTACGCTGTCAATGACCTAAAGTCTCTGCCGTTCTATAAGTCGCTGCGGGTGGGCGATAAGGTTCGCAGGCGAGAGAGCGGACAGTATGACGTTTACGACTCCTCTGGGGTCGCAGTTGAGACATACAACCCCGGCCGCACGGAACCGTCCGTAAGCATGAAGCGGGCGCGGGAGCCGCTGTTCCTGCACCAGAACGAAGGGATGACCAGCCAGCAGCTTGGCGACATTCAGTCGCAGCGGGAAAAGGACGCAAAGCAGAAGGCTGCCGGCGATGCGTGGATAAAGGGCGCTCCGGCGCGACTGGAGAAGGAGCGAGAAGCGATGCGCAATTCACCGACTGGGAAGCAGGCCCAGGCGAGAATAGACCAGATGCAGGCCGAGGTTGCCAACTTGGAGAGGAATTTAAGCAAGGGCAGCCTGGGAGACAAGAACGCGAAGCTCAAGAGGATTCGCGAACTCAAGGGGCAAATCTCCAACACCGCAGCGAACTTCCTTTAACGCTTGACTGACTCTTAGTTGACTGTACACTTATACACCAACCCCCGAGGTGTTTTATGCAGCAAAAGTTCAACGTAGGTATCTGCACTTTCTCTTACGGCGGCAACGGCGGCATCTCCTCTGAAGTGCCCGATGTGCGCGAGTGGATGATCCCGCTCGTCACCAATGCCTCCCAAGACGAGCGGATCGGCACCATCCGCGTCTGGAACCTCTCCGACACGCCAATCACCATGACCAGAAACCGAGCTGTTCTCATGGCCCGGCAGAACGACGTTGACGTTCTGGTGATGGTGGATTCGGACATGAAGCCCGACATCTTGATCGGCCAAGACGATTCGGCCAAGCCGTTCTTTACCTCGTCCTTCGATTTCTTGGTGGATCACTACGCCAAGGGTCCATGCGTTATCGGCGCCCCTTACTGCGGGCCTCCGCCAGTGGAGTGCGTCTATGTGTTCCGGTGGCAGCACATGCAGTCCGAGAATCCCAATCCGGACTTCCAGCTGGAGATGTACGACCGGCACACCGCCGTGAAGCTGGCCGGCATCCAAGAGTGTGCCGCGCTCCCGACCGGCCTGATCATGTACGACATGCGGGCGTTTGAACTTACCGAACCCAAGACGCCCGAAGACAAGCCGTGGTTCTATTACGAGTGGAAGGACATGTTCTGCGCCGAGAAGGCCTCCACTGAAGATGTGACGCAGACCCGCGACCTCTCCCTCGTTGGAACACAGAAGCTGGGCTACAACCCGGTCTACTGCAACTGGGACGCTTGGGCTGGTCACTGGAAGCCCAAGTGTGTTGGCAAGCCACAATTCATCGACGCCAGCCAAGTGGCCCAGAAGATGCGGCAGTCCTTTGAGGCCAACGTGGACTCGTCGGTCAAGCTCGTTGACCTCAAGGCTCCCCAGGACATCCTGAGACGCCTGCCGGCAAGTGTCTGACTACAAGGCTTGCGTAGAGTGCGGGACTTCTTATCCCGCCACCACGGCGAACTTCCACAAGTCCAAGGACGGTCTTCACTCCCGGTGCCGCAAGTGCCGGAACAAGCAGGGCAGATCGTCTCGCCAGAAGAAGCAGAACAAGAAGCTGGCCGAGATTGAGAAGGGGGCCGTGGACCTCTTCGTCTCATCGGCACGGATTGGCGGGGCAAACATCCCCCACTCGTCCGAGCTGCTGGAAGTCCTCATGGAGTACTTCGGCGGCGTGCGTGGGTTTGCCAACGCATTTCTCAAGCAGTACTTCGACGCGCCTGTCGGAGGAGCGTTTCGCACCAAAATGCTGGATTCGGTTGTGCGGCTTGTGACGGGCAACACTGCCATGGGGGGGGCTAAGAAGCCACTAGAGCTTATGAGCGAGGAAGAGCTTGAGGCAGAACTCAGGCGTCAGGTGCTGGAGGCCGCAATGACCATTCAGAGGGTTGAGGTTGTCGATGCGGCGCCCGCACTTCTGCCGACGCCGGCCGCAGAGCCAACCGCTTCCCAGCAAGAGCAGTGAGATTTTGATGCGACAATCAGCTAAAGAAAGACTTGCGAGTAAGGTTGCCGTCCGCAGCAGCGGATGCTGGGAATGGACAGCGGCCCGCTTTGACACCGGCTACGGCGCGATCAGCTACAAGGGCAAGACGCGATACGCTCACCGCGTGTCGTATTCAGAGTTTGTTGGCGCCATACCCAATGGCATGCTTGTCTGCCACCACTGCGACAATCCGGCCTGCGTCAATCCGCAGCACCTATTCTTGGGAACTTCAGCCGACAATATGTCGGACAAGGTGGCCAAGGGCAGATCCGTGCGGGGCGAAAAAAGCAGCAACTCCAAGCTAACTGAGCTGGAGGCCAGGCTGATCAAGAAGTTCCTAAAGAGGAATCCTCCGATGAGAGGGCAGCGCGGTGGCCCATGCGGATTTCTGGCGAGATGGTTCGGCGTCACCCAGACCGCCATCTCGCTGATCCATGCCGGCAAGAACTGGGGATGGGTTGAGTTACATCCAGAAGGTAGAGGTGGTTGATGCAGTGCCAGGATTGCCGTTGGTGGTTCCAGACGATCCCGGAACACCAGCAACTGAACATCGGGCTGTGCAAGAGGTTCCCCCCAGCGTGGGCTGACCAAAGTACTTGCGCATTCCCCGTGATTGAATCCCATAACGTCTGCGGTGAATGGAGTGCGAAAGCACCCGAAGATACCTCCTCCGCCGACGCCTGACGGTCCCATCGGCGGGCTAACGCAACACGCTCTTTCGCAGATGAAGGACGTTCAAGCCGAACTGGCTGAACGTCGCCTTGAGGCTCTTCGTCTGTGGGTGCCCATGCCAAAGCAGGAAGAGTTTCACGCCTGCACTGCGAGCGAGCGATTGGTAATCGGAGGAAACCGCAGCGGAAAATCGGCGTGTACGTTCATCGAAGACGCTCGCGCCGCCACCGGGCAGGACCCATACGGCAAGTATCCCAAGGAAGGCGGGAACTTGGTGATCATCGGCAAGGGGTGGACCCACATTGGCATGGTGGTCTACCCAATGCTGTTCAAGGCCGGGGCATTTCGGATCATCCGAGACGAGGTCACCGGCAAGTGGCGAGCGTTCAACCCCAACACCGATGAGGCGCGGAAGAAAGAATCCAAGCCCGCGCCGCCGCTCATTCCCCCGAGAATGATCAAGGACATGTCTTGGGTCCAGAAGAACGCCGGCTACCTCAACAAGGCTGAGTTAACCAACGGATGGACCATCTACTGCTTCTCCTCTGAGGGCGAACCGCCCCAAGGTTTTCAAGCCGATTTGGTCCACATCGACGAGGATATTTCTTCGGAGCGGTGGGTCGGTGAGATGCAGGCCCGGCTGTCGGATCGCAAGGGGCGCTTCGTCTGGTCGGCCATGCCGTGGTCCAAGAATGACGCTCTCCTTGGGCTGTGCGACCGAGCCGACAAGGCGGAGGAGGATGGCGTCAAAGACCCGATCATCAGGAAATTCGTCCTGCGCTTTTTGGACAACGCGCATATCGACTCGGACGAGAAGAAGAAGAACATCGAACGCTGGTCGGCTCTCGGCATGGACGAACTCCGCATGCGTGCCGAGGGCGAGTTCACCACTGAATCCACGCTCATGTATCCGACCTTCAATGCGTCGGTCCACATGCTGTCGCGGTCGGAACTCCCCGATGGGCAAATCCCCGCAGACTGGACCCGGTATGTGGGGATCGATCCTGGCCATGCGGTGATGGCGACGTTGTTCCTTGCCGTCCCTCCGGACGAGAGGTTCTGGCTTATCTATGACGAGCTGTACATCCGCAACTGCAACGCGCTGATCTGGGGCGAGCAGTTCTGTTCCAAGGCCATTGAGCAGAACATCTACACCGGGATCATGGATATGCACGGCGGTGCGTTGCGTGACCTTGGCTCAGGCAGGCTGCCGCATGAGCTGTACTCCGAGGAACTCAAGAAGCGCAAGTTCCGCTTCCAGCTGACGAACACGCAATTCATTCCCGGATCAGATGACATCCAGGCCCGCACGGCCTTGGTCAGGCAGGCGCTCCACATCCGAGGCGACGGCACCACCAAGCTCAAGTTCTTGGAGGGTGCATGCCCCAATCTGATGCGCGAGATCAAGCGATACAGAAAGAAGACCACCACGGTCAACGGTCAGGTCTATGTCACCGACGAACCGCAAACTCGCGGCGAGGTGCATGCGTGTCAGGTTTTAGAGTACCTCTGCGCCAACGAGCCGAGATACCACAAGCCACCCAAGACCTACGGCCCGGCGCCGTGGTGGGTTGATTACCTGGATCGCAAGCGACGAAAGCGGGAGTCCGAAGGCTCTTGCGTGATTCTTGGCCCCCAAGGAAATAAGCGATGAGCGACTACTCAATGCCCGAAACCAAGCTCGGTGATCTCGTCCGGTTCTACGCCCATGAGGGCGCTGATCCGGTGATGGCATTCGTCACGCAGACCTCTGCCAGGACCCTGACCCTCTGGGCTGTTGTTCCTGGTTATGGGGGTGTGGAGAAGACCTCAGTCCACCACCGAGACGATCCCGGCTTGGCTGAATTCGCGGCCTGGAAGGAAACCGGCGTATGGGATGCCCTGCCGGCTGATCCGCGGGTGGCGGTCCTTTCTGAGCGTGTTTCCATGCTGGAAAAGCGGCTGAACGCCGTCGCCCCCAAAAAGGCGTGAAACGGGCAATAGACAGTAGGGAGACGCTGGATGAGCAATGACAACCCGCTTGCGCCGATTGCCAAGGGCTGGCTAAAGCTCATCGGTTTGGCGGAAACCCACAAGAAGCCATTCACGGACGATGCGAAGGAAGCGATGGGCTTCTACGCAAGCGACCCGTCGATGATGTGGGAAAACACCTATGCCATGGGCGAGCGGGGCTACAACCGCGGCATCGACCCTCCCGCGTTTCGGATGACTGTCAACCGCGTGTGGGAGGCCGTCCGCTTGTTCTCGGCGGTCATCCACCATCGCAACCCCAATCGGGTGGTCAGTCCGCGGCAGTTCCCCATCATTGGGCCGCAGCTCTTGGGGATTTTCCCACAGCCCCCGGTTCCCCAAATGGGTCCGCAAGGCCCAGTGATTGGTCCGGACGGCCAGCCGGTAATGATGCCAGACCCCGGCATCATGGCCTACCAGCAAGGCATGCAGCAGCAGCAGTTTGCCTACGAGCGCCGAAAGGTTGTCTCCAAGCTCTTGGAAGACTACCTCAACTACACCCCCAACGAACTGGACCTCAAGCGCCATTCCCGAAAGGTGGTTGAAGAGGCGTTCATTAAGGGTGCCGGCGTGTGGTGGCATGAGCTGTACCAACCGCCCGGGTCGAATGTGAAGATGGCCGGATCGTTCTTCGACTCCATCGACAACCTCGTCTGGGACCCCGATGCCGACGAGTTTGAAGACATCCGCTGGGCGGCTCGCAAGCGTGTGCAGCCCGTGGATGAGGTGGCCGCAAAGTTTGGCCTGTCTGTTGAAGACCTCAAGGGTCACTCAGAGTCGTACACCTCGCGAGTCAACGAAGACCAGCGTGGCTACAAGCAACAGCAGCGAGCCGGCAAAACGGCCGACCTGATTTGCTACTGGGAGATTTACTCCAAGATCGGTTTCGGGGACAGGCTCAAGGACTCCGACAAAGACCTCCGTGGCAAGTTTGAGTCTATGGGACCCAACTGCTACATCGTCGTTGCGGAGGGCGTGGACTTCCCGCTGAACTGCCCGCCCAAGATGCTCCAAGAGGAAGTGGACGAGACTGGCATTCCGCAGCAGTTGTTCGTCAACACTCAGTGGCCCATCCCGTTCTGGGCCGAGCCGGGCGGATGGCCGTTCACGCTTTTGGCTTGGCATGGCAAGCCTGGATACTCCTGGCCCATCTCCTTGATCCGGCCTGGAATTGGGGAATTGCGATTCATTAATTGGGCGATGTCCTTCTTGGCCACCCGCATCGCGGCGTCCAGTCAGGTTCTCATCGGTGTCGCCAAGGCCGCGGACGAGAATCTCAAGAGCAAGCTGCTGGAGAAGGCCGAGGGCGGATTCAAGATCGTTGAGATATCCGAAGGCATCGGCCGGTCGGTCAACGATGTGATCTCGGTTTTTAACCTCCCGGGCGTGACCGAGGACATGTACCGAATCATCGCGGAGGTCACGGCGTTATTCGACCGTCGCGTCGGGTTGACCGAGCTAATTTACGGCATGACCAGAAATCAGTTCCGGTCAGCCGCAGAGGCCAACGTGAAGGCCGAGCAAATCTCGGTGAGGCCTGACGATTACGCAAACACGTTGGAAGACGCTCTGTCGGATGTGGCCAGGAAAGAATCGCTCCTTGCCCGATGGCTGATTGAGCCGCAGGACGTTGCGCCGCTGATGGGTCCCATGGCTGCGCAGGCGTGGGACATGCACGTTCGCCAAGAAGACCCCGACGCCATTGTCCGCGAGTACGACTACCGCGTTGAGGCCGGCTCGGCACGGAAGCCCAACATCGCCACCAAGACCGAGAACATGAACAACCTCATGCAGGTGATGATGCCAGTAGCGCAGGGCATGCTGCAGGCGGGCAAGCCAGAGCTATTCAACCAGCTCATGGCCAAGTGGGGCGAGGTCAACCAGATGGATGTGGCTGACTTTGCCATCCCTCCTCCGCCCCCTCCACCGCCAGGCCCTCCCCCGGGCGCTCCGCCGCAGCAAGGACCCCCGCAAGACGGCCCTCCCCCACAGCCCCCGGGACAGTAGTTCTATATGGACCTTCCGTTCGATATCGCCAACGCCTCGTCCGCAGTCCAGGCTCATTACCGCCGGATGATTGAGGACGGCCAGACGCCACGCTTTGCGGAAATGGCCGCTTTGCAGTGCCCCCCGGGGACCCAAGGGACTGACCGAGCCTTCATGGAAGGCCGGATGAACAACCAGCAGCTGGACGCCATGCCTGCGAGGCAGGCCAAGTACGTGTCGGACGAGGCTCGTCAGGCCGGCATCAACATCTCTGGCAAGTACTACTGCGGCGGCATCGCAGATCACCGCGGCTGGCGCGACCCCAAGGCTTGGGTGTCATCCAACGATGACGTTCTGAACGTCGCCAAGGAACGCCGGATGATGGTGACCGGGAGCGTGAACTACGACCCCGGCCCATCCGCCCCGCAACGAAAGCTGATCAACGAATCCATCGTCAAAGACTTGGTGCGCCGGGAAAAGAAAAAAAACCCGGGCGCCAAGACTTCCGAACTCCGCGAAAAGGTCATTGAGAAACACGCATACAGGGTCAAGAACCGATGAATGAGATTGCTCGTCACTTCTCCCCCGGCATGGTTGTCACCGCCAACTCGTCGGCGGCAACCACCTCTGGGATGTTTCCCTTCGGTCGCTTTGGCGGCGCTTGCGTCATGGTTGCCAATACCAATGGCGCCACGCTGATCAACTGGTACGGCACCGTGGACCCCGCCGTCACCCCGCGCCAGGTCTACGCGGACGGCTCGGCCGTGACCACCGCCCTGACCATCGGCATTCACCCAGTGCCGGATGCGTGTTTCTCATCGAACTACGTGGTGCCCGTCGTTGCTGGCGCCACCACCTGCGCGATGACCGTCATGGCAAAGGGCTGAGATGCCACAGTCGCCCAGACTCCTGCGGCCGCGAGCCAGCGGCTTCAACCCGAAGAGCATCAGCGGGCTGAAGCTGTGGCTAGACGTTGCCAATACGTCATCGCTCACATTCAACGGTTCCACCGTTTCGCAAGTGAACGACCTGAGCGGCAACGGGTTTCATGCCACGCAAGGCACGGCGAACAACCAGCCGACGTATCAAGCGACTGGCGCGAACGGAAAGCCGACGCTGTTTTTTGACACTAACGACATCATTACAACTACAGCAAAGATCAGCGACTATGTATTATCCCCGACAACAAGCCCGACTCTTACGCTGATAATGGCGGCGTTTCAGCCGCCAACAGCAAGTAGCGGCACTATTAGCTTTGGATCAGATAACCAAAGCAACGGGAGAATGTTTTTCTCAACATTCTTTGGTGGGGTCAATTTCTTTTTTGACGTTGTTACGGCATCGGCTGGCGGAAGAATGGGGCCACTCAGCCTGACTGCATCTGACTACACTTCTCCGGTTATTTTGACAGCGTACAGACACGGCTCGCAGATGCGATTCCGCAGAAACGGCGTAGACGTTGCGGCTAAAAATGATGCAAGTGCGGTTTTTTCTGCAACTACCGCAGCCCTCCGATTTCCAGAGGCCGCAGGAGCATCCATGTACCTCTCCGAGTGCATCGCATATGCCGCAGCCTTGTCCTCGTCCGATATCTCTAAGGCGGAGCGTGGGCTCGGCAAGAAGTGGGGGATCAGCGTTGCATGAGATACTTCCGCTGCGAGGCTGGCGACGAGGTGTACGAGCAGGCAAGGCTTGCACTGGATGCCGCATGGGGCCACCCGAACGCCGAGACGAAGACGCAGACGTGCATTGACCCCGCCGCCGTCGCTCCACGGGACGCAGCCGGCCGCATTGTTCTGGCAGTCAATGACGAGTTCTGTGCCTACCCTGCTGCCGAGCAGATGCTTGGCTACATGATTGGCAGCGGTGCCGCAGCAGAGATCACCGAGGCCGAGTACCGAGATGCGGTGCTATCGTCGGAGGAGTGATGTTTTGGTCTACCGCCGCCGCCATCGAACGTCTTCGCCGCGCCCTTATTGTCCCTCAATGTTTGTCTGTTTACCAAAGGAATAGCACCATGAACCAGTTGATCTACAGCGTTGTCGCTGCCCCTGCCTCTGATGCCGATGTTGTCGCCCGCCTGCTGACCGTGACCGTGAACGGCGAATCGTCGGAGAAGTCCTACGAGGGGCCAGCCTCCAAGTTCGATGACCTGACCGTCACCCAGGGCGACAACGTGATTCTGTCCTTGGTGGACATTGACGATGCGGGCAATCGCTCGGCAGCCGCAACGCTGTCGTTTGTTGCTGAAGACACCATCCCGCCGCAGCAGCCGGGTGGCCTGGGCGTGACGCTGATTGCTGAGGCGTGACCTATTTTGACTCGCCTCTCGGCCAAGCCACCTAACCACCGGATTGTGACGGTTCAAGCATGAGCTACTTGACGATGTTCGATCTTGTTGAGTCCCTCATCGTCTCCTCCTACGGTGGCCCGCAGGACGCCGAGCAGCGTGACATCCGCACGGCCGTGCAGCGTGCGTACAGCGAAGTGACCACAATCAACGAGTGGTCGCACTACTACACGCACGGCAGGGTCATCACCCAGCCCCAGTATCAGACTGGGACGGTAGCGTTCAACGCCTCCAACAATCAGCTCACGCTCTCCGGGGGATCATGGCCGGAATGGGCCACATCGGGGTCTGTCGCTATTGGGCGACTGATTGCCAAGGTTGCAGCCAAGGAATCCAGTACTGTCTTGACCTTGGACCCGACGCTCACGTTCCCAAGCAACTATTCGGCTGGTCAGGCGTACGTCCTGTACCAGACCGACTACGCCTTGCCGGCCGACTTCCGCAACATGGATGAGCCGAGCAACGAGTACAACTGGTGGTCGGGCCTGTATCTGAAGCCCGACGAGGCGATGAAGCTGGAGCGCGTCGGCAACAGGTCGGGGCGCCCGTGGCACTGGACGGTCCTCAAGAACCCGAATGGATCGGGGTACATCCTCAAGCTCGTTGGATATCCGACCTCTCAGGAAACCTTGGACTTCACCTACCGCCGTTACCCGCGGCAGATGCGGTGGAGCGGCCATGAGCCTGCGGCAAGGTTTGCGCAGCTCTCTAACGCCGGGGGCGGGCTGTGGCTGTACACGGCCGATGGCTCGTTCTCGTCCAGCATGGTCGGCTCTGTGCTTCGCCTAAGCACCGCCGTCAGTCAGTACCCGGGACCGCTGGAGTCGCTCACTCCGTACGTGGAGGAGTTGCTGATCCAAGATATCCAGATGGCGGAACTCGCCAATGACAGCGTTGTTGTCGGCGCGCACACATCGGACAGTGTCGCTGGCATCGTAACCGACCCCGCAGACGTTGCGAGGCACATGCAGACCGCGTTGCACTCTTGCGCAGCGTATTGGCTGGACAGGATTCGGGGCGGCAAGGCCGAGCAATCCTTTAGCACATACCAGCGCGACCTTCGACTTGCCCTAGAGCAGGATCAGCTGGCTCCGCTGTCTGGCAGGACGCGAGAAATTTGGCATGACGGTGGCTGGAGAAGTCCTCTCAAGGCAGATGAGGGCGTATGATCACCATAGAGAAATGGTCTGGGCTGGTCACCAACGCCTCTCCGTACGCACTTCCCGGCGGAGCGTGCGTAACTCAGGTGAACATGCAGTGCCTTCGCCCCGGACAGCTGCAGTGCCGCAAGGGCATGGCCCCAGCAGCATCGGTAACCGGCCAGGTCCTTAGCGTGGTTCGCTTGGTGTCTGGCACCACTCAGAGCGTGGTGTGCCAAGCCGGCACAGCCATCGTAGTCGCAGCGATCACATGACTTCCATCTACACTGGCCTGACAACCACAGTGCCGGTCAGCATGACGCCCTCGTCACGCGGGAACGTGTACGGCGTCAACGGAAAACAGCGAGGGTTTGCTTGCATAGGCGGCACTTCTGCTTACGCCATCGGGGTGACCGCCGCCGGCACCATCACGGCCGCATCGGCCGCCTCACCGCAGTATTATTACGTTGCGTCGATTGAGGCCACCAGCGGCGGGGCTAACTACAACTCCCCGCCGACTGTTTCGGTTTCTGGCGTAAGTGGCGCCCGGGCAGACTTGGATGGCTCGCAGGTCGCCAGCATCTCATTTACCACCTCTGCCAACACGTTCCTGTCCAGCCCCGCCGTCAAGCTCACCGGAGGGCAGGCTACTGGCGCGTCGGCAAAGGCCATCTTGCGTGGCGGCGTTTCAAGCGTATCGATTGACGGCCAAAACGCCCTGTATTCCACGCCCCCAACCGTGACGTTTGCAGCTGCCACGGGCTGTACCGAAATTCGTCCCGCCATGGGGCGAGCAACATTGGTTTACAGCGCTTTTGCCTCTACCGCCGGCAAGATCGCCTCTATCGTCCTGACCGACCAAGGGCAGTACGAATGGGACAGCGCAAATCTTGGGGAAGGGAATCGGCCCGTGTACGCCAGCGTGCCGGCCGGCGACAACAAAAACCAGCCATCTATCAGGGTCGATTGTGCTGGTTCTCTTGCGTCTGTGGTGTCCGTAACCGGCGGAACGGCTTATTCCACCCCACCTGATGTCTCTTTCTCGCCGGTCGGGCCGCTGCGAGCCGGCGGCGGGGCATCTGCCTTAGCTTCGGTGACTGGGTCCACGGTAAACAGCTACTCGTTGCTCACATACGGAAGCGGATACGACGGCAGCGTTTCGGTGTCCATCGACAGTGATCAGGCGACCGCCACCGCGGTCATGGCTCCGAGGCTTGCCGGCAAGTATTTGTGCGGTGTGAGGCTCGTTCGCGCAGACGGTACGCCGGGAAATTTTTGCGACCTAGTGACCGTGGACTGCGGCGAGCGTGCGAGTTCCATTGCGTGGAACTTGTCCTCCATCTCTCTTGTGGCCCCTATCGCCAAAATGGAGCTGTGGAGAACCACGGGCGACGAGGCCATCGCCCTGTACAAGGTCACGCAATTCACGGCGAATCAAGCATCGTACACCGACGCGCTTGCCGACCGCGATCTGTCCAATCCAAATCGCTCTGGGTACGACTCCATCCGCATCCTCACCGAGGATGGGTACACCAACGCCTACCGTTTTGGCATTCCGCCCAGCAACATGTCGGTCGTTGCCATGTTTGCCGACCGTGCGTGGTACGCCGTGGACACCAGCGGCACAGAGCCAAACACCATCTACTTCTCGGCCGCAGACGAGCCAGAGAGCGTGGCCGCGGATGCCCAAGTAATCATTCAGACCAACGGCCGGGACGCGGACGCCATCACCGGCCTGATGCCATTTGACGGTGTTCTGTACGTGGGGCAGAAGCACCACATCGTCCGACTGGTAGTGGCCGGCGATCCGTACGACTCAGCAACCGCCACCCCTGTGGCGCAGCGAGGGTTGCTGAACGACCGCTGCTGGGACCGTTTTGGCGACACCACGTACATCGTAGACTCCGCCGGGATGTACGCCTTCCAGGGGAGCGGCGCCGAGTCGCTTTCGGACGCCGTGTCCGATTATTGGGACACGCCGCTCATTGACTTCTCCAAGAGCGTGTGGTTCTTCGTCCAAGTCAACCACGCCGAGCGAGTGGTGCGATTCCACTTTGTCCCAGTTGGGTCTTCGGCCACGTACCCCGACACGGCAATCTGCTACTCGCTGATCACCAAAGCATGGTGGATAGAGTCCTATGGCAGGCAGCTCTCCGCCAAGGTGACCGCCGAGAGCGCCGGCCGGCAGGTCCAGTACACCGGATCGGGCAACGCCATTTATCGGATGTCGGACGGGCCTACCGATGCAGGAACCGCCATTCAGTACGTGGTCAAAACCGGAAACTTCCCACTGAACAACGACCCCAAAAGAAACATTCGGCTGACCTACACGCCGACTACGGGCACGCTGACCACGCGGCTGTACTACAACGGGTCCAGCTCTCCCCGGGTTAACGCGATTGCCACCAATACAGGCACTGGGTTCATCACCACCACTGGCTCGGCCGACGCCACTCTGGACATGTCGGCCGCTAGGTCGCCGCTTGGCACGGCCAGCGGGTTCGCCCAGCTGCCGCTGTCGGGCAGGTTCGATGATCGCTCCACTGGTGGCGACCGGGTGGTGGCGGTTGAGTTTTCCGGCACCCGCGGCACCAATGCTCCAGTCATTCACCGCGTCGAAGTAGAGGGCGCGGGATGAGCGACCTGCTGCAGTCTCTGATTGCCGGCGGAATCGAACCATCCGGGGCCATCAGGATCGCAGACGCCATCGTCAAGGCGTTGCCGGCCGCACAGACAACGGTGGTGTCTTCCGCGACCACGGTTGTCAACAACTACAGCCAGACCAGCTACGACCTGCCAGCCGTTTTTACCGCCCCCATCGAAACGCAGCAGGCGGCGGTGTTTTCGGGGAACGCTCAATTCTCTGGGCCGATGACCATCAATGGCCAAGTCAACTGGGGTGGCGTGACCTGCCGGCCGACGCCCGTGTCTACCGTAGGCGCCGTCGGCGTGTCTGGTGGCAACCTGTTTTTTCAGCCCTTGGAACTAGGGGCGCTGAACAATTTCGGGCTTGGGAAGCCCCAGAGGGTGGTGTTCCAGGTAGCCCCCGTTTCCTCTCAGCGAGTCATCACCGCCGTCACGGCAAACACCTCTGGCGGGACCGCCGTAGTGCCCGATACGGCATCATTCAATCCCGAAACCAACGCGGTGATGGTTGTCAGCCAGGCTATTAAGGCTGTCGGCGCTCAGACATTTAGCGTCCTGTCCACACTGAGCGACATCACGGCAAAGACCGGCACCTTCAGCTTCCCGACCAAATGGTCCTTGGACCCCGACTCCTGCACCATCACGGCCAGCGGCACAACGACGGTTTACTATGTGTCCGAGGTCACTTTGACCAAGGAACCAAGGACCTGCTCTGGGGCTATTACATCCTCGTCCGCGACCCCCAGCACCGTCACGTACCTGACGGGCGGCACGGTCGGGCTGACCGGCCCAACCGCCTCGTTTCTGACCTCCGCCACGCTTTCCGCCGCCGGGGCGACCCTTTGGGACTCGCTTTCTGCGGGAGTTCAAGCGGTCACCCTGTCTGATCCATAAAACACACTCCCGGGACAATAGTCATAGGAGGCCCCTATGCCATTCAACCAAAACGTCACCGACTCCGACTTGGCCAACATGTTTGGCGGGATGCTGGCCCGCTCCATGCGAATCGCCAAAGGGGACTCAGACGGGCACAACGTCCGCATGGCACTGCCGTCATTCCAAGATCGGTACAACCTGTACCGACAGCGCGACATTGATAGGTATGGGTCGTTGGAAGACGCTGCCGGTCAAGACCCGTACGCAAGGACATCCCAAGACAGCGCCGAGCGACTTCGGCGGCTTGAGCAGAACTGGCGAACCCACGCCGACACCGACATGCGAAACTACGATCTTCTTCAGCAGCGGATGCTGCGGAATCAAATGACCTCCTCTCCATGGACTAACTACTAGGGGCTTTTATGGCACTTGAGGACCTTCTTGGCGGACTGTACCAGTACAACATGGGGCTTCCGCTCCAGTACGCCAATCCGTATTTCTCCTTTCTGAACAACCAAGCCGGCAACATGGCCGGTGTGGGCAACTCGTTCCAGCAGGGCATGGGCGGGATCGGCACCCAAGCCATTGGCGGGGCCGGCTCGCTCGGCAACTCCGCTATGGGGCTGTATGGCAACCTTGCCAACAACCAGGCGCAGATGTACGCCTCCGAGCTTCCCCATCAGATGGAGATGGCGAAGTTTAACTCGCTCGCCCCCGCGCTGTCGGGGCTGCTGAATCAGTTTGGCGGGTTCGGCAGCGGCATCGCTCCGCTGCAGATGGCGTTCAACCGTCCGGATGTGATGTCGGGCTACGACGGCGCGGTTGGCAACTCTTTCAACCAGCTGCAGAACGCCACGCATGGCGCGTATGGCGCTGCGCAGGGGGCGTACAACCAAGCTCAAGGCGGCGTGAATCAGGTCGGCAACCAGATGGCTAACCAGTGGCAGGGCTTGCAGAATCGCGTCTTCCAGAACAACGCTCCCGAGGGTCCCAAGAAGCCCTCGCCGCGGCCGTCGCCCGTCGCCAGCCCCTCGCCGGCGCCAGCCGAGATGCCGGTTTTGAAGGCCTCCCCGGCGCCAGCCGCACCGCCCCCCACGGGCTACGACCATTTTGGGAATGAGTCGTTCGGCGGATTCCCCAACCCCAACCCGTATGGCGTCGGCATGCGGCGTCGGCAGCGGTTCACTCCCGGCGCAGCCCAGCCTCGCCTCGCATGAACAACTTCGGCTATCTCGGCGCATCTTGGGGTAACGCCGCCAACACGCAACGGCAGAACAGCCAAGCGTGGGCCAATCAGTACTCCCAGAATCGTCAGCAGCAGAATCAATACAACTTGTCGCGGCGTCAGTTCGGCGTCCAGAAAACCATGGATGCCAACGCACGCAACAACAAGATGCTCCAGTTCGGCGTTAACGCACTTGCTGGGCTGATGCAGTGATTCCAAATCAGTACACGCAAGCCGCCGTCAACAACCAGTTGGCGTCTGGCGTCTCTGGGTCACGCTCAATGGCAGGCCAAGGCCTGTCCCGCGGGCGTGCGCAGCAGTCCATGGACGCCTACCGCTCTGGCGTCATGAGGGCTGGTGCGGAGGACGCTGCCCAGCAGACGCGGAACGCCGACCGGCTGTTCAACACCGGATACGGAAACCAGCAGCGGTCGGATGCGAGAAACCTTCGCTTGGCATACGACACCATGTCGCAGCAGGCCAATCAGGGGGCGTGGGACTCTCGGTTCAACAATCTTCAAACGGCATGGGGCGCCCTCGCCGGCTTACTGAGGTAACACATGGCTCGCATTGATTTTGACTTGGACGATCTGACCAACGCCGCTCTCAAGCGATTGGTGAAGCAACTCATCGTCGCGGATGACGAAGAGGAAAAGAAGATCGTCAAGAACCTTGGCAAGAAGACCGGGCCTCACAACGCCAAAGAAGAGAAAGCTGGGAAGAACGACTTGGCCGACCTCCATGAGGAGATGCACGGCAAGCCCAACACCCCGATGGTGACCGACGATGACCTTCCGTACGACGGCGACGATGAGCTGCCGGATGCGCCGAAGAAGAAGAGGAAGAAGTAATGGGGAAGACGGGCAAGGCTGGTGTCCTTAGCAGCGGCGAGGACTTGATTCGTCGTTTGATTCCCGGCCACCCCGGCGGCATGGCTTCCTCTCGCTACGACAACATCGTCAAGTGGGCACAGGGCAGTGGCAATGAAGCCTTGGCCAAGAAGCTGGCTTCTGGCCAGATCACGCCCGACGAGCTGCATGCGGCCAACGTCGCCTACTTTGAGGCAAGCCGCCGGAAGCCAATGGCTGACGTTCCCGCCCGCCAGATGGAACTCCCCATGGACGATGGGCCTCCACCAAATGACCTGCGCCCACTGTTTGGTGATCAAACTGACTGGGAGGAGACTGGCGACATAGCGGCGAGAATTCTAAACGAAGGCCAGCGGGGAATGGTTCCGTATGGCACCAAGGGTCCCGGCGTTGCGGTCGGCGGTCCATCCGGCCCTGGTGTCGCTGGCGACCTCTCTGGTCCAGGCACTCGCGGCGGTCAGATGATCCCAAGCCGCAACCAGCCGCCAGCTGTAACCGGCTCGCGTGAGATGTCGGTTCCGTACGAACCCGACGTTAACCAGATGGGCATCAGCGAAGGCAGCTGGACCGGAGAGATGCCAAGCGAACTGTCTACAAGCGTGCGCCTGCCTCGCGTTGGTGACGGCGTACTTCGCGGCGATGCCACTTCCCTTCCCGGCGGGCGCCGGTATCGCGGCAGCGGTGCAGGAGGGCGACCGATCAATGCTCCGCCGCGAGGCAGGGGCGCACTGACTGCCGCTGGCGTTGCTGGCCTGGGCGGCATCGGCGTCTACAGCATGATGGACGGCGACCCCGACGAGTCGGAGGGGGCAAGCGGCGTCACCGACACCTCCGGAACAGCCGACCTCGCGGCAGAGTCCGCTCCTCCGCCAGTTGTCGATGGCCCGCCCGACTATTCGTTCCAGGCTCGCGAGCTGATGGACAAGCTCAACGCCATGCGGCGCAAGGCTGGCGTTGAGGTGCCAGAGGCCAAGGCAATGATGGCCGAGATCAATCGTTTGCTGGACTTGTCCAACAAGCAGAGGAACGCCCCGGGCTACGAGCCGCCCATGCCGACCGACTATCACGGTGAGGCACAGCGATTGATTCAGAAGCTCAATGCTCGTCGCATGGAAGTTGGCGGCGAGGTTCCGGAAACGAATCAGGTTATGGCAGAGGTTCGTCGCCTCCAGGCCTTGGGCGATCAGCAGCGAAACGCACGCCGGTAGTTTTCATTTAGGAGCTTGACATGGCTGGAAGTGGGCTAATCCCTTCGGGCGGCGGTGCGTGGAATGACTTTGCGCGGGCTGTCGGCTTGCTGGCGCCCAAGCCACGCATTCGTATCCGCGGCGACATCCCCATCGATGCCCCGCACATCCCCGATCCGGATGCCCCTCGTCTTCCCGGGCCTGACGCACAGCGCGTGCCAGAGCCGGAAGCCCCCCGCGTGCCAGAGCCTGATGCTCCCCGCGATGGTCGTTTCGACGGCGAGTGGGAGGATGTTAACACCCCTTGGCACAAGAACCCGCTCAACTTGATCCCGGCTGCCATGGCCGGCGGGATTGGCTGGCTCGCCAGCATGGCAACGCAAGACGGCATCGACAGCACTAACGGAACTGCCGACTTACATGCGGAGCAGGCCCCTCTCCCCGGCACAGATCGCCCCGCCGCGGCGGCAGGTGGCTCCGAGGCGTTTCGCGCCAAACAAGCCGCGTTCCGCGCCGAGCAGGACGCGCGCCGGGCGTGGCTCAATAAGAGAAACAGAATTGCCGGCGGGGCGCAGAACATCATTGGCGGGCCAAACGGCAACACCGCGTTCTGGAACCACATGGCCGACCTGTCGGACGAAGACCGCCAAGCGGCCCTGACCAGCATGGTGCCGATGGACCGCAACCGCGCGTTGGTGGAGTCCACAAGAAACCAGCAACTGATCGACTTGGGAATGCGGGCTGCGGGTGGCCGACAGCAGGCCATGGGTAACCCAGAACTCACCGCCCTTCAGGCGCAGGCAGCGGCCGAAGAACTTCGCGTTGCAAGAGCCAAGAACCGGCAGGAAGACGAAAGCATCCTTGGCGAGAAGTACGCGCCGGGCTACATACTTCCGTGGTGGCTTGGTGGCGGCTATGACGAGTTCACGGTTGCCGAGCAGCAGGACATGCTTGACGATTTGATGGACCAAGGGTACTCACTCGCAGAAGCGCAGCGCGCCGTTGACCGTCAAGCAAACAAGCGGCGAGCAAGCGAGCCAGCAAGATGGGGTGACGGCGAGCGCTAAATGGCACGCTCCCCGCTGTTCGACATCTACGATCCGGACGGCCTCCTCCAGCAGCGGGCGGAACTTGGGCTGCTGCCCGAGGATGACGAGGAAGAGTTTGGCCTCCCAGTAAAGCGCAAGGCTCGCGTCTCTGACCTGATGCCGGCCGAAGAGCAGAGTGGGATTCTTAACACTCTGGCCCAAGTCGGCTCGTCTGGTCTTGCGACGGCTGGGTACTTGCTGGATACGCCGGGCGCTTTGGTCCGCGGGATACTGGCCGGCAAGCCGCTGAGTGTGTTTGGCTCGTCGGATGATCGCGTCACCGGACGCGAGCTGCTTCGTCAGTACGGGGTGATTGGCGAAGAAGATACGTGGCAAAACTTCGCTGGATCGTTTGCCGCCGAAGCACTCTTGGACCCCCTGTCGTACATCAACCCTCTTGCCATTCTTGGCCGCGGGTCGCTGACCAAGGCCGCAGGGATTCCGCTACGAAAGGCCGGGCTTCTGAGGGACGCCCCGCTGGATGCGGCCCGAGGGTTTGAAGTTGTCCCGAAATCCTCGCGAGCCGCCAGCGATCTCCCCGGACTCCCCGGCCCCACCGTTCCAAGACTCACGGGAGCCGTGGAGGATGCCAGCAAGTTTGCCCGCGATCCAAGCGGTGTCCGCGAGTACCTTCGGAACCTCACGCCAGAGCAGGCCTTCCGCGAGGCCCGAGAGCGGCTGACTCCGGAAGAGTACGATGACGCGCTCAAGCGATTTGAGGCGGCCGGCGGGCAGATGGATGCCAAGGCTGCTGGGCTGGCGAGTCTCAAGTTCCCGGGGATGCAGTACGACATTTCCGGCGGGGCTTTTGGGGACGCCATTGCTTCCGGATTGGATTCGTTCGGCGAGTGGACCAAACGCGCCCCTGTCATTGGGCCTATCACCAGGACGGCCGCCGCGGCGTTTTACCCCAGCGTCGGCTATACGCTTGATCCTGATGTGCAGATGGCCAAGCGGCAGGCGTTCGCTGTAGGCCGACGAAACGAAGAGCGATTCCGCAAGGAGATGATGAAACTCCAGCGGGCCGCGATGGAGGCGGAGGTTCCTGAGTTTGCCGAGATCGGCGGGCAACGGGTTCCGATTCCCGACACGCTCCGCGGATTCACCCCGCAGCTGCAAAACTCCATTGCGGATTGGATCGAATCGTCGGGAATCACCATTGATCCCGAAGAGGGCGCGTTGAGCTTGGCGGGCGCGCCTGATATTCAACGCTCAAGCGGAGATAAGGTGGCCGATTGGGTGCTGGAGAACGTACCCGCGTTCACGCGGATGCGGGACTCGCTGGCCAGCCTTGGACCGCAGGCCGTGGAGTCTGCGAGAACCAGGGCAATGAAGCTGCCGCACTGGACGGGCAGGCTCTCGGACGCGCGGTTCTTCCCCCGCCAGCTGCTGTGGTTTGACCAAGACGCTCCGCCGGTCGGTCGCGCGGCTAAGACGCAGAAGCCGTACTCTCGCGGCGAGCGCCTGCTGGCAACCAACGAGAACTTCGGTCGCTCTCGCCAGATGTACACCGACTTGGAGGGCGGGCGGCGAACATTTCGGGAACTGACTGCCGGCCCAGACGCTAAGGCGCTTCAAGACAGCCTGCTTGGAGCCGATAATCTGACGGCGCGTTCGATCATCGACAACTGGTTCACCTCGCGGAACCGCGCTGCACCGTACCAAAGGCTCATTGACGAGGCCACCGCCGCCGGGTCAGGGGTGGAGCAAGCCCAACGCACTGTCGATGCGCTCAAGGACCAGCTGGCCGACCTGCTTCGCTCCGCCGATACGCAGCACGCCCAGAAGGGCGTCGGCATCTTTGACACGCCCGCGTTCACTGATGCCCTTCGCTACGGCATGGGGCAGGCCAGGGTTTCCGCAGACGCCGACGAGCTGATCAACCAACTCCTCCGCAATGCCTCAGACACCCCAGCCGAGGCCGTGACCGGAGGCACCAGCATTCCCCTGTCCCAGGCTGCCGACAACCTTGGGTTTGACGTTGCTCAGTTTAAGAAGCTGTTCAACGAGGCCAAGGGAAGCGACATCAGCAACTTCTCCATCGACAAGAAGATGGTTGACTCGCTTGGGGTGCTGGCCAAGGGAACCCAGCTTGGCGTGCCCGAAAGCGCCATGATGAATGGCCTCAACAGCTTCACGCGAGGCTGGAAGGCCGGGGCATTGGCGTGGCCTTCGTTCCACACCCGCAACGCCTTCAGCAACATCTTGGCCTCCGTGGCCCAGGGGAACTGGGACCCCGCCAGCACCGTCCAAGGTTACCGGGCGTCCAAGGGGAACTACGCCCCCGTTGCCGCAGCGCTTCGCGAAGCCCCGATCTATCGCGACCTGCCCGACGATGCCGCAAGAATCCAGCGGTTCTTGGAAGACTCAGCTGTCGGCGGCGTGGGCATGGGGACGATTGCCGACGAGGCGGGCGTTCCCGAGCAGGCGTTTGCCGGCCTGTACCCCGGAGCGTCGGACGAGAACAGCATTGCAATCGCCGCCAAGGAACTACTGCTTGGGCAGAAGGGCAGGAAGTGGACGCAGTTTGCCAAGGACTTCGGCACCGTCCGCGGCGTGGGCATCAGCCGCCCGGCCAAGCGGACGCTCAACCCGGTCCTCAAACTGAACGACGCGGTCGGCGGAACGATTGAGGACATGAGCCGCGTTGGCATGTTCGTCAATCTTCTCAAGAAGGGATACGACCCAGCCGAGGCCGGCGACATGGTCCGCATGGCCTTGGTCGATTATTCCTCGTCCGCATTCACGCCGATAGAACGCGACCTGTTTAAGAACGTGGCGCCGTTTTACAGCTTCCAGAAAGGCGTGATCCCGAGCATCGTAGACAACCTGCTTTACCGCCCCGGTGGCGTGCAGGGTCAGTCGATTCGGGCTGTCACCCGCGCCGCAGAACCATCCGGCGAAGAGTTGACCCCGGAACACCTTCGGCACTCCGCGGCCATCGCCCTGCCGGAAGGCCTGCCATCTGTTCTCAACGGACGCCCGGCCCCCAATCTGCAGCGATTCGTTGCCGGCGTGGATGCCCCGTGGGAAGCGTTCTTCAATATGTTTTCTTCCGGCGTCGGGGCGACTACGACAGCAGCCGTGGCCGACACCGTCCGCGGGACCGGGTCCAACCTTCTCGGCATGACCAACCCGTTGATCAAGGCGCCGCTGGAGTACATCACCAACCGCCAGCTGTACTCTGGCCGAAACCTCTCCGACCTGTACTCGGTTCTGGAGCGTGACTTGGGGCCGATTGGCGCCCCGCTTGAGCAGGCCGTGGTGAACTTCCTACCGTTTGGCTCACGCCTCCTTGGAACGTACCGGCAACTGACTGACAACCGTCTTGATCCGGCCGACCGATATGCGAAGGCAGCGTTCAACACGCTCGCGCCCGTTCGCTTGCGAGACGAGGATGTCAACCGCACCAGGCGGCTGGCTGCCCGCGAGATGCTCAACAAGATGCTTGAGACAACGCCGGGCGTGAGGACCTACGAGAACATCACCGTCCCCGAGGACGTTCTGCAGAGCATGCCGGAAGAACAGAGGAAGATGTACCTCCTCTACAAAATCATCCAGTCCGAGGCAGCCCAGCGTGCCCGGGACAAGAAGAAGCAGCAGACGGCCATCGACCCGCTGCAACTGCTAGGGGTTCTGTAGACTCGGCACCGGCTGCTTGGCGTCTGCGACCAAGACCGGGTCCACGTAATGTTTCTGGGCCAGCCCGGCCGTGGCGTGTCCTAAGTGTCCAGTGGGGTCTTGCCCGGCGATTACCGCATAGGTGGCACTGCTCCTACGCAGGTATTTGCCACTGCCGTACAGCCCGGCCCGTTTGACCAATCGTCGGAACGCGCGTATAAACACGCACCTTCCGACCAAGTCCCCGAAGATGCGGGGGCCTCTGCGAGGGAGTGAGCCGATGGCGAGGAGGGCCGCTTCGTCCAGCATGACCACATGCGGACGGCGGGTCTTGGCCATCACAATCGCCAGCTTGCTTCCACGGATGGAATCATGGGTCAGCGCCAGCATATCTCCGAGCCGCAGACCGCTGCTGTAGGACACCAGAATCCACGCCGGGAGGAGAATCTTCCACGGGCAGTGGGCCGTGCCACGCGGCATTTCCTTGGCGACTTCTATGAGCCGGCGTATCTCGGCATGTGTCCAGGCTCTGGGGAGGGGATGGTTGCACTTGACACGCCGCAGCGGGTCTGTACAATCGTCCACCACCAAGCCGCGTCGGAGGGCCGCTCTGCGAAGCGTGTTGAGCATTCGGCGGTGGTTCTGGACTGTCTGGGGAGCGAGGCTATGGAGAGCCTGTGTGAGGTAGCCGTCGATGCGATTGACCGTGAGGTCGGTCGTTTCCCATGGCAGCCGTTTGGTCAGGACGCGGAGCTGCTCGGTGTAGCCGGGGCTGGCCCCAATCTTTATCGCGTAGTCAAGGGCGAAGTCGATCAGTCGCATGGCTATACCCTCCTCAAGAGCGGCGTAATGTCTCCCGAAGAAGGGCGTCTTTCAACACCCCGGTGCATGCGATACAATCCGCACATGCGACCAAGCACCCCTAGCTCAATTGGCTACAGCACTCTCAAGAGTGCCCTAGCCTGGGTGTTTCTTCGGGACCACCGAATCTTACGGCTGGCGTTTCTCGCCGCACTGACCGCAGCCCTCTGGCTCAACCGCGTAGGGGCAGTCTGCACCCTTCTGGTGCTTGGACACCTGAGCGAAGCGATCAAGGAGTTCTTCCCCACGGACGGGGACTGATGGATCGACCCTGCCCCATGGACGGGGCTTTCTTTAACTGGAGGTGTACGGATGACCACTATCACGGAGTTGCCGACCAAGGTGATCGGCATGAGCAATCAGGCGTACCGGATGGAAACTGAGTTCGACTCGCGGTCGTTCCTCCACACGGTCGCCAAGTACGGCGGCGAGGTTCAGCAGTGGCTTGACTCTGGCCGGGTGTTCTGGGGCGGTAACTCTGCCACCAGCAAGGGGTCGGAATTCGACACAATAATCACAGAGATTCTCGGCGGCAGGCTGTTCAAAGACGTTGTGGTAACCCCGCCTGACGATGTGCTGGGGGCCAACGGTTCTCGCTCCACCAAGGCGTACAAGGAGTGGGCTGCCGAGCATCAGCGGGATGGCACCGTCATCACCACTGAGGATCAGGCCCAGGTCTACGCCTACATGCTGGACGGCATGCAGCAGAACGAGGCCTGCCGATCACTGATGGAGCGGACGGTTGAGACGCAAGTCTCTGTGTTCTTTGAAATCGACGGCCATGCACTGAAGACCCGTCCCGACGCCTGCTGTGCCGACCTGTGGTGGGACCTCAAGACCACAAGCCAACCGTGGGACAAGCTGTTCTTCAGCGCGAAGGACTACGGCTACTACGAGCAGGAATGGCTGTACGTGGAGTCGGCCAAGGCCATCGGCATGGATCACTTCCGCATGCCGTTCGTCTTTGTCGCAACGACGCCACCGTACAGGACCAAGGTCTTTCATCTGCCCGAAGCCCTTGTTGAAGCTGCTGGCCGGCGGATGCGGAACGTAATGGAGGAGGTTCGTCTACGCCGCTCCACCGGCATGTATCTGCCGGCTGACGCGAACGAGATCAAGGAACTCGTTGTCCCGGCGTGGGCACAGAAGGAAGAGGAGTACGTGGAAGTATGAAGTATTCACATGAGGGCGTTGGCCCGTCGTCTAGTCCAGAGCTGAAGCAGCACACCGCTGCGCTGATCAATGTTCACAAGAAGATGGAAACGATTGCCAAGAAGAAGGACAACCCTCACTTCCGCAGCAAGTATGCGGACTTGGCGACCATCTGCAACGAGCTTGTTGGCTTGCTGACCGAAGAGGGCTTCGCGATGCCCACGTATCACACCGGCTGGTATGGCCCCGAGATGGGATGGTGTTGCCTTGGGGTTTTGAAGCACGGCTCTGGGGAGTGGACATCCACCCTGGTGCCGCTCATCAACCTGCCGCGAGAAACAAAGAACGGGACGCAGCCACCGGACATGCAGGGCCTTGGCTCTGCGAAGACCTACGCCAAGCGATATGCGTTGCTGGACCTCGTCGGCGCCTGGGTTGGCGAGGAGGACGATGACGGCAACCGTGCGTCAGGCAGGGGCGCCGAGCAGTCGGCCACCGGCAAGAAGCCAGAGGTCAAGACTGAACCGAAGCACATGGTCTACCTCCAAGGCGCCATCAACGCCATCAACGAGGCAGACAACAAGGATCAAGCGAAGAAGCACCTGGACATGGTGCGTCTGCGTGCGAAGGAAAAGGCCGTCCCTGTGGAAGTGTTCCACCGGGTTGAGGCCGAGTTCAAGAAGGTATGGGAAACGGAGGTCCAAGCATGAGCGGGTATCAGCGGTTCATTTTCCTTGGCAATCTGACCAAGGACGCCGAGTCTCGGATGGCCGGCGAGTCGGAAGTGGCGAAGTTCTCTGTGGCCGTCAATGGCTACAAGGACTCCGTGGAGTACTTCGACTGCGAGATGTGGAAGCCGGGCGGCGTGATGGAGTACCTCACCCGCGGCACTCAGGTGCTGGTGGAGGGGGAGATTCAGACGCAGTCCTGGGAGAAGGACGGTGAGCGGAAGAGCCGCAAGATCGTCCGGGCGATGAAGGTGCAGCTCTGCGGTGGCAAGCGCCGCGAGGCTGTGGAGGAAGAGTTCGCGTCCGACTTCCGTTGATAAGTGCGCGCCGCCCGGGGGTTGGGCACCTCCTCCCAGCCCCCGGGTTTCTCTCAAGGATGAGCGATGTTACTCCGCGACTACCAAGACCAGATCATCGAAGACAACCTCCAGGCCAAGCGGTCGGGAGTGAAGTCCACGTTGAATCATGTGTTCACTGGCGCCGGGAAGACGGTGATCTTCTGCAGCCTCGCTAATCGCATGGCAGGCCGCACGTTGATCATCGTCCCCCTGCGCGAGTTGCTGTGGCAGGCGGTGGATAAGGTCCGCGAGATTCTGGAGGAAGACCCTGACGTTGAGATGGCGGAGTACCGGGCGGGATCGGACGAATGGTTCACGCCCAAGGTTGTGGTGGCATCAAAGCAGACGCTGCTGTCTCGGCGTGGAGGACAGAAACGCTACGAGCGGTTCACTGACTTTGAGCTGGTGATTGTGGACGAGGCACACATGATGTGCAGCGATCCCGTGGTGGAGATGCTCAGGCATTTCCAAGAGAAGGGGGCCATGGTTGCCGGGTTCACGGCGACACCGTTTCGCATGGATGGGAAACCGATGCTTCGGAGGGAGCAATGCAATTCTACGAACAGCTCGTCGGCGGATACGACATGCAGTGGGCCATCGCCAACGGATGGGCCGTGCCCCCTGTTTGCCGACTAGCGCGGGTGGAGTCGTTGGATTTGTCGGGCGTGAAGATCGTTGGCGGGGACTTTGCGCAGAAGGCGCTGCAGGAAGAGATGGACAAGGAACGTACCCATCACCGCGTGTGCCAGATCACGGCCGAAGAGCGTGAGGGCCAGACCGTGGTCTTCACCGCCAGTGTCAACGGTTCCAAGGGCGTGGCTCATTATTTGACCAACAACTACGGCGTGCCGGCCGTCTACGTGTACGGCACCCAGCCGGAAGAGGAGCGGGCTGAAGCGCTGCGGAGATTCAAGTCGGGCGAGGTGCAGGTCCTGTGCAACTGCCAAGTGGTTGCCGTGGGTTTTGACTATCCACCTACGGCCACGCTGATCCTTGGCAGGCCCACCCGCTCAAGGTCGTTCTGGCTGCAGTGCGTCGGCCGGGCGACCCGCCCTCTCCCGGGTGTGGTGGATTTCCCAAACAGCACCGCGGAGTCACGCAAGGCGGCGATTGCCGCCAGCAAGAAGACGCGGTTCAAGATTGTTGACTGCACCACCGGGTCCATCGACCACTCGCTGATCACCGCCGTGGACATGTTCTGCGAGGCTGACGGCGAGACGAAGAAGGTCATCCGCGAGCGGGCTGCCAAAGAGCCGCTGACGCCGGAAGAGATGGATGCCCTGGCTGCGCAGGAGCTGGAGCGCCGCTTGGCTGCCCAGCAGATCGAAGCCATGCGTCGGGCCACTGAAGGCCGCGCTTCCGGACGGGTGGTTGGCAGCGACATCGACATCCAGTGGCGCGGCAAGCGGCCGGTCGGCACGTACATGAACCCGCTCAAGGGGAAGTACGGCGGATTGAAGATGTCGCAACTGCCAGACCACTACATCAACTGGGCCGTCAACAATCCCGGCATCAACGGCTGGGTCAAAGGCTTGTTCAAGAAGGAAAGGGACCGAAGGCATGGACTCACAAGAGCGTCCTGATGCTCTGTTGGATGACACGCTCCAAGGCATCTTGGATCAGTTTGAAGTTGATCACGTTTTTCCCGTTACGTTCGTCAAGGAGGAAAGAGATGAGCGAGGCTTTTGGAGCCGACTGTGGGATTCGGTTAAGGCATGCTTTGGCTTTCGCCCCCGACCTGTGGCGTCGGATTGTGGTGAACAAGGAGGCGACCGAGAAGGTGGCCAGGACGATGGGATTCCCCCGGGAGCAAATTCGCGGAGCGGCCCGTCTGCTGCGGAGCTTGCCGTGCGTGCCAAGCCCTGAGCGCCTCGCCCTGGTGGTGATGCGGGATCACGGCCTGGACAACGATGACATCGCGGAAATCTTTGATCGGTCGCCGACCTGGGCTGCGACTGTAAGGGAATGGGCCGACGAAATCCGCGAGGCCGAGCCGATCCGCTGGGACTTGGAGTACCTGGACGATGGCGTTCAGCCCGGCGACCCGGACCTTGCGGAGGTGTACCGCTTGGCGTCCGAGCTTCGATCCAAGCGCGTGCTTGGTGGTGGCAGGAGGTCCGACCTGGACACCCCGCCATCTCCCATATCCATACGGGCCGTCTCATGGAGGGGTAATGCGTTCATTTCGTTCAGCGCTTGAGGGTGGGCACCGAGCCGAACGCAACTGGGTTGAGTCTGTTCGCGAGGCCGGTCGGTCGGTGGCTCACGGCAAGAAGCTGGTAGTGCGGGTTCACAACAAGAACAAGGATCACGTTGAGACACCCGATGCTCTTGGCCTGTTCAGCCTAGAGATCAAGGAGCGGTCCCTGACATTCACATCCCCGGAGGATTACCCCTATGACACAGTCTTCGTTGATGACATGCGAGGTCTTGGACGAGAGCGACTGCAGCACCTCGCCTACATCTACATCTCCAAGCCAACCGGAGAGTGGGTGTGGCTCACTCCCCTTGATCGGGACAAATCTTGGCAGGAGCAGACGGTTTACGACCGGGGGCGAAAGCATGATGTCCCCACGCTCGTCGCCCCCAAGAAGTTCTTGCGACCGGCCAGCCAACTCACGGACCTCCTATACCCACATCACTATCT